>LUMQ01000706.1_pt1 | contig 15061 bp, 20 predicted proteins | sample 729621 | NCBI WGS metagenome assembly LUMQ01 (sample SAMN03860259, study PRJNA289734) | marine metagenome | biome: seawater column; feature: ocean; material: water; isolation source: Red Sea water column Station 12 - depth 25m | place: Saudi Arabia: Red Sea | collected 2011-10-15 | depth 25 m | reverse complement strand
GTCTTAAGACCTTTTTACAAGCAGCCATATGTTGTTTTAATGTTTTATTATTAAAACTTATTTTAACATCAACAAAGGGTTTTCTAGCCATTAGTAAACAATCCTGTATAACTCAAGAACACGACGAATGTGAGGAGGAAAATCTGCTGAAAGTTTATACTTATCAGCACGCTCACCCTCAAAAGAAAATCCAGCACGATCTTGATCTTGTTTGTGTAATATTTTAATATAGTCTAATGTAGCCATTTTTAAATCAAAAGGCACATCTCCGTCTTCATAACCTGCACGATATTTAATCTTAAGAGCATTAGCATATGGATTAAATTTAGGAGGACCACCAAGTGTTAATGCAGGATATGAATTTTTAACTGTAGGATAATTACCCGTAATTCCAACATGTCCTACGTTACGAGTAATTTTACCGCTATCACGAGCAAAAGTAAATTCATTTGTTGTAGTGCTTGAATCAGAAAAATCAACATCATTGTTTGAGCCGTCGCAATGAATTAACAACACTGTGTCATCATCAGTTGAGTGTTGATGTTCTGGTGCAGTAAAATTAGCGGTAAATTGTGCAGATCGTGATATACGAACTTCATCTATTTGACCAACAAATACATTTGCATTTGATGGATTTCTACCAATTTCAACATTACTTGTAAAATCAGGAATATCTACAGTTTTAGCTACAGTAACAGTTCCACCGACTTGTGTTCCATCTCTAAAAAGCTTTAAATTTGTCCCACTACGGCTTACAGCTACATGATGAAAAGTATTAGCTGTGTAACCACTTGTAGATGCATGTGCAACATTGACAGTTTCAGTACCTCCCTCAACAACTCTATACTGCAAACCTTCATCCGCATGATATCTAAACTCCCAAAAATCGTTAGTATCAGTGTTATGATTAATAAAAGTTTGAGTAGAAGAAAGAGAACTCATTCTTGATTATCTCTATCCTCGCCTGTTTGTACATCTAAACCTGTCGAGGTAGGATTAGATAAATTTACATAATCTGTACCATTGTACTCTGCGACAGAATACACATTATTTAGAGGTAATCTATTAACATAAACAGCTGTCGCTCCCCCGTCAAATATTTCAAAATAGTCGTTTGCGAGAACTTGCTGACCAATATAGTGTTCTACAACAGCAGTAGCATAACTAATAGCATTTGTTAGTGTGCCATTATGAGTATCGCTAGAAATATTGAGATAGTCCTTAACATCTGCCAATGTAACATACGGATACTTTCCAAGATTCTCCTCAAACTTTTCCATGATTATTTATCCTTTTTTACAGATTTTACTGAAACAGGTTTGGGTGTTACTTTTTTAGCAGGCGGTGGTTTATGTGGTTTTGGTTTTTGACTTTCATTCCAATCCCAAATTTCTTTTTGCTGTTCAATTAGAGCAGTGCCCCATCCATGACGTGCTAACCATAAAGCAGCTTCTTCCCAAGATTTCATGTTCTTAATATCAGAATGTAATTCCATTTTATTCTCCTTAAAGTATAAAGGGGAGGCAGTTTCCCACCTCCCCCTTGTAACTCAAGTTGTAACCAATTATTAACCGGTTTTTACTTGGACAGCGTAGGAATACTTCGTTGAGTCAAGCGCTGCATTAGAGTTAGTGGTGAGCGCCTTGAAGTCAAAGCGAGTGGAAAGATACATCGCCGTAACTTGCTGACGAGGTTCGTATTCACTCTCAATTTCCATACCACGACGTTCGGCAATCATGAAGCCAGGCTTGTAAACCAAGGCACCAATCTGACGACCGGAACCGCCAACGACATCCAAGAACTCAGTGATCTGAATCGGAATACCGTAGACCGCACCGACAGAACCCGTAAGATACGTGGCGTTCGGTCCGAACTTGTCGACCGTGCGGAAATCAGACGTAGTAACCAAGTTATTATAACCCTCAATCGTGGTCAAATAAACGAGCTGGTCACCGAGCTGAAGACCATACTTACCAAGAGAGCCGCGAGCAGAGGCGATATCCGTAGGATCAACCTTATCGCTTGCAGAACCCGTAGTTGCCGTAAGAGAAGCGTCATTAGCCAACGTGGTAATGCCCTTCAAGACAGCTGCGTAACCGGTGCCTGCCGTAATGGCGTTAGTCGGAGCAGCCGTGAAACCGGTAAGGTTACCCCTACCACGAAGAATCGTCTTATCAATGGCGCGAGCCAAACGACGAGTTGCGGCAGCACGAAGGAAGTCAAGAAGCGGAAGAACCGTATCTTCTTCTTCGTCTTTCGCAAGATGCGTAGTGGCCATAAACTTATGAGGCGTAAAGGTCACTGCGCTGATGGTGTTCTGATTCGACGTCGGAACGTTCGTCGTGTCACCAACGCCCGTGGCGAAGGTGCCAGAAGCGAACTGTGCGACATCTCCATCAGTATCTTCATCTGCAACCGGGACACGGAAGTTTTTCGCATCAACTGCGATGCGGTTAAACATCGGAGCAATAACGAGCTGCTGTTCCATCTCCGTATAAATGTTGCTAGAGAAGTTAGAAAGGAACTGATCGACAGACGTAATAGCTTTCATACGAGAGCCAAGTTGTGTGTCGAACGGGTCTGCTTTATTCATGCACTTCGCAAGAAGGAAAGCATTTGCCATTTCTTTCTCAGAGAACTGCTGCGAACTGCGCTGATTCTCTTGGAAAACCATTTTGGTTTCGGTGAGGGACTTAACCTCATCCTTGTACTTAGAAATCTGAGCTTTAAGTTCCGCAAGCTCTTCGATTTCTTTCTTATAAGAAGCACCAGTTTCCTGGGCTTTTTCTGCCGCGTCCGACTCCTTCATAACAGCTTCGCCGGTCTTTTCAACCAACTTGGCTACTTCTGGTTCAGACACTTGTGCGACTGGTGCAGCTTTTTCTTCAATAACCTGCTCAGTCGTTTCTTCGATCTTCTCCGCACCTGCGTTAGAAAGATCAATGGTATCTACGACCTGTTCTGCCATAGTATCGTTCTCCTTTTTAAAGTATCCGTGAAGCTTAAGAGCCAGACTAATATTTGAATCTTCCTGTGCCTCACTAGTATTAAGCTCTAACAGAGCCTTGATTTTTTGAGTATAAACATGAGCAAATTTTTGCTCGATATCATTCCATTCTGACGATGGTGTTAGTTTTATGTTAATTAAAGTATTAAGTTTTTCTTGCTCTTGAGGATTTAAATTTGTTGAATCTTTAAACTTATAAAGATCAGCCTCTGAAGCATTACAATACTTATTAAAGTCTTCTTGTAGTGTTTCGGAAATTTCGCCAAAATCTTCAACTATAATATCAAATTTTGAACCGATGTCCCATGTATTAACAACAAAAATATTATCTGCGTCAACATCAACACTATTATCACAATCTTTACCTTGTAAGTCAACCTCTAAAAATTTAAAAGTTGGACTTTGGGCAGTTGCAATTTTTGTGACCTTGTACCTTACGTTATCGTATTTTACAAAGTTTCCATTAGATATTTGAGAAGCTTCCGTGGATAGAAGATTTAAAAATGGAATTGGTGTATTGGGGTCAAGATCAAAATCTTCCTCATCCTCCTCTTCCTTTCCTTCTATCTCTAACGATTCCTCTTCGTTTTTAATTTCAATCTCCAAGTCTTCACTAGAAGCTTCCGCAACAGGTAAAACTTGTCCTTGCCCTTCAGCATGAACTTTAGGAGCAGAATCTCCATTAGCAGATTCTTGTTCCGAGGGAGATAATGGACGCGTGCTTACATCAGCATCACTATCTGGGCCAACTGAATCATGAACAGCTACACCAACCATACTAATTTCATGAGTATGACCGTCGGCAGCTTCTAATACGCCATCCTTAATTTTATGTGCGTGATTAGCCATGTGAGAAGCGTAAGTAGTAACTCCATCACCTTTTTTGTCCATCTCAACTGTATGATAATGACCATCAGCAAGATCCGTAATTCCAGCCTTAATTTTAGCGGCTTTTTCTTCTTTAGTGGTACTTTCTTCAGACTTAAATGATTCAACAAACTTTGAGTAATCATCATCTGTCTCAAAACTTTTACGAACACTAAAAAGAGAGTCCTGATTGCAAGGAACACTTACAACAGAAATTTCTAGTAATTCAACGTCGGTAATATACATCGAGTCTTCATCTCGATTATATTTTCCATCTTTTACTTTAAATCCGACACTAAAACTCTTGAGAGCGCCGTCCTTAATCAGGGTCTGAATACCGTGGTTGTCTTCAGCAGCTTTACTAACAGCGGCTTCAACAAAAATACCTTTTTTATCCACAGTAATCTTATTTACTTTACCAATTGGGCAATCATGCTTATGTTGGTAAAGAAGGACCGGATTGCGTCTGAAGTTATCAACACCTTTAGCCCAAGCATCAGCAGTGACAATGTCACCGGCGCGATCTTTTGCTGTGGTGTTTGCATAACCAGCGATTTTGAGATTCTTATCTTGCTTAGATAAAGAAGCTTTCTCAATCTCACTACTTATAAAAAGCATTTTATCCTTCATCGCTTGTTCCTTCTTCGATTTGGTTTTCAGACTCTTCGTTGGGAGGTCTGCCCCCTTGAGTAGCATCTGTGGCACTGCCTGTTATATTTTGCGGTACTCTAATGCTATCTTCACCATCTATTGATGGAAACCCTAAACCTACTCTTGCTTCATTTGGTGTTATAATGCCTGTATTAACAAGAGTAGAATAATAAATACTTTGCGTGCGTTCATCTGGCCTAAGTGCAGGTATAGTAAGCTTGTCTGGTTTTATCTGCACACCATTATTAAAAAATAACATAAACGCGCTACAAAACTGATTTAAGATTGGCATTACCGTGTGTTGATAAAAGAGCTTTTGATTAGCATCAATATTAGCATTATTTCCACTCTTTAACAGCACGTAAGGCACGCCTAATGCCTTTGCCATATCTTGCTGTATACGTTCAATTGAATTTTCAAAATCAAGCTCTTGAAACTTCACTTGAGAAAACTGATCAATTTTTAAACCACCATCTAAAATCGCCGGATGCCTAGCGTTATCAAAAATAGTGGTATAAGAATTTCTCCAACCTTCTAACAAACGCTCCTTGACTCGTTTACTTAATATGTTATCAGTAGTTAGAACGAATCCTGGAATAGCATTATTCTTAAAAAACTGTCTTTGAAAATTAATCATATAGTAGTAAAGTTCTATTAACCTTAAAAGGGGTTTTAACTTACTTGTGCCTCTAAAAATACTTGTAGTGTTTTCAGAGGTAATATGAATAATTTCATGTGGCTCAAACCTGATAGCTTCACTTTTTCTAGTTTGTTTGTTGTAACCAAAGAAATCAGATGATTGTTGATTGGATACTAAATAATTATAATGATTTACAAAAGTGTGTGGATCAGGTACGACTTCAACATCGTTTGCCGGTAACAAATATAAATCATTACCATCGTAATAAAAAAATGCATTGCCGTCAAGATGAAAATCTAAGAGAGCACGTCTGAAAAAACGAACTCGATCTTCAAATGGATTGGGTCGTATATTTAAAAGTTTATTAACTTTTTTAGCGGGGGTTTGTCCAGTGACTTTAAGCGGTGTATCAACGCAAGCAGCTATAACCATCTCAACTGCACGATGAATTATCTCTATCTCCCGATAGGCTTGTTCAAAGTCAACAATTGTTTCTGGAGATGCGTAAGGCTCAAGGGATGCAATAGATGGTTGAGCGGGATTTAGTTTCTCGCTTAACCACTCTCGCCATCTTGGAGGATCGTTTTTAATTTCAGCCAATTGACTTTTCCCTTTGTAACTCTAACCACTTTTTAACTTTAGGAACTAAATGATTAGAATAATTTTGCCCATACAGAGTGTGTAGCTTAAGATGGTGAGTTTTGCAAAGAGTATATAAGTTTTTATTACTCAAAAACTGTTTATTATCCTTCGCAAAAGTAACTCTTAACTGTTTAATAATTTCTACACTTTCAACTTTCTTTAAGTTATGTTTTCGACACCAGGCTTCCCAAAGCTGGGATAGACTATATAAATGATGTAATTCTAAGTTATCTTTACTGCCACAAATAAAACATTTATCGCGAATCTTATAGTCTTTTTTAATATAGTCCCGAACATACTTAATCGGAAATCTCTTTAATACATCCATTTTATTTATTTACCATTAATCTGTCCAACCAATATTTTGAAATTTTTTAATCACATTCCATCTTTTTATAAAATGTTCTTTACTTTTGTTTAAACCGACATCTCCTTCTGGTAAAAACATAAATTGACCCTGAGTTAATTTTAAAGATGTTTGAAATGTACGTTTAATTAAATAACTTACAATTATATCATCACCTCTTTCTGGATAACCCAATTTTTCAAGGTCAGTTTGTATTTCATTTAATACAGATTGTTTTACTAAAATTATAGAACCAACTAAAAAATCAACATTACCAACACTCCAAACATCTTCTAACTCATCATAACTATTAGCAAAAGAAACACCACGTTTACCATATATGCCAGTAATTGGTAAATTTGATTTTACCATATTTTTTATTAATTGTGGAGAAGGTAAAATATCGTCATCAATTATTAATTTAAATTCTTCTGGGTATTCAAAACACCTAATCCACCGCTCCATACAAAAAAAGTTACGTTGGTTATTAATTACGTCAACACCATTCCCGTAATAAGGTAAAGTGTAGTCTGGGTTGTTATTTATGATCGTAATTTTTGGAAAAATCTTTTTTAAAGAAAAAACAATTTTTTTTACATTGTCTGGTCTTTTGTAATTAAGAATGATAAGTCTAAGCATAAATAGAGATGTTACTCATTTTTTGATGTGTGTAAATTGCATAACGCACAGCATCAGAAGGGTGGGAACACCAATCATGAATCGGTTTAGGTTTTTCAGTATTAGGATTCCATTTGTATGAAGACATTGCAGCAAACGTGTGTTGACCACCCTCTAAATCAAAAAATAGATTGTCTTGTTCAATAAGCACTTGCAAAGCAGAAATACCATCATTAACAGACTTGATTGCGTTTTCACAGTAGATGTCATAGTCATATGCAAAATCGGCTTTTACCTGTTGTGCAGCAGAGTCTATATAAATATTATCAATGTTCCATTCATCTACTTTTTCTTTAATATTGTCTGCTAGTTCTGATGTTGTAGATTCTTTAGATACAAACTCATCTATTATCCAATATTGTCTACCATTAGTTCCAATAACAACAAAAACATTCTCGTCCCTATAACCTACGTCAAGTCCTGCAATTACTTCTGTAAAACGCTCTCCAACAAATTCACCTATATGCTTTTCTTGATCAAGAGCTTCATACACTTGATCTTCAGTGGTTGTCCATTCACATTCATACTCTTGAGCAAACATAGCCCGAGACATAGCTTTTTTAGCTTCACCTATATCGCGCTCGGATAAAAGTGGATTAACTCTCCAAGTGAAAAGGTTACTACCCCATTCTGGAAATTCAGAGTCACCTCCCCTAAGATAGTAGTTATAAAGGTAGTTACCCTTTCCTCTTGGTGTGGAAATCCATAGACAGCGTGAATCTCTAAAGGTAGACAAAGCAGGACGCAAATCACGAATGAAATATTCGTCGTTAGGAATAACAGCTGCCTCGTCTACTATTAAAAGATTAGCAGCACGACCAATTAAAGAGTCACGATTATTAGCACTTAACAATCTAAAAATAGAACCATTAATTAAACGAACGACTTTATCTTTTTGATTAAACTTTTCAACTTCAATACCTAGATTTTTAATTAGATCTGTCACATAATCCCAGATGATAGATGAGAGAGAAAAGTTAGGTGCAACAACCATCACTTGTTGTCCCGGCTCTAAAAGTTTAGCAAAAGCTAAAATAGCCGCAGCGTACGATTTACCAGTACGACGTGCAGCTATTTGAACAAAGAAACGATTCTCGTCAAGACCATAAACCATCGCCCACTGTGCCTCATTAAATTTTATTGGAGTGGGTAAACGATCTAAAAGTTTTTGAATTTTAAGTTTAAAAAATTTGTCGCTCATCTCGGAAATATTTGTAAAATTGTGTAAACAAAAGCTGCCAACGCTCCTGTAAATGTGCCTACATAAAATAGTGTTTTAATAGTTGATCTTCCCTGTGTAGCTAAATTACTGAGTCTAATTATTTCTTGGTGCATTTCATCGTGTTGTTTTTGTGAGTTTTCAAGCATTTTCATAATGTTTGCGTAACGTTCATCACAAGAAGCTTCATGAGAGGCTATCCTCAATTTATTATCTTGAGACCTCTCATGTAAAATGTTTAGCTCAGATTGTACTTGGTCTAACTCACGAGACTCGCTCATGAGATTACGTCTTTATAATGTAATTCATAACCTGTACTGGAAGAGTAAGGTTGTGAGTGTGACCACCAGCAGTAACACCTGTGACAGCTGTAGCAGTTGATGAGTCTTTCGCTGATGTAGCAAACGTTCCAGTAGTAAGAGTTAGAGATGCAGAGCCTGATGCAGTAGCAACAACCGCCGACGCAGCCGCGCCATTGGTCTCTGCACCAAGAGTGCTATTATTCGTACCTTTTCCTAGAGGAATGCGATCTCTCAAATCAGGCACATTAAAAGTTGTCGTGCCGTTACCCCCACCATATGATGTACCGATAATTGCAAAGAGTGCTGCAAAATCTGTTCTTGATTTAGCGCTATCATCACAAAGAACATATCCTGTCGGAGCAGTAGCACCACCATAAGGGAGAATGGCGCCAGGAGGAACAGAGCCGCCACCATCACCGTCAGTCAATAATCCAGAAATTGTTAAGTTACCAGTAGAGCTTAACGCCATCGTTTCAGCGGCAGCAGCCGAAGCAGCAGTTTTAAAGCTTAGTCTGCGATGTCATCATCACCTGTCTGCAAAGTAAATGTAGGAAACTTATCATCAGCCGATGCGGCATGTTTTAAGTTTAGTCCAGCATCTGCTACGTGTGTAAGTGTGATTTCTTGATCATCACCAAAAGAAACGACCGCACCATCAGCTAAAAAGAGATCAGAAAATTCAAGAGAGGATGAACCAAGAGCAGCACCATCAGACGCATCAGGAAGAAAAGCTGTAGTCGCAGTAATATTTACTCCCTGAAGATTACCAGTACTCGTATGAGATGTACTAGTTAATGCTCCAACGTTTGCAGTGCCCCGCACATCTAAATTAAAGTTTGATGTAGCGGTAGCGTCACCAATAATAACATTACCAGATTGTCCTGTTGCTGATCTTATAACCACATTGGCAGGAGTCCCTACAGAAACCGTGTTTGTGGCAGGGTTAGTATTACCAGCAGCACCTAAAGCTAGTCCTGTAGCAGGAACTTTAATTCCTCCTGCTGTACTACCGTCATGAACACGAAGCTGGTCTAAATCTGTGTCAACAGATAGTTCACCAGCGGCACCGGTAAATGAGTTGTTTTGCGACGTTGTTCCGCGTCGTAGTTGTAATTGAGTAGGCATCTATATTCTCCTTATGATAATGCACCCATATCTACGGTGCCTAATTTGTTTGCGGCCTGAGTTTTTAAATCTAATTCAACAAAAGCATCGTCAATTGCTACGCCAAAAGCATCTTGACCGTCTGCAGCGGCAACAGCTGTACCACAATCTGTATCAGAACCTAATATTGCTGCTGGGTCTGGGTCTCCTGTAGCTGCATCTGCAAATGATAGTGTTCCTGACCCATCGGTTTTTATAACTTGGTCTGCAGTTCCATCAGCAGTTGGTAAATTAAACGCTACACCATTTGATGTAAGAATAAGCTTACTACCGTCTGATGATACAGATTCGTTAGCATCATGAAACTGAAGTGTTGGAGAACCGCCTGAGTCCTCTAAAAGTAATCCAGTGTTGTGAACATGAGTTAAAGTAATTTCACCATTAACACCAAATGAAGCAACTGATGCATCTGTAATAAGTTTTATGTCATCACCAAAAACTGCGTCTCCAGCAACAGACAAACCACCATCAGTTTGAAGTGATCCATCAGTTGTGCTGGTAGCTTCTGTAGTATCATCTACAACTAATCTACCAGAGTAAGTTCCTGTGGTTGCGGTTAGCGCTCCTACATTAGCCGTGCCTCTAACATCTAAGCTGTGAGAAGAAGTGGCGGTAGCATCTCCAATAATAACGTTTCCTGACCCACTCGCCGTATGCGTCCTAATAACAACGTTAGCGGGTTTTCCAAGAGAAAACGAATTTGTAGCAGGACTAGTATTTCCAGCTAATCCAATAGCATCATCTACTCTAACATTTGCATGAAATCTATGATTCTGGCTAGCAGCATCTAAAGTAAGAGCAGCAATTGGGGCGCCATCATTAACTCTGAATATAATATCTTTATTTGCTGTAGGGTTACTGAAAATCACATGACCGCCACCAGAATTTATAAAACGAAAATGCTCAGTTCCATCATTCTTTACAATAACATCATTACCTGCAGCGTCAAGTATGACATCTCCACCTGCGTCAATTGTAAAGTCTCCCGCGTGTGCAAGTGCTTGAGTAAAGGTTACCACACCATCAGCTGCAATAGCAATTGAGTCTGAGTCTGAAGCACTACCAATCGTGCCATCGTTAGGTACTAAAAATCCACCTGTCGCAGTAATAGATGTGGTTGCTAGAATATCGCCTACTACATGAACGTTCGCAGTTGGATTGGTGTCGCCATGACCAAACGCAACTCTATTTTCGGTCGCATGAACGTTTGTTAAATTAGTAACATCCGCATTAAACCCACCAACAAATTTTCCAACGCGTGAAACCATTATAGTCACCTTTCAAGTATTTTACTAAGTATAACTTGACCTTTTTAGAGTGTCAATTTATAAAATACTTAATTTTTAAGTTCGGGAAATAATCTCAATATCTTCTCCTGCCACAAATGTAGCATCGGTAAACTGTACGTTATGACTGCTGTTTGCAAGAACATACTCTTTTTTACTTTGATATGCGCCACCAACGTAAACGTCTACCTCATTGATGCTTGCAACGGTAACACCAATGTTATAAGAGTTTGCAGTTGTCGTAACATAACGTGCGTTAGCGAAACTTGAAGGTATTGCAGCTACGTTATCTTGAACTACATTAACGTTCGCATTAAGTCGAGTAAATGTGACGAAGTCGTTCGAGGCGCTCGCCGTAGTCGCGATTTTTGCGTCAAGTTGCGTCTGGATGCCTGAGCTTACGCCATCAAGATGATCTATTTCAGCTGCCGTCACGTCACTTACAGCAATCTTACCGGCACCATTAGTTACAAGTGCACGTGACGCTGTTAAGTCGGATGTTGTAACCGTTGATATCGCCCCTGCGATATTATTGGTGCGTCGTGTTTCTGCAGCAGTAAATTGTGTTTGAATCGCAGAGGTCACACCATCAAGGTGATCAAGCTCTGCTGACGTAACATCGCTTACAACAATGTTACCAGAACCATCCGTTTTAAGAGCGCGAGAAGCAGTGAGTCCTGCAGCTAAGACAACTGATTTAACGTTAGCAATCGTAACCTTTTTAGTTTCAGTCTCAGAAATATCATCAATGACAAATACGTCTCCATCATCTACATCAGCAGATGCTAGATTATTTAGTGCTGTAATTTTTACATTTGCCATATTATTTCCTTACGAGGTAATAAATTGATTATTATCCTGCGAAACTAAATTGTCACCTGCTTGTGTAACAATAAAGCTTGTTATTCCATGCACCTCTAAAAATTTACCGTCTTGTGTTAAAATAAAATCATCATCTTGTGTGGCTAATCGTCCAAAGTTTGTTGTTCTTCCTGGAGTTGGAGTTACACCTTCTGCGGAAGATCCGATAGCTCCAGCAGAAATGCCTAAACCAAGACCGAGTCCAGCCATTAGCTACGCTCGCTTACAAATAGCGTTCCCGCCTCCTCTGAGCCAATTACACATATAAACTTATCAAACTCGCGTACTAGAGCACCTCCACCAAGAGCTAAGTCAATTAACGTGCTAGCAGGTAAAAAATGACCATTCGATGTTGTACAAGTTACATCACTGCTTCCAGTTTGAATAAAACAATCTTTTGTTGAAAATACTGAGATAACAGAAATTGTTTCAGAAATTTCAGGTGAAGTGTTAGCTTCTGATGTAGTGAAAGGAACTTGATGTCCTTTACCCGGATTTAGTCCAAGCACGTTAATCGGTTGGTTTTGTCCGTCAGCAGGCTGAGTCGTGGTCATTCCATTAAGTCTTTCATGAGTTTATCATAATTGTTAATCTGTACCGCTACAGCAGGTCCAGTTGATTTCGGCTTCAACGCTGTCTCCACTTCGTGGAGGTGTTTCATCCAGTCAAGCAAATCTTTCTTTGAGTAGATGCCTGTCTCCACAGCGTCTTGAATTTTTTGGTCTATCACCTGATTGATCAAATTGATTCGCTTGATCCGATTAAGATAACCTTGCGTAGCGAATACATTGTCAATATACGATTTCACTTCTTTCTTTTCAATCACGGATGTGATTCTGTCTTGTGAAACAGCATACTCATCGCTAATCTGTTCCACAGATTTACCTGACAAATAATCATTCGCAATAGCAAGAATCACTGGATCGAGCGGGGGAGCTTCAAGAGTACGATTAAGCGCGTCCACTGTTGTAGTTGGTGCGATAGCATTTGAAGTCATATAGTTTCTTCCAAATCATATAAAATTTCAATTTCTAAATCTGCAACTCCATAAGGTTTCAGAAGTCCTTCATCAGTGCGAAAACTAACAACACGAGCATCGGCTACTCCATTAGCTCGTGCAGCTACATTTGCAGAAAAAGAGTCTACCTTTGATTCTACATTTTGAGCCAAAATTTCTGCTTTGTCAACATTATTTTCGTCAAAAACATAACCACGGAGGGCAACGTCTATAGTTCCCAATCTTCGATTGGCACCTAACTCTTCTCTACTCTCGCCTCCGGCTACGAAACAGACAGATGGAAAATCATTTAGTTCATCTAAAAACTTAAATCGCTTAAATATATTCGATGCATCGACATCCGGCGTTTGCCCAAGCTCTCTAACAAACCCATCTATTATTTGTTTTCTTCGGGTGGCCATACTAAATCTACCATTTCATTTAAAGAATTTGCACTCTCTTGTAACTTATAAAAGTTTTGTGATTTATTTGATTGTTTAGAATACCATCGAAGTATTTCACGATGGATTCGAGCTTCATCAATCTCAATAAATTGATTATCAAACCAGTCTTGCCATTCATCTATGCTGGGCAAATGATCTAGAAGTGCTTTATTAAACACGGAGTGTTTTATATTGTAACCCGGATGTACTGGGCAAGTAATAGGTAAACACTGAAGACCTTTTATATCACTCGGAATTCCCATTTCATCATACTTAACAGGTGATAATCCTGGCCACCAATAGTTACCCGAATCATCATCGTCATCAATATGATTCCAAACTAAAGGACCATATCTAAATTTTTCTGTCATGTCCCCTCCATACTTTATACATTATCATACTACTCCTTTCAAAGGATGTCAATATTTCTCTCGGATTTTTGAAAAAACCCCTTGTAAAGTTTCTGAGCAGTACCCCCGCCGACACGTCGGCGGTCAAGTCTGCATAACCGCCCCCCTATGCGGCAGCCGTTGAGAATGATTCGCAATCGCAAGAAAAAAAATTTAAAAAAAACGCAATTAATTTCATTTTAGGGGTTTACATATGCGGCGAAATAGACGATACTTACATCATTGAACAACACGGAGTCAATGACATGAGCCAGTCACGCACAGTTTCCAACGGACGCGATTTCAGCCAAGCCATCAAGCGCGCCATTATCGGCGGCGGCAAGTTCTGCGTCTGCTGCAAGCGCGAGCGGGCGACACAAGTCGATCACATTCACGCGCTGCAATTCGGCGGCTCGAGCGACATCGACAATGCGACGGCGCTTTGCGGTCGTTGCCATTTCGAGAAGTCACGCGCGGAAGCAAACGCGGACACGGCCCAACAAGTCGAGCGCATTGTTCGCAAGTTCCAGAAGCTCACATTCACGCCGGGCGGCAAGCGTCGCACGATTAAGCCGGGCCGCGATACCGAGGCCGCACAATGGGCGCGCAAGATCCTGCGGGCCAAGCGGCAAGGCAATCACAAGTTGGCGGCCAAGCTACGCCGCGACGCTAAAGCGGCGGCCTAACGGCCCCGCCTCTTGACAGCGTGTTGCAAATCGAATATAGTTAGTAATCGAACAAAGTTAGAAAACGAGGAAAATAAAATGAGAGCGATAGCATTATTCGGATTCATGGTAGCAACCACTCTATTCCTGTTGTGCATGTTAAAAGTAGCAACCGAGGGCGTACTATTTGGTTGGATCGTGATGGACATCACGTTCTTGACAGTAATCCCAATGGCCGCTATATTCTTCCTAGTTCATGCTTGTGAGGCTCGTTAGATGTTAATCGGATTCGTTAGTGCGCTTTTCACTTTGTGGGGTATCTCAATGCTTTGCGGTATCGCTAAAACTAAACCGGAATATTGGAGGTAACAATGCTTAGAATTATAGTCGGAATGCTACTGTTAAGTGTTAGCATGACAACCATTAGCAGCATAGGCCCCGGCTTTGAAGGCGTGCTGTTCATGGAAGAGCCGAAAGACTTTTTTATGGCTGAAATGATCTTTACTGTAGGTGCTGGGATTGGCTTGCCTATCATGTTGTGGGGAATCGCAGATACTGCGATTCGGCGGTAGAAAAAGGGCGAAAAGGTGTGTAAAATCAACACCTTACGCCCGGACGCCCTTATGGGCCCCCCGGCCTAAGTGCTTGAAATCATTGAATAAATCAGAACACTTTTTTACCAAAAAACGCATTTTTTCTCTTGCATCCTGTCAGGCTCTCGCGTATAATCTTAACCATGATGAAGATATGGACATGGATGACTGGCGGGTTGGTAGGCGACCCTAGCGCACATGCGACTGCACATTCTAGTCCAGAAAGGAAAAGCATCATGGCTAAGAAAGCCCCGAACTATTCGCCCGAACTCACCGACGCCATTGTGGGCGACTATCTGGCGGGCAAGCCC
>LUMQ01000590.1_pt1 | contig 15087 bp, 20 predicted proteins | sample 729621 | NCBI WGS metagenome assembly LUMQ01 (sample SAMN03860259, study PRJNA289734) | marine metagenome | biome: seawater column; feature: ocean; material: water; isolation source: Red Sea water column Station 12 - depth 25m | place: Saudi Arabia: Red Sea | collected 2011-10-15 | depth 25 m | reverse complement strand
CTCTATCTCTTCCTTCTCTTCCTCGGCCTTGTCATCGACAGGCTTGTGGTGAAGAGCGGGCTGATCGCGGGGCTGTGATGACAGAACGCCAGCAGCCAAAAACAGCTGAAGAGATGATCCGCATGCGGCGCGGTCTCAACAAGGTGATCCTTGGTGCCATCGCCGGACTCGCCGTGCTGTTCTTCGTGCTGACCATCGTCCGGATGGGAGGCGCCGGATGAGCGCGCCGGCAGTCACACCCTCGGTCGCACCGGCAGGCAGCAACCGCCGCCTGTTGATGATTCTGGCGCTTGTCGTCAGCGGCATGGTGGGACTGGCCTACGCATCGGTGCCGCTCTACCAGCTGTTCTGCCAGGTCACCGGATATGGCGTGACCACGCAGGTTGCCGAGAACACGGGCGAGACCGTGATCCTCGACCATCCGGTCAAGGTCAGGTTTGATGCGAATCTCAGCCCGGCGCTGAACTGGCGGTTCGAGGCCGTCGACGCGCCGCTGACGCTGAACCCAGGTGAGGAAGTGGTGATCAACTACCGCGCCACCAATCTTGGCGATGCGCCCTCGACCGGCACCTCGACCTACAATGTCACGCCGGTCAAGGCCGGCCCCCATTTCATGAAGATCGACTGTTTCTGCTTTATCGAGCAGACGCTGCAGCCCGGTGAATCCGTGCTGATGCCGGTCCGTTTCTTTATCGACCCTGAAATCGTCACCGACAGCAACGCAAGCGATGTCGGCGAGATTATTCTGTCCTATACGTTCTTTCCGGCGCTTGGCGGCGGGGCGGACGGTAACACTTGATCGCGGGAGAGGTGGTTTCGCGCTGACGCGAGACCAGATTGAGAGGAGACAATCATGAGCGGTGCAAACAAACACCCTTACCACCTTGTAGAGCCGAGCCCATGGCCGGCAGTCGGATCGGCGGCGGCCTTCGTCGCGGTGATCGGCGGCGTGATGTTCATGCACGAGGTCTGGTGGCATGGCGCTGGTTCTGGCAACCATGTTCATGTGGTGGCGTGACATCATTCGCGAGGCCGAATACCAGGGGCATCACACACCGATCGTGCAGATCGGCATGCGCTACGGCATGATGCTGTTCATCGCGTCCGAAGTGATGTTCTTCGTGGCCTTCTTCTGGGCGTTCTTCGACCGGGCGCTGTTCCCGATGGACGGGGTCTGGCCACCCGAAGGTATCACAACCTTCGATCCGTTCGACCTGCCGCTGATCAACACGCTGGTCCTGCTGCTTTCGGGCTGCACCGTGACCTGGGCGCACCATGCGCTGCAGGTGGGCAACCGCCGGGACTTTATGACGGGCCTTGGCATCACCGTTCTTCTCGGTGTCCTGTTTACCGGCCTTCAGGCGCTTGAATACAGCCACGCGCCGTTCGGCTTCACTGACGGTGTCTATCCGTCGGTCTTCTACATGGCCACCGGCTTCCACGGTTTCCACGTTATCATCGGCACCTGCTTCCTCGCGGTATGCTGGCTGCGTGGCCGCGCCGGCCATTTCACGGCCAAGCAGCATTTCGGCTTCGAGGCGGCAGCCTGGTACTGGCATTTCGTCGATGTCGTCTGGCTGTTCCTGTTTGCCGCCGTTTACTGGTGGGGCGGCTGATCCGGCCCTGACGCGCCGCCCGCGGCGCGCGACATGAATATGGGGGAGGGAGCGCTTTTTTACGGGCGCTCCCTTTTCATTGGTGCTAAATGACCACGAACAGCTACATGGGATGAATGATGCAGTTCCGACCGCTTCTATGGCCGACCCTTTTCGCGCTTCCGGCGTTGCTTGTGCTTCTGTGGCTCGGCACCTGGCAGGTGCAGCGTCTGGAATGGAAGAACCAGCTGATCGAGGATTTCGAGAGCCGCGCCACCGCCGCGCCGGTCGACCTGCCGTCGGGTGACGTCGGGCCGGAGATGGAATTCCGCAGGCTGGCGCTGACCGGCAGCTACGACCATGACCGCGAAGTCTTCATGACCGGCCGCACCTATGAGGGCAATGCCGGGTTCCATATTGTGACCCCGTTCACCCTGACCGACGGGCGGACTGTCCGCAATCCTGCGTTTCCCCGGAAAGCGGGGCTATTTCGTGCCCGAGAACGAGCCGGAAAACGGGTTCTGGTTCACCCTCGTGCCGGAGCAGATCGTCAGTCATCTGGGGCTTCAGGGGAAAGCGGAGACAGCCATCTACGCGGCCGCGCTGCGCACATCCGATACCATCGAGCTTCCTATTGCGGCACGCACCGAAACCAACCTTCGCAACTCGCATCTTGGATATGCCATCACCTGGTATGGCATCGCCTGCGCGCTGATCGGTGTCTATCTTGCCTTTCATCATCAGGCCGGCAGGCTGCGCTTCGGGCGTGACGCCGGCGCGTCCGACGAGTAGGACTCTGGATATGGAATATATCAGCACCCGGGGCCAGGACGGCCCGCTTGGCTATGAACAGGCGCTTCTCAGCGGACTTGCCCGTGACGGCGGTCTGTACCTTCCGGTCAGCTATCCGCGCTTTGGCGAGGACGAGATCCGCGCGATGGCGGGCCTGTCCTATGCCGCGCTTGCCGGCCGCATCATGGCGCGCTTCAGCGAAGGAGAGATCGGCGAGGATGAAATGACGGCGATGGCGGCCGACGCCTATGCCGGCTTTACCGATCCGGATGTGGCCCCGCTGAAGCATCTGACCGGCGACATTCATGTGCTGGAGCTGTTCCACGGCCCGACCATCGCCTTCAAGGACTATGCGATGCAGTTCCTGTCGCGCGCCTTCGACCGCGCGCTGCAGTCGGCTGGCAAGCAGGCTGTCATCCTTGGCGCGACCAGCGGCGATACCGGTTCCGCCGCGCTGGAGGCGTTTCAGGGCCGCGAGGCTGTCGATATCTTCATCCTGTTTCCGGACGGCCGCGTGTCGCCTGTGCAGCAGCGGCAGATGACCTCTGTCGATGCCGCCGGCGCGCATGCCGTTGCCGTGGCCGGGGATTTCGATGACTGCCAGGCCATCGTCAAGGCCTTGTTCAACGATCACGGGTTCCGCGACAAGGTTGGTCTGTCGGCGGTAAATTCGATCAACTGGGCGCGGCTGATGCCGCAGATCGTCTATTACTTCAAGGCCGCGCTGGAGCTTGGCGCCCCTGACAGGAAAGTCGCCTTTTCGGTGCCCACCGGCAATTTCGGCAATGTCTTTGCCGGTTATGTGGCGATGCAGATGGGCCTTCCCGTCGAGCGGCTGATCATCGCTTCGAACCGGAACGACATCCTGACCCGGTTCTTCGAGAATGGCGCCATGCAGCGCGAGACGGTGACCCCGTCTCTCAGCCCGTCGATGGACATTCAGGTGTCCAGCAATTTCGAGCGGCTGCTGTTCGAGCTGCTTGGCCGTGACGGCGCTCGTGTGGCCGAGATTATGGCGCGCTTTTCGGACACCGGCCAGTTTGATCTTCCGGCCGAGGCGATGAAAGCCGCACATGAGGAATTCGCTGCCTATCGCTTGAACGACGAGGGCACCGTTGCTGAAATTGCCGCCAGTGCGAAGGACGGCATGGTTCTTGACCCGCACAGCGCCGTCGGGGTGTCGGCGGCGCGCCGCGCTGTCGCCGATGGCACGGTTCCCGCCGGGGTGCCCGTTGTGGCGCTTGCCTGCGCCCATCCCGCTAAATTTGACAGCGCCGTAACCCAGGCAACCGGCACGCCGCCGGCGCTGCCGCCGCATCTTGCCGACCTGATGGACCGGCCGGAAAAGATGCACCATGCAGACGCGACGGCCGATGCCGTCCGTGACCTTGTCCTTGCCAGGCGGAGAGACGCATGAGCCGCGGGATCCTGTCAGAACTTCCGAACGGCCTGAAGGTCGCCACCCGCGCCATGCCGCAGGTGCAGAGCCTGTCTGTCGGCATCTGGGTGAAGGCTGGCGCGCGGGACGAGCGCGACAGCGAGACCGGCATCGCCCATATGCTGGAACATATGGCTTTCAAGGGCACAAAGCGGCGTTCGGCGCGCGATATCGCCACCGAAGTGGAAAATGTCGGCGGCTACATGAACGCCCACACCAGCCGCGAGGAGACAGCCTATTACCTGCGTCTTCTTCCCGAATATCTGGATATGGGAATCGATATCCTCGCCGATATCCTGACCGAGCCGACCATGCCGGACGAGGAAATCGAGCGCGAGCGCGGCGTTATCATTCAGGAGATTGGCCAGTCACTGGACACGCCGGACGACATCGTATTCGACATGTTCGCAAAGGCGTCATACGGCAGCCACACGCTTGGCCGGCCGATCCTTGGGTCGGTGGACAGCGTCAGCGGCTTTTCCCGCGAGAATCTTCAGGGCTTCATGAACAGGCATTACGGTGCCGGCCAGATGCTGGTGACCGCCGCCGGTGCTGTCGATCATGATGATTTCACACGCCGCGTCGAGACCCGGCTCGGCAGCCTTGCCACGGCCGAGGATGCGCGCCGCGCAGAGCCGGAATGGCAGGGCGGCCGTCATGTCGAGACGCGCGATCTCGAACAGACGCACCTTGTCATCGGCCTTCCTTCCTTTGGAATCCGGGACGAGCGGCGCTATGCGCTGATGCTTCTGTCGACGCTGTTCGGCGGCGGCATGTCATCACGCCTGTTTCAGGAAGTGCGCGAGAAGCGTGGCCTCTGCTATTCGATTTTCTCTTTTGGCAGCATGTATTCCGACAGCGGGCATTTCGGCGTCTATGCCGGGACCTCCGCCGACACGGCGAACGAGATGCTTGCCGTCACCGCGCAGCAGCTTGCCGACATTGCGGCCGGCGTCGGTGATGACGAGATCGAGCGTGCCAAGGCGCAGCTTCGCGCCTCGCTTGTCATGTCCCGTGAATCGGTTTCGGGTTGCGGCGACTCACTCGCCCGCCAGATCATGATGTTCGGCGCGCCGCAGGATGACGCGGCATTGCTGGACAGCATCATTGCCGTGGATGCGGCGGCGGTGCGCGATGTCGCGGCCGACCTGATCGCCGGAGGCCGGCCGGCCGTGACCGCGATCGGCCCGGAAGCCGAGATCATGTCGAATGAGGATCTTGCTGCTATTTTCGCAGGCGGCAGCGCCTGAAGCCTGAAACCGGTTTGACCGGTCAGGCGCGGCCGGCGGACCCGGCGAAGAACCCCGGATCGATGCCAAGCGTCGAGAAGCTGTGCTGCCACAGCGTCTCGCGGTCATGATCAAAGACAAGGTCGGCTGATGCCGGCAGGTTGAGCCAGACATTCTCTGCCATTTCGCGGTCGAGCTGTCCCGCACTCCACCCGGCGCACCCAAGCGACACGATGGATTGCATCGGGCCGACACCCTCGGTGATGTCGCGCAGGATATCGATGCTCGCCGTCAGCCCGATTTCATGGGTGATCGACAGGCTTTCGGGAAGCATATGGTCCTGTGAATGGAGAACAAAGCCGCGATTGCCGTCGACCGGCCCGCCGATATGCACGGGGTCTGCTGCGCAGAACCGGGCGGCGCCGATATCCAGCTTCTCGTAAAGATCACCAAGATTAAGGCTGTTTGCCCGCCTGTTGATGACAAGTCCCATCGCGGATTCCGGGTCATGATGGCACATCAGGATCACGGTTTTCTCGAACCGCTCGTCGCCGATATTGGGACTGGCGACAAGAAGCTGGCCCTGAAGAGATGTCATCTGGCCAGCTGTATCGTCGTCCTCTTCTTCCCACCAGCCGCCGGGCAATTGCGCCGGGCCGCCTGATTTCCTATCTTGCGTCATAAGCTACCCTAGACAGGAAAAACCGGCGTGGTAAAGCGTCAATCTCCCCACAGGCCGGGTGCCATCATCCCATGATTCTCGCCATCCATTTCCACATGTGCCGCCTTCTTGCAGGGCTTTTCGGCCTTGTCGCGATCATGGCAAGCCTTGGCAACAGCGCGCTGGCGGCCCAGTCACCATGGCAGGGCGACCCGGCGATTGGCGAGGCGCGCCTCGTCTCTGCGGTGACCGCAACGGGTGACTTGGATGTGTTGCCGCTGGGGGTGGAATTCGTTCTCGCGCCGGGGTGGAAGATCTACTGGCGCACCCCGGGCGAGGCAGGCCTTGCGCCGGTTGTCAATCTGTCGCAAAGCCCCACGCCAGGGCTTGAGGGCCGGTTCGCCTGGCCGATGCCAAAACGGTTCGATGCTTTCGGTTTCGACAATTTCGGTTACGAGAACGCGGTGATCCTGCCGTTCGATGTGCGCGGCCATGTTACCGGAACGCCAGTGCAGGTTACGGCAGAACTCGAGGCGCTTGCCTGTGCCGATATCTGTGTGCCGCTGACGGCGACGCTTGACTTGCGGCTCCCCGAAGGAGAGGCGCTGCCAAGTTCCCATGCCCAACCGATGGCGCAATATGCCGCCATGGTGCCAAGGCGCAGCAACGAAAACGGATACAGTGCCAGCGGGCCGTCGATACGCATCGATCAGCTGACGGCAGTGGAAGGGGGACTCCTCGTCAGGCTGGCGAATGGCGGTCCGCCTGTGGCCGACCTGTTTGTCGAAGGTGTGGACGGGGTCGCTTTCAAGGCGCCTCAGGCGCGCGGTGAAGGGCTGTTCCTCGCCGCCGTGCCGTCCGACAAGGTCGATCTTGCCGGGCGGCAGGTGGTGCTGACAGTCAGCGCGCCGCCCGAAATGGCGGAAATCCCGGCGCAAGCCGGAACGACAGGCACGGCAGGAACGGCTGTTTCCGCGCTGTCACTACGCATCATGGCGATTGCCTTTCTTGGCGGCCTGATCCTGAACCTGATGCCGTGCGTGCTGCCTGTTCTGGCGCTGAAGCTGTCGGCGGTGCTTGTCGCTGCCGGCGCGCCGCGCAATGTCCTGCGCCTGCGCTTTCTGGCCGGCGCGGCAGGGATCGTAACGAGCTTCCTTCTTCTTGCCGCGGGGCTGGCGGCGCTCCGCCTTGCCGGCGGAACGGTCGGCTGGGGAATCCAGTTCCAGAACCCGGTCTTCCTTGGTGTGATGATCGCGATGCTTGGTGTTTTCGCGCTCAGCCTGACCGACCGGGTGATCATTCCGGTGCCGCGTTTCGTGCAGGCGCTTGCCGGAACGACAGCCGGAACCGATGCGGCATCCGGCGGCCAGCCCTATCGCGGGGATTTCCTTGCCGGCATGCTGGCAACAATCCTCGCCACACCCTGTTCGGCGCCGTTCGTCGGCACCGCCGTGGCGGCGGCCCTGTCGGGCGGAATGGTCGACCTGTTTGGGATTTTCCTCGCAATGGGCGCTGGCCTTGCCGCGCCATGGATGCTTGTCGCTGCAAACCCGTCACTTGTCGCGATGCTGCCACGCCCCGGGCCGTGGATGGCCTGGATGAAACGCGGTCTGGCGCTGCTGCTTGTCGGAACGATGGTCTGGCTTGGCAGCGTGCTGGCGACCGTGATCGGCGGCGAGGGGACAGGGTCGGCAAGCGACGAGCTGTGGCAACCGTGGAGCATGCAGGCCATGCAGGACAGCCTTGCGGGCGGCACACCGGTCCTTGTGGATGTGACGGCCGACTGGTGCGTCACCTGCAAGGCCAACAAGGCGCTGGTTCTGGAACGTGATCCGGTGGCCGGCGCTCTTGCCACCGCTGCAGCCGAGGGCAGCCTCGTTCTGCTGCGTGCCGACTGGACGCGGCCTGATGCGGACATCGCCGCGTTTCTGACGAGCCATGGCCGCTATGGCATCCCGTTCAACATGCTTCTGACGCCGGACGGTCGGGCTGATACGGTGTTTGCCGAGATTCTGACATCATCAGCGATCATCGAGGCCCTTGAAAACGCGGCCCAGACCGCCAAATAATCCCAGACGCCGGTTCGGCGCGACCTTTCAACAGAACAGATTTTCAGGACAGACGACATGACCATCGAAGCCGGTCAGGCCATTCCGCAGGCGACCTTCCAGATCAAGACAGACGACGGCGTAGACGCCCATGAATCGACCGAATATTTCGCCAGCGGCAGAACAATCCTGTTCGCGCTTCCGGGGGCTTTCACCTCTACCTGCTCGGCAAAGCACCTGCCGGAATTCGTCGCAAGGGCCGATGACCTGCGCGCCGCCGGTGTCGACCGCATCGCCTGCCTGTCGGTGAATGACGCACATGTGATGAAGGCCTGGGGCGACATCCACGGTACGGACGGCAAGATCGACATGATTGCCGACCCGCATGCCGAGTTCGCGCGGGCGCTTGGCCTGGCGGTCCATATGGGCCCCATTCTTGGCGAGCGTGCCACACGCTGCGCGATGATCATTGATGATGGCGTGCTGACGAAGATGATGATGGAAGAGGTCGGCGCATACGAGGTATCCAGCCCGACCCATGTCATTACCCAGCTCTAGGAGCTGACCGCTTCGGAATTTGATCAGTTGTCGATGGAACTGGCCGCAGCGCGCGCCAGCTCGTCGCACCGCTCGTTCATCTCGTTTCCGGCATGGCCCTTGACCCAGTGCCAGGTCACCTGATGGCGCTGCAGCGCCGCATCCAGCTCCTGCCACAGATCCTGATTGAGAACCGGTTTCTTTGCCGCCGTGCGCCAGCCATTCAGCTTCCAGCGCGGCATCCATGATTCGACACCCTGCATGACATATTTGCTGTCGGTGTGAAGATCGACGGCCATCGGACGCTTCAATGCGTTCAGCCCCTCGATCGCCGCTTGCAGTTCCATCCTGTTGTTGGTGCTGTCCGCAACCGCGCCGCTGAGTTCGCGAATCTCGTCCCGCCATTGCAGAACCGCCGCCCAGCCGCCGGGGCCGGGATTGCGAAGGCAGGAGCCGTCGGTGTGCAGTGTGACACTGTCCGTCATACCCGATCCTATAAACCGATACCGTAGGCGGCTTTGCCGGAGACCGACTGGTGGAAGCGCAGGATGCTCCAGTATTCCATCGGGTCCTTGGGACTGACAAGCGCGTCCGGCGGCGTATGAATCCAGTCATACAGGCGGGTCAGGAAGAAGCGCATCGCCGATCCGGCTGCCAGAACCGGGATCGCGTCGCATTCGGCATCGCTCAGCGGGCGGACGTCCTGATAACCGCGCAGCATGGCGCGTGACTTCGTCAGGTTGAAGCTGCCGTCTGGCTCGAAGCACCAGCTGTTCAGGCAGATACCGAGGTCATAGGCGAAAATATCATCGCAGGCGAAATAGAAGTCGATCACACCGGTCAGCCTGTCGCCGATGAACAGCACATTGTTCGGGAACAGGTCGGCATGGATCACGCCGGATGGCAGGTCTGTCGGCCAGGCGGCAAGGATGCTGTCCAGACGCTGCCTGATTGCATCATGCATGCCGTCGCCGACAATGTCTGCCTGCGGTCCGATGGAGTCCAGAAGCGGCTGCCATGCCGCCGGGCCGAGCGCGTTTGGCCGGCGCAGTTTCACCGGCGCGCAGTTCAGATGCATGGTTGCCAGCGTGCGGCCCAGTTCGGCGCATTTTTCGCGGTTCGGAAAGCGGCTCCAGGTCCCGTCGAGGAAGGTGAAAATCGCACAGGGGCGACCCTGAAGCTCCTGAAGAATGCTGCCGTCGCGCGCGGTAACCGGCAACGGGCAGTTAAGGCCCGATTCCGCAAGGACCTGCATCACCTCGATGAAAAAGGGGAGGTCGGCGCTGTCCACGCGCTTTTCATACAGTGTCAGGATATAGTGCGCGCGGTCGGTGCGAAGAAGGTAGTTGGAATTCTCGACCCCCTCGGCAATGCCGGCAAAGCTGAGCACCGTGCCGAGGTCATAGGCCTCGAGGAAGCCGGCAAGCGCGTCATCATCGACATTGGTATAGACCGCCATCTGCCGGTCACGCCTGTCTTGTCAGGATCGGCGGGAGCTTGAAGCTCATCGTCTCCTCGACGAGCGCGTCCTCGTCGAGTTGCAGGTCATAGCGTTCCCGCATTTCGTCGATGATCTCGTGAACAAGGCTCTCAGGTGCCGAGGCGCCGGCCGACAGGCCGATATGGGACGCTGCGTCGATCTCGTCCCAGTCGATGGCGCTCCGGTCGGCGACGAGCCGCCCGCTGGCGGCGCCGGCACGGGTCGCGACCTCGACGAGGCGTTTCGAGTTCGATGAATTTTCCGCGCCCACAACAAGCACGATGTCACATTGCGGCGCGATATGTTTCACCGCGTTCTGGCGGTTGGTCGTGGCGTAGCAGATGTCTTCGCCGCGCGGGCCGGTGATCTCGGGGAAGCGAAACTGCAAGACCGAAATGATTTCCGCCGTGTCATCCACGGACAGCGTCGTCTGGGTGGCGAATGCCAGCTCTGCATCTTCGGGCGGTGTGACGGTGCGGGCATCCTCGACCGTCTCGATCAGGGTGATGTCGCCTGCCTCGACCTGGCCCATCGTGCCCTCGACCTCCGGATGGCCGGCATGCCCGATCAAAAGGACATGCTTGCGCTGCGCAGCATGGCGCCGTGTCTCGACATGCACCTTGGTCACCAGCGGGCAGGTGGCGTCGACGGCGATCATGTTGCGGTTGTCGGCTTCCTCGACAACGGAGCGGGCCACCCCGTGGGCGGAAAAGACGACCGGCGCGCCCTCGGGCACCTCGTCAAGTTCCCTGACGAAGACGGCGCCCTTTGCGGCCAGCCCGTCGACCACTGTGCGGTTATGCACGATCTCGTGACGCACATAGACCGGTGCGCCGAATTTTTCCAGCGCCACCTCGACGATGCGCACGGCGCGATCAACGCCGGCGCAGAAACCGCGCGGTGCGGCAAGATGAAGGTATTTCCGGTCTTTTGCCACGGGCTTGTCCATGCCGTTGTTCTTGCGCGAATACGGGGCACAGGTCAATTGCTGTTGTCCCAAAAAGCAGATAGGATGCGCCGCATGAAACACCAGCCCCGCACATCACTTTCCGCATTTTCTGCCCGCGTTTTTGCCCTTGGCGCTGCCGGCCTTGCGCTTGCATCCTGCGCGGGCACGCCGGATTACATTGCCTGTCCGGAAGTCTCCGCCCCGCGCGAGGGCACGCGGTATCCGTCGGGCTCAAGCTCAAGCGCGCGGCCGAAGGCGATCTCGTCGCCGGGGTGGCTCAGGTCGACATGATCGGCATTGTCGTGGATGCCGACAACAACGTCGTCGAGACGAAGCCAATCAAGTACGTGACGGGTTTCCGGAAAGGCCAGAGGCTGCATTACCCGGTTGCCGAGTACAAGATCACGGTCGCCGAGGGCAACAGGCTGGTTCTCAGCCTTCTCCCGTCGCTTTACTAGCGGCACATTTCAGGGAAACAAGTAGAGAAGAGGGGGCGCCGCATGGCGCCCGCTCCTAGTTCAGTTTCTCGATTTCGCCGGCGGCTTCGTCGATGAGTGCCAGTCCGGCCTTGTCGTCGAGCTTCGAGGTAATGATCTGCGCTGCCGAGGCAACGGCGAGGCTTGCCGCCTTTTCGCGGAGCTCGTTGATCATTGCAGTTTCAGCTGCCCTGATCTTTGCCGTCGCCTGCTGCTCGCGGCGCTTGATCGTTTCCTTGGCTGTGGCCTCGGCGTTCTCGCGGATACGCTCGGCGGTGGCTTCGGCGTTCTTCAGGATGGCTTTCGCTTCCTCTGCGGCTTCGCGATGGAGCCGCTGGAACTGATGAAGCTCGTCCAGAGCCTCCTCGCGGAGGGTCCGTGCCTCGTCGAGGTCTGCCTTGATCCTGGCCGACCTGTCATCAAGCATGGTGTTGAGGACGTTGCCGATGCGCTTCCATACAAGGGCGACGAAGATGACAAAGCCTACGGCGACCCAGACGGATTCCCAGACGATACCTTCCATCAGCTTGCCTCCTGCCGGGCGAGTGCGGCCGCGCTGGCCTTCACTGCCTTGTCGGCCTGTGCCGCGGTTGCCTTGACCCCGGCGATCTGTGCCGCGGCTGCGATCGCTGCCTCTGACGCGACGGATGCGAGATTGCTCTCTGCTTCGGCGCGGTCCTCCGCCAGCTTGTCTTCAGCCTTGCCGACCTTCGTGGCCATCCGCTTCGCAGCGCGGGCCTCTGCCGCTTCCGCATTTGCCAGCGCCTCAGCGCTTGCCTTGCGGGCGAACTCGGCTGCCTGTGCGCGCGCTTCCTCGAGGCTGGCCTCGTACTCCGCACGTGTTGTCGCCGCTTCGGCGCTTGCCTCGCGGGCCCGCGCCAGATCATCGTCAAGCCGCGAACGTCTCTCCTCGAGGACCGTACCGATCCGCGGGGTTACAACGCGCGACATGAAGACGTAGCCAAGGCCGAAGATGACCGCCAGCCAGAACAGCTGGGATGGCCAGGTTTCGATCTTGAGCTGTGGCAGGCCTGCTGCGCTGTCGCCCGCTGCGAACGCCGCGTTGCAGGCGCCGGTTCCGGCAACCAGCAAGGCGGTGCAGACCGCTGCTCTGTTAAGTGTCTTCATGCCAGTCTCCCTGACCGACCATCCGCCGGAGCTTGCCCCGGCGAGTGGTCTGAATCGGATGCGGAAAGCCGGCCTAAAGCGCGAACAGCAGCAGCAGTGCGACAACCAGCGCGAACAGGGCGATGGCTTCGGTCAGGGCAAAGCCCAGAATGCCGATGCCGAACACCTCGCCGCGAGCTGCCGGGTTGCGAGCGATCGAAGTCACAAGAGCGGAGAAGATGTTGCCGATACCAACGCCAACACCGGCAAGGGCAATCACAGCCAAGCCGGCACCGATCATTTTTGCAGCTTCTACTTCCATTTTCCTAGTCCTTCCGTAGGTTTTGAAATTCAGGTTTGTCAGTTTTTCCAGTGCCGCTGTTGAACGTCAGCGGCTCACGTTACGCCACGCGGCTCCTAGTGCAGATGCAGCGCGTCATTCAAATACATGCAGGTCAGGATCGTAAAGACGTAAGCCTGAAGCGCTGCAACCAGCACCTCCAGCCCGGTCAGCCCGATCAGCGCTGCCAGCGGCAGCAGCGAGCCTGTCATCGCAATCCCGCCGGCGCCGGAGATCATCACGGCGAGGCCGGCAAAGACCTTCAGCATGGTGTGGCCTGCCAGCATGTTGGCAAAAGATCAGAACCTTTGGCGCACCCGTCGGCACGAAGAAACTGAAGAAGTGCAAACCGTGCTTGACCAGTCCGACAATGGTAACGCCGACAAAGACAAAGGCCGCCATCGCGAACGTCACGATAATCTGCGAAGTGAAGGTGTAGGAGTAGGGGATGAGGCCCAGCATGTTGCCGAACAGCAGGAACACAAACAGTGTGAAAACGAACGGGAAATAGGCGCGCCCGTCATTGCCCACATTGCTCCGCACCATATCGGCAACGAATTCATACATCATCTCGGCGGCGCCCTGAAGGCGGCCCGGCACCATCTCGCGCTTCGACATGGCGACGGTGAGGAATGTCCCGCCAACGACCATCGCCAGCAGCATGAAGAGGCTGGAGTTGGTAAAGGAGATGTCGTAACCACCGGCGGAAAACTCAATGAACCGCTTGATTTCGAACTGCTCTACCGGTGAGTGCATACCCTCGGAAGCCATAAGCCTGCGTCTCCTGTCTGCCGGCGGCTATTCGCCGTCCCTCTCCTGCTTGTCAGCACCGGCATCCTGCCGGTGCTCATCGAAATAACCCGTGGCCATGCCGCGTCCCGACATCATCCGCCACACATTCAGCATCCCGGCCGAGGCTCCAAGGAAGAACATCAGCACCAGAAACAGCGGTGATGTTCCGAGCCAGCGGTCTAGCACCCAGCCCATGAACGCGCCGACCATCACTCCGGCAACCAGTTCCGTCGCAACGCGACTGAGGATGGCTCCCATTCCCACCGGCAAAGCGGCGCGGGACGGTTTTGCCGCATCGTCCCTGTCCCCCTGCATTTTCGCGATGCGGCGTTCGATATCCTGCAGGCGCTTCTCGCTGCGGTTCGGTTCCTGATCGCTCATGCCGTTTCGTCTGTTGGGGCTGTCATAAACTGGATTGTAACGGCCGGAATTGCGGCCGGTTCGGGTCCAGTCTGCCAGTGAAGACGCTGTGCGGTTGCCTGTCCCGTATGGTTTCTGTCCAAGTGACCGGATGCCGGAAAAGCGCTGTGAAGGCCAACGAATCCCGGACGCCAAAATCGCGCACACTGTTCCATGGTCACACCGAACAGCCGGTCCATCCGCGCCATCGTCATCCGGTGGTGGGTGATGACAAGGAAACGCGTATCCGTCTTGGCGGTGATTTCGCGCAGCAAATCGCAGAACCGCGCCACATTTGTGTCGTCGAGAGGCGCATCCACCTCGTCGAGAACGCAGATCGGGGCAGGATTTGTCAGGAAAACCGCGAAAATCAGGGCGAGAGCGGTCAGAGCCTGTTCGCCGCCCGACAGCAGCGAGAGCGATTGCAGCCTCTTGCCCGGCGGCTGCGCCAGGATCTCGAGCCCTGCTTCCAGCGGGTCGTCCGATTCCGTCAGTTGCAGCTCGGCGGTACCGCCGCCGAACAGGATCTTGAACAGCTCGCGAAAATGCCCGTTGACCGTGGCGAAACTTGCCAAAAGCTGCTCACGGCCCTGCCTGTTCAGCTTGTTGATGGCGGCGCGCAGCTTTTCGATGGCGGCGACAAGGTCCTCGGCCTCGGCTTCCATGGATTCGATCCGAGAGGAGACTTCCTCCATCTCGGCTTCCGCCCGCAAATTCACCGGCCCGATGTTGTCGCGCTCGCGAATCAGGCGCTGGACCCGGTCCTCGAGCACTTCGAGTTCCGGCAGCGCGGCGGCGTCTTCAGCCTCGGCAAGTTCGGCCAGCCCGTCCGGGGCGCAGCCGAGCTTGTCGCTTATCTGCTCGATGACAACCCGTCTTGTTTCCTCGGCCCGCTCGCGCGCGCCTTCGGCACGGATCTGCTGTTCGCGGCTTTCCGCAAGCGCGGCATCAGCCTCGCGCTGCGCGGCCTCGGCTTCGGCAAGAGCCGCCTCGGCCACAGCGAGCGCATCCGCGGCCTGCTGGCGCGATGCTTCCGCTGCCTCGAGGCTGTCTGCAAGCTGATGGCGCTGCGCGGCGATCTCGTCCGGACGGGCGGACAGCCGTTCCTGCTCGGCCTCGGCCTCGGCAAGCCGGGATTTCATCTCGGTGACGCGGGACTCGGCGCCGCTGCGCCGTTCCTGCCACTGGCCGGTCTCGCCGGCGCATGCCGTTTTCCTGTCACCCGCAATGCGCAGGGTTTCAGC
>LUMQ01001436.1_pt1 | contig 15099 bp, 16 predicted proteins | sample 729621 | NCBI WGS metagenome assembly LUMQ01 (sample SAMN03860259, study PRJNA289734) | marine metagenome | biome: seawater column; feature: ocean; material: water; isolation source: Red Sea water column Station 12 - depth 25m | place: Saudi Arabia: Red Sea | collected 2011-10-15 | depth 25 m | reverse complement strand
GAATCGATGAGCATGATGTTAACAAAAAAGAAATAAATACTAAAAAAATTATTTTACTTTTTAACATTTTTTCTCCAGTCCCAAGGCATATCAAATGTACCTTTCCATAGCCCAAGTTCCTCCCTTTTAGCCTCTCTTTCAGCACTTAAATATTTTTTTGAATATTTTTTATAAGCTACTGCATAGCCCAACCTAACCATCCTAGAATTAATATTAATTTTATTTTTATAACAAGTTCCTAAAATTCTATTATATCTATCAATTCCCTCGACTTTGCAGCTAATGTTATAATTTTTAGTATAACCCTGTAGTTTTTTTTTTGAAATTTCTCCACACTTATAGTTTTTATTAAATGAAAAAATAAATATGCTTAAGAAAGTTCTTTGACATAATTGTTTCATTTCAGGAGCATCTATTCCATGTAGTCGGATTTTCTTATTATCAATTTTTAAAGTGTCGCCATCAACTACTACTGCGGTTCCTTTAATTATTTCACTATTTGCAGGAATTACGAAAAATAAAAAAAATACAATTTTAATTAATAGATTTTTTTGCATAGAAATAAACAAATAAAAAAAGATATATAACTATTACACCCAAAAGATTTCCATTTAAATCAGAAAATTGGAAAGATCTGTTTGGAATAAAAATATGTAAAAACTCTAAAATTATTGAGGATGAAAATAAATAAATAGAGATTTTTTTTAAATTATCTTTATAAAACAAAAATAATCCAAAAAATGAAATAAACGCAAATGCAAATGTATGATTTGAGGAAAAATCAAAGATACTAAAACTAAAATCGTTTGTTAATTGAGGTTGTTTATTTAAATCACCATAAATTATTTTGCCCAGTATACTGCCGGGAAAAATATATAAAATGATGAATATTAGATTTACTAAATAAAAAAATAATTTTAACATGCTTATTAATTAATATAATAAATAAATTAATGAGTCATTTAATTTTAGTTAGACACGGACAAAGTGAATGGAACCTTCAAAAAAAATTTACAGGTTGGGTGGATGTTGATCTCACACCTGAAGGTAAATTAGAAGCATGTAAAGCTGGCGAAGCTATAAAAAATTTAAATATTAATATTGATAATTTTTATTCCTCTTTTCAAATAAGATCTATTAACACATTAAAGTTAATCCAAAATACATTAAGAGATAAAACGACACCAGAAAGGGCGTGGCAGTTAAATGAGAGACATTATGGGGCGTTAACAGGTTTAAATAAAGATGAAATGAAAAAAAAATTAGGAGAAAAAAAGATTCATGAATTTAGACGGTCGTGGGATTTAAGGCCAGATCCATTGAATAGAAATAGTCCATATCATCCTATCAATATGGCAATCTATAAAAGTTTAAAAAAAGAAGATATTCCAGACACTGAGTCTTTGAAAGATACTTTTGATAGAGTAGTTAAATACTTTAGAAACAACATCCAAGATAAAATCGATAAAAATAAAAATGTACTAATTTCAGCTCATGGAAATTCTATAAGATCTCTTTGTAAATATCTTTTTAATTTAGATAATAAACAAATTACCAAACTAGAAATTCCTACTGGGAATCCTCTCTTGATTCAATTTGATAAAAATAAAAAAATTTTGAGTTGTGAATATTTAGATAGTGATAGATCACAAGATTTAATTGTTTTTTAATAAACTTTCATAGACTTTAATATCAGTAACATGGATAAATTTATTTTTACTTTCAAAACCAAATAAATTATTTTCTTTGATTAAAGTATTCCAGACATCATTTATTGAAAATTTACTATTTGAAAAATTAGATAAAATTTTTTTATTCAGAATTTGGCACCCTGTATAAATAAAATCTCTTGGATTTTCTCTGCTCAATTTATTTATATTTAAATTAAAATCGCCATTTAAATTTTTATCGAAACTTAAATTTTTGTGAACAGTTAATAATATATTTTTGATGGTATGATTAAAATAAAGTTTCTCCATTTTTTTTATATATTCTAAGTAATTTTCATCCCAAAAAGTATCAGGATTTAAGACTAAAAAATCTTCCTCATCTAAGTTTTTAGTCATATTAAAAATTCCACCACCTGTATCTAAAATTTTCTCACCATCGTTAATAATATCTATTTCTAGTTTAAAGTTTTTATTAATTAAAAAATTCTCAATTTTTTTAGGTAAATAAAAGGTGTTTAATTTTACTTTTTTTATATTTAATTTTTCTACTAGATTTAAGGTATGTTCGAGTAAAGTTTTATTAAACAATTCCAATAATGGTTTTGGTTTATCAAGTGTTAAAGGGTTTAGCCTTTTTCCAAAACCAGCACATAATATGATAGCAGTTTTAATTTCCATATTTATTTCTAATTTTTTTTGGAAAATATTTGTGAAGAAAAATTATAAGATCTTTCAATAATTCATTATTTTGGCATCTCAAATCTATTAATCTCCATGTGTAAGGTATTAATTTTAAATATAATTTTTTGTTATCTCTTTTTGCTAATCTAGTAAATATTCCAATTTTTTTTTTTAAATAGGAATTGTAAATTTTTTTTTTAAAATTTTTTGATGTTTTGTATCTTACATCATCTACTAAAGATACAAGATCATAAGCTTGATTGCCTATGACTGCATCTTGAGTATCAATAAAAGCTAATTTATTTTTAAAATACATAAGATTCGATACATGAAAATCTCTATGCACAAAAGTATCATTTTTAAGTTTCAATTTTTGTAGCAGATTTTTAATTTTTGTGACTAATATTTTATTTATTTTAGATTTATTTTTTCTTACATTTTCAGGAACATACCAGTCACAAAATAGTTTTGCTTCATTGAAAAGCATTTTATTACTATAAGTAGGTATTTTATAAAGCTGATTTTGAAAATTTTTTATTTTTTTTGTTTTTATCCCTTGCATTTTTATTAATAAGTCAATTATTTTCTCAAAAGTTGAAAATTTACTTTTTTTTCTTTTTATAACATCAAGCGCTGTTTCCTTTCCCAAATCCTTTACTTCAATAAAATTATTTTTGTATTCTTGATATATTAATTTAGGAGCAATAAATTTATTCATGATAAGAATTTTATTTATAGCATCGTAAATTAATAAGTTTTTTCTTTTTTCTTTTTTTGAGAAAATAATAATACTGCTTTTTGATTTTATTTTTTTTCTATAAAACTCTCTGAACGAGGCATCTCCTTTTATTTTATGAAGTTTATGGCTTATTTTTAACATTAAATATATGACCTTTTTTTTTGTTTCTAAATTCTAAAAATCTTTTTTCTGACTTAAAATTGTATTTAAAGAAAAGGTTATAATTATTGCCAATCTTTTTTTTGATTTTTTCTGGCCATTCAACAAATGTGAGAAAATTTTCTGTGTTTTCAAACATCCCTATATTTTTGATTTCTTCAGAATTTTTTATTCTAAATAAATCATAATGTCTAATTTTTATATCTTTGATTTCATACTCATTTAAAATACTAAAAGTCGGTGATGTAATCTCGCTTAATTTAATTTTTTTTTCTTTTTCTAAAGAATTAATCAAATATCTTACGAATGTAGTTTTGCCTGCTCCTATATCTCCATACAAAAAAACTATATCACCATGTTTCAATACTTTTGAAAATTTTTTAGCAATTTTAGCTGTTAGGCTTTCTTTTGATATTTCTATTTTGCTACCACTAGTAGCGATATGCATCTGGTTTATACGGACCTTCTGGTTTAACGCTTATATAATCTGCTTGGTCTTTTGATAAAGGAGTTAATTTAGCTCCAACTTTCTCAAGATGTAGCCTTGCAACTTTTTCATCTAAATGTTTAGGTAAAACATATACTTTATTTTCATATTTGTCCGAATTATTCCAAAGTTCAATTTGCGCTGTTACTTGGTTTGTAAAAGAAGCACTCATTACAAAACTTGGATGACCAGTTGCACATCCTAAGTTAACCAATCTTCCTTCGGCTAATAAAATAATTCTTTTGTTATCTGGAAAAGTAATTTCGTGAACTTGAGGTTTTATTTCATCCCACTTGTAGTTTTTAAGAGCCTCTACTTGTATTTCATTATCAAAGTGTCCAATATTACATAATATTGATCTATCTTTCATCGCTCTCATATGATCTGCTGTAACAATATCTTTATTACCTGTAGCAGTAACAACGATATCTGCTTGTCCAATCATCTCATCCATTAAAACAACTTCATAACCTTCCATAGCTGCTTGAAGAGCACAAATAGGATCAGTCTCTGTTACCATAACTCTTGCGCCACTCTGTCTTAAAGAAGCTGCACTTCCTTTTCCAACATCACCAAAACCTGCAACAATAGCGACTTTTCCTGACATCATTACATCAGTTGCTCTTTTAATTCCGTCAACTAAGCTCTCTCTACATCCATATAAGTTATCAAATTTAGACTTAGTAACTGAGTCGTTTACATTGATTGCTGGTACTAAAAGTGTTCCTTGTTCTTCCATTTTTTTCAAAGCTAAAACACCAGTTGTAGTTTCCTCACTTAAGCCTTTTATATCTTTCATTAAATTTTTATAATCTTTGTGCATTAATGCAGTTAAATCACCACCATCATCCAAAATCATGTTTGGCTTCCAGTCCTTTTTACCTTCAATTGTTTGTCTTACACACCACCAATATTCTTCCTCCGTTTCACCTTTCCACGCGAAAACTGGTATTCCAGCTTTTGCGATAGCGGCGGCGGCATGATCCTGCGTGGAAAAGATATTACATGATGACCATCTAACTTCGGCTCCTAAATCAACAAGAGTTTCTATCAAAACAGCTGTCTGGATAGTCATATGTAAGCATCCTAATATTTTTGCACCCTTAAGAGGTTTTTTACCTTTGTATTCTTTTCTCAAAGCCATTAATCCTGGCATTTCTGTTTCTGCTAATGAAATTTCTTTTCTTCCAAATTCTGCTTCGGATATATCTTTAACTTTATAATCGGTCATAAGGTGGAATGTTTAACAACATATTATTGATTAATCAACTTTACTTTAAGCATTTGGGAAAATAATCTCAATTTTAGCACCTTTTTTGTTCAAATTATTCCCTGCGATGATTTTCCCACCATGCAAATCTATTAAATTTTTTACAATATTTAAACCCAAACCAGAATGTTCACCAAATTTTTCAGGTCTGTTACTATAAAATCTTTTAAATATTTTACTTGTATCTTTTTCCTTAAATCCAATTCCCTCATCGATAACATCTAGTGTAATTTTTTTATTTTTATCTTTGCTTAATTTTACAATTATCTCCTTGTTATCCTCACTAAAAGAAATCGAATTTTCTAAAAGATTGGCTAAAATTTGTTCAATTCTATTTTCGATACCGTATATCTCAAATTTTTTATATTGATTGTTTATCTCTAATGATATTTTAATTCCCCGTTTGGGTAGATAAATACTGTTAAAATCATCAACAACTGAGTTCACTATTTCTTTTAGATCAATTTTATTCATTTGCTCTTTTGTTATTGCTACCTCATCTTTTAACATTTGAGAATAATCTGTGATTAGCCTTTCTATTCTTTCAACATCATGACTCAAAATATTAACTAATTTATCTCTTTGGTTTTTATCTTCAGTCTCAGATATAATTTCAGATGCACTTTTAAGAGACGCTAAAGGATTTCTTATTTCATGCACTAAGTCTGTTGAAAAATTTTCTGCAGTATTAACTCTATTTTGAAGTTCTTGGGTCATATCTTCAAGTGAGTTTGTTAATATTCCAAGTTCATCTTTCCTTTTTTTAAGATTTTCAATCTTTGTTTTTTTATCACTCTTACTTTTTATTATTTTAGTATAATCAACTAAGTTTCCTATTGGTTTAAGAAAAAATCTATTCAGAACAATGGAAAATACAAGAATTACGATCGCGACTAAAATTGCAGTTCTTATTATGAAAATTTTTCTCTCATCTATTGCTGATTTAATTTCATTTGAGTTTTCCGATATTAATATGTATCCAACGTTCTCATTATTTAACGAAACGTTTTTAATAGTTGTTAGAACATACCTATCGTAAAATTCCTGAGTTAACGTATAAGGTCTTCCATAATCTCTGGAAGCTGCATAATTATCTACAATTTCTTTAATTGTTAATATTTTTTTACCACCACTATCTTTTTTAACCTCAATTTCGACTTTTTTCTTATTTGTAAGATCTTCAAATTCTACAACATCTAATCTTTGAGAGAAGGAACGTGGATCCAAATCTAATGTATCTGTATCAGCAATTAGATTATTTTTAACATCAATGAATATAACTCTATCAAGATTTTGAAATAGAAAACGTGTTGATAGCAGAAATTTTTTAATATCTTTTTCATTAAATTCAATACTTAATCTTTGCAAATGATCAATTGTATTGTCAATAACTCTAATATGATTTGAAGTTTTTTTTTTTATTAACCCTGGTTGTATACTCTTTAGATAAACCAAAGTTAAAATACCAATAATTATAAAAACAATTAGATTAATGAAAAGAAATTTTCTTAATATTGAAAGGTCCTTTATTAAAGATACCATATTTAACTAACATTCCACCTGTAACCACTACCATAGCGAGTTTCTATTGCGGAAAAACTTGTATCAACCTTTTTAAATTTCTTTCTTATCCTTTTAACATGACTGTCTATAGTTCTATCTTCAATATCTGTATCTTCTCTATATGCAATATCCATTAACTGTGATCTTTCTTTAATAATTCCAGGTCTTTTTGCAAGTTCTTGTACAATTAAAAATTCTGTTGTTGTAAGTTTGTCAGGCAGCTGTTTCCCACCCCACTCACACTCAAGTTGTGATGGGTCAAGTTTCAGCTTTCCATGTGATATAATATTTTTATTTTCTTCAATATTAGTTTGAGTTTTTTTTCTTAGCTGAACCCTTATTCTTTCGATTAAAACTTTAATTGAAAATCCACCTGATTTTTTAACAAAATCATCTGCACCTAACTTAAGTCCTAACAATTCATCTATTTCATCATCTTTAGATGTCAAAAATATCACTGGCATAGATGTTTTTTTTCTCAATTTTTTCAATAGTTCCTCACCGTCCATTTTTGGCATTTTAATATCAATTATTGCTAAATCTGGTGGTTGCCTCGTTAGTCCAATTAAGGCACTCTCTCCGTCTAGATATGTTTGAACTTTAAATCCTTCTTTTTCTAGAGCTATACTTATACTAGTAAGTATGTTCCTATCATCATCTATTAATGCTATTGTTTGTGTCATTAATACTATTAAAAATACTAAATTGTTCTAATTTGGGCAAGAAATCTAATCAATGAAGTATACCCCAATTTTCACCAGTATTTATATCTACTGTTAAAGGAGTTGAAAATGTGTGTAAATCGCTATCTTTGACACTTGCCATTTCATTAATAATCAATTTTACTAAATTCTTCTCTTCATTTATCGGTATTTCAAAAATTAATTCATCATGAATTTGCAGTAACATTTTGCATTGATTATTTTTTGTTTGCTCAAATTTTTTGTTAAGCCTTATCATTGCCAATCTCATTATTTCTGATGCAGATCCTTGTATAGGGGCATTAATTGCAGCCCTCTATAATCTTTTATCTCTGGGAATCTTAAAAAATAAGAATTTAAAAATTCCTGTGCTTCTTGGTTAGAGACCATTATTTGTTTAGCTAAACCATATTGGGATATACCATAAATAATTCCAAAATTAATTGCCTTTGCTTTTCTTCTCATATCAGCATTTACTTTTTTGATATCACAATTGAAAATTTGACTAGCTGTAAGTGAATGGATATCTTGATTATTTTTAAAAGCTTTTTTCAATTCTTTAACATCAGCTAAATCTGCTAATATTCTCATTTCTATTTGGTTATAGTCAGCTGATATTAGTTTTTTTCCTTTTTCCGCAATAAATGATTTTCTTATCTCTTTTCCATCCTCTGTTTTTATTGGTATATTTTGTAAATTGGGATCACTTGATGCTAATCTACCTGTTGTAGTCGCTGCAAGAAGAAAGGATGTATGAACTCTTTTTGTTTTTGGATTTATATGTTCTTGAAGTGAGTCTGAATAAGTATTTTTTAATTTTGATATTTGTCTCCAATCTAAGACCAGTTTTGGTAACTCATTTCCTTTGAAAGCTAAATCCTCAAGAACAGAAGCACTAGTAGCAAAACTACCTTTTTTTGTTTTCTTTAATGTAGAAATTTTTAATTCATTATATAATATTTCTCCTAATTGTTTTGTGGAGGCAATATTAAATTCTTTTTTAGATATTTTGAAAATTTTTTGTTCTAAATCCTTAATTTTTTTTTCAAATTTTTTGGATAAAATTTTAAGAAATTTATCATCGACTTTAATTCCTGCTATTTCCATACCTGCCAAAATTTTAATCATAGGTTTTTCAAAAATTTCATAAATATTTAATAATTTTTCTTTGTTAAGATTTGTTTTGAGAATTTTATATAATCTAAAAGTAATATCTGCATCTTCTGCGGCATATTCTAAAGCTTTTTTTATATCTACGTCTTTAAAATTAATTTGTTTTTTGCCAGTTCCAACAAGATCTTTATAAGAAATTGGTTTATGACCTAAATGAATTTCAGATAATGTATCCATGTTATGACGATTTTTTCCTGCGTCTAAAACATAAGAAATTAACATCGTATCTTCTAGTGAGTTTAGATTTACGCCATTGTGGTAAAAAATAATGTAATCAAATTTAATATTTTGTCCGATTTTTTTTATTGATTGATCTTCTAAGATCGGTCTTAATTTATTTATGACTTTTTTCTTATCAATACATTTCCCAGATGTATGAGAAATAGGAATATAGCACGCCTTGCCAATTTTTGTTGATATTGAAATTCCCACTAATTCAGCTTGGTGAGGGTCTAATGATGTAGTCTCTGTATCAATTGCAAACTCACCATTTTCCTCAGCTTCATGTATCCATTCATCTAATTCATCAATTTGGTCGATAAGTTTATAGTTTTTTGTATTAATTTTATCACTTTGTTCAAACGAATATGTAGTTTCATCTTTTTTAAATTTTGGTTCTCCATAAGTTGAAATTGCGCTGCTTAATAACCTATTAAATTCCATTTCCCTTAAAAAATTAAAAAGCTTATCTTTATCCACTTCTTTTAAAATGAAATTTTCTAATCTTTCTTTTACCGGTACATCTTTTTTTAGAGTAACTAACTTTTTACTTATAAGTGCTTTTTCTTTATTTTCTAAAATTGTTTCCCTTCTTTTATTTTGTTTTATCTCGGTTGCTTTTTGTAAAAGATTTTCTAAGTTTCCATATTTGTTAATTAGTTCGGCAGCAGTTTTAACTCCTATACCGGGCACACCAGGTACATTATCACTGCTGTCCCCAGCTAATGATTGAACATCAATTACTTTATCAGAAGTTACACCGAATTTATCTTGTACATCTTCCTCTTTTATAAATTTATTCTTCATTGGGTCATAAATTCGAACACCCTTTTTATAAAGTTGCATCAGGTCTTTATCAGATGAAACAATTGTTACTTTCGCTCCAATTTTTAAAATTTGATCAACATATGTTGCTATTAAATCATCAGCCTCATAGTTAAGCATTTCTATAGATGGTAAATTAAATGCTAAAACTGATTTCCTTATAAAATCAAATTGAGGTATTAAATCATCAGGCGCATCTGACCTATTTGCTTTATAATCTTTATAAATCTCATTTCTAAAATTTTTTCTAGCTGAATCAAATATAACTGCAAAATGTGATGGTCTGTCTAAATTTTCTTTCGACTTTGAGTCCTCTAATAATTTAAATAACATGTTGCAAAATCCGCTAACTGCACCTGTTGGCATTCCATCACTTTTTCTTGTTAATGGAGGAAGTGCATAATAAGCTCTGAATATATATCCAGATCCATCAATTAAATAAAAATGATCAGTTTTTTTAATTTTGGTCATTAAAGTTTAGCTTCGTTTATATCTATGTTATAAATTTATAATTTAATATGGAAAAAAAAAACGTTTTATCAGTAAAAAATTTAAGCAAAATATATTCAAAAAACGGCTCTACAACAATTAACGCATTAAATAATTTAAACTTAGAGGTGAAAGAGGGAGAAATTTTTGGTCTTTTGGGTCCAAACGGTGCAGGTAAATCAACTTTTATAAATATTCTTGCAGGAACCGTAATCAAAACTTCAGGAACAGTAAATGTTTGGGGTTTTGATTTAGATAAAAATCCACGGCAAGTTAGAGCGTCAATTGGAATTGTGCCACAAGAATGGAATCAAAAAAAAAGATCGTATTACTGATGATATTCTGAAGTTAGTAGCATTAGACAAACAGTCAGATAGCTATGCAAGAAGTCTTTCTGGTGGAATGAAAAGAAGATTGTTAATTGCAAAAGCATTAGTTCATCAGCCACCAATATTATTTTTAGATGAACCAACTGCAGGAGTTGACTTAGAGCTAAGACAAAATCTGTGGGAAAATGTCAAACTTTTGAATGAACAGGGAGTAACAATAATACTGACTACGCACTACTTAGCAGAAGCTGAGGAAATGTGTGATAGAATTGGAATTTTGAGCAAAGGAAATTTGGTAGCTTTAGATGGTACAAAAAATTTAATTGATAAAATTAAGACAAAAATAGTTACTTTCACGACAGACAAAAAACTTGATGTAAATAAGATTGATCAAAATAAATTAAAAATAATATCTAATAATAATAATAAAATTACTGTGTCCTACGATAAAAGCCTTATGAAAATTGAGGATATTTTTTTATATTTTTCGAATCAAAATATTAAAATATTAGATATCACGACTGACGATGCAGATATTGAAGATGTTTATTTAGGTCTAACAAAAAACTAGATTATTTATTATAAAATAGTAATATAAATTATGGATAGAGTTAAAATTTTAAATAATAATAAAGTCTTAAAAATTGTCTCTATACTAATTTTGGGATCATTACTTTTAACTATTTCAGCAAAAATTAAGATACCTTTTTATCCAGTTCCAATGACAATGCAAACTTTTGTAGTAATATTTTTAGGTCTTGCCTTTGGTTCAAAGTTAGCTACTGCAACTGTAGGACTATATTTAATTGAAGGTTTAATTGGATTACCAGTATTTTCTAATTCTCCCGAAAAAGGTGTTGGACTTGTTTATTTTACTGGCCCTACAATGGGATATTTAATTGGTTTTTTATTTACTGCTTATTTTGCTGGATATCTAAATTTTAAAACTAATTTTTTAATTATTTTTTCAAAGTTAGTTTTTGTAGTTTCGTTTATATATATATTTGGATTAATTTGGCTTGGAATTTTAATTGGATGGGATAAACCGATTTTGGAGTTAGGTGCATATCCATTTTTATATGCTGAGTTGTTTAAAATACTAATTTTAACTCTGATTGCTAAAAAAATTATAAATCTAAAAAACTTTATTTAGGAGATCTTTTAGATAATATCCTTTGTAAAGTCCTTCTATGCATCTTTAACCTTCTAGCAGTTTCGGATACATTTCTGTTGCAAAGTTCAAACACTCTGTGAATGTGCTCCCATTTAACTCTGTCAGCTGACATAGGATTTTCGGGAGGCTGAGCTTTAGTTTTAGGATCCGCTAATAGTGCCTTTTCAACATCCTCTGCATCTGCAGGTTTTGCTAAATAATCTATTGCTCCCTCTTTAATTGCTGCAACTGCTGTAGGGATGTTTCCATACCCAGTTAACATAATAATCCTACTTTCAGGATTTGATGTTTGAATTTCTTTTACAACCTCTAATCCATTTCCATCTCCCAGCCTTAAATCTACCACAGCGAATGCTGGTTTTTTTGATTTTACACTCTCGATACCTGCTTTTACACCTTGAGCTTGTGAAACCGCGAAACCCTTTTTTTCCATTGCTCTAGCCAATCTCTCTCTGAATGGATTGTCATCGTCCACTATTAGCAACGAATTGTCTTTAAAATCAGTTATTTTTTGCATAGAACTCATATGCCAAATATATAGTGCTTCAATCAATTATTTCAATGGTTCAAAGTAGTGGATAAATATATGAAATAATTGCTTTACATTACTCAACTAATCTCATAATCAGACTCTTAAATTACAAATTTGCATATTAGATATGCAAATTTTTTTTGTTAAATTTTTTTTGAGGGGCTATGAAATGGAAAAATTTAAAAATGTTGATAAGCTTGTAAGTCAACTTAAACCATCTAATCCAGTTTACTGCATTAGAGGTGAAACACTAAAAAAAGCTTCAAAATATTTCCAAAAAAACTTTAAAGGCAAAATTCTTTATGCTGTAAAAACAAATCCAAATAAATTTGTTCTCAAAATGCTTTATGAGTCTGGGATTAAAAATTTTGACATTGCCTCAATTAAAGAAATTAAAACAATAAAGGAAATAGCACCTGAAGCTAAGTGCCATTACATGAATACTGTAAAAAGTAGAGAAAGTATAAAAGAAGCTTATTTTAATTATGGTATTAGGTCATTTTCTTTAGATACAAAAGATGAACTAATTAAAATTTTAGACTCAACAAATAAAGCAAAAGATTTGGAGTTATTTGTAAGAATATCTGTTTCAAATGAGCATGCAGAGATAGATTTATCAAAAAAATTTGGAGCTGTTAATACTGAAGCGATTGGATTATTAAGACTTGCAAAACAACATTCAAAAAAAATAGGCTTAAGTTTTCATGTCGGCTCTCAATGTATGCATCCAATTTCATACGTTAAAGGAATTGATGAAATTAATAATATTATAAAAAAGACTAAAATCGAACCTGATTATATAAACGTTGGTGGCGGCTTCCCATCTATCTACCCTGATCTTATACCTCAACCACTTAAAAAATATTTTGATGAAATAGAGAAAAGTCTTTCAAAACTTCAATTACGAAAAAAACCTGAAGTTATTTGTGAACCTGGTAGAGCACTAGTTGCTGAGAGTGGATCAACAATCGTTAAGGTAGTTCTTAGAAAAAAAAATAAACTTTATATTAATGATGGTACCTATGGATCTCTTTTTGACGGCGGAGTTCCAAACTTAGTTTTTCCATCTAGAATGATTTCAAATGGAAGACAAATTTCAAAAAAGCTAACAGCTTTTGATTTTTATGGCCCTACTTGTGACAGCATGGATTATATGAAGGGTCCTTTTGTTTTACCGAACAATATTAAAGAAGGTGATTATATTGAACTTGGTCAATTAGGTGGATATGGATTAACTTTCAGAACACAATTCAATGGTTTTTATTCCGACGAAATTTACGAATTAGAAGACAAACCAATTATGTCAATGTATGAGGGCGGCTCTAAGAGTGAGTTTTTAGTTGCCTAAATGTCTAGCAAAAAAAACTTAGGTCATAACAGCAAAAAAGACTTTCTAAAAAAACCAGTAGAACATATTGACATAACGTCTTTTGACTCAACAAAAATTATCCAATCAATGGAAAAAATGTCTTTTGTATCCAGAGAAACTGCAAATGCAGCGAAAATATTTAATGATATGATCAATGACAAAAACTGCACAATTTTTTTAACTCTTGCTGGATCAACATCTGCCGCAGGATGTATGAACATTTATAAAGATTTGGTAAAATTTAATATGGTAGATGCAATAGTTGCGACAGGAGCATCTATAATTGATATGGATTTTTTTGAAGCTTTGGGATTTAAGCATTATCAAGGATCACAATTTCAAGATGATACTGAGTTAAGAAAAAATTATATAGATAGGATTTATGACACTTATATTGATGAAGATGAGTTGCAAATATGCGATAAAAAAATATGTGAAATTGCAGATAGTTTAGAACCTAAAAGCTATACCTCTCGAGAATTCATTCATGAAATGGGTAAATATTTGAAAAAAAACTCAAAAAAAAAAGAATCTCTTATTGAAACAGCATACGACTATAATGTTCCAATTTTTTGCCCAGCTTTTACTGACTCCAGTGCTGGATTTGGTCTAGTTATGCATCAGGAAAAAAATCCTAACAAACATTTAACTATAGACTCTGTTAGAGAATTTAGGGAACTTACAGAAATTAAAATTAGGTCAAAGGGCTCAGGATTATTTATGATTGGTGGTGGAGTACCAAAAAATTTTATTCAAGATACTGTAATTTGTGCTGAACTTTTAGGTAAAGAAGTTGATATGCATAAATATGCTGTTCAGATAACTGTTGCTGATTCACGGGATGGTGCATGCAGTAGCTCAACGTTGAAAGAAGCAAGTTCTTGGGGAAAAGTAGATATTACCAAAGAACAAATGGTTTTCGCTGAAGCAACATCTGTTCTTCCTCTAATTGCAAGCAATGCTTACCATAAAGGAAATTGGAAAAATAGAGACAGAAGAAATTTTGCAAAAATATTTGGATAAAAAATTGAATTATCTATCAAATAAAAATGGGTTTCTCGGTGTTGATAATAAATTCAACTTTTCACCAAAAGTTGTTGTTGTTCCATTTGGTTTAGAAAAGACAGTCAGTTATGGAGGAGGAACAAAAAATGGACCTCGAGAAATTATTAAAGCATCTCATCAAGTTGAGCTTTACGACGAGGAACTTAATTGTGAACCATACAAAAAAATTGGTATAAAAACTCTTAAACCCTTCAAAATAGATAAAAATATTCAGGCAGCCTTAAGAAAAATTTCTAACATTAATTCCCTTCTTTTAAAAAAAAAACTTTTTCCTTTAACTTTAGGAGGTGAACACTCTATTACACCTGGTTGTATAGAACCTTTTACTAAAAATTTTAAAAACCTATGTATTTTACATTTTGATGCTCATGCAGATTTAAGACAAAGCTATAATGGTGAAAAATTTTCCCATGCATCTGCTATTAGAAGATGTCTAGATCACAAAAATGTTTCTATTATATCTTTTGGAATTAGAAATATATCTGGGTCTGAAGTTAAATATTTAAATAAAAATAAAAGTAGAATAAAAATATTTTGGGCTAAAGATAAAAGTAAGTGGAACTTACAAAGTTTTAAAAAACATATTAAAAATAAGAATGTTTATTTGACCTTTGATGTTGATGGATTTGATTCTAGTATTATGCCAGCTACTGG
>LUMQ01000763.1_pt1 | contig 15143 bp, 26 predicted proteins | sample 729621 | NCBI WGS metagenome assembly LUMQ01 (sample SAMN03860259, study PRJNA289734) | marine metagenome | biome: seawater column; feature: ocean; material: water; isolation source: Red Sea water column Station 12 - depth 25m | place: Saudi Arabia: Red Sea | collected 2011-10-15 | depth 25 m | reverse complement strand
GGCGAAGGCAGAGGAAGCCCGTTCTGGTCGAATAGTGAAAGCACGAAGAGAAAGACTTGCTGAACTTGAAAAAGAAGCCGAAGCAGCGGGTGGGTTTGATAAATTAGAACAAAGTAGGGTCTTCGGTCTTTCTAAAAATGATATCATAGAGGCAAGAGAACTGTTAGCAAAAGCAGAAGAGCGTCAAAGAAAAGCACAAGAAAAAACGGCCGAGTTAAATAGACAAATAGAGGAGTCTCGGGCAAAAAGGGCTGAAGCAGAAAAACAGTTAGAAGCAGTGAAGAAAAGTGTGGCGGGTGACACTGCCGAAAGAGAAAAAGCTGGAACGCTAAAAAGTCTCGCACCGTCAGAAGCAGAAAGTGCAGAACAGGGGAACCAAGCTGCAAATGATAACAAAGCATCAAGTGTAGTGATACAACAAAATGACAATAGTCAACAATCTAGCACTGAACAAAAAACTGTGGTAGAACAAAATAAAGAATTGAGTGGCACGGGTTCGGCTGCTGCATTATCAAGAGCGGTGGAAACTGCGTTGTGATAAGAAAAGCCCCCACATTTCTGTGGGGGCCCTCTGTTTTACTCTTCTACAAGTTTCTCAAAGTATGACATTGCGTCATCATCACCATCATCCACTGAAACAGTAGGTGCTGGTGCTGGTTTAGTGTCTACCTCGGCAGGGGCCGTGGGTTCATCTTCCATCAGAGTCTCCACTGTGCCTGTCTTAGTAACACCAGACAGAACCATCTCAAGACGAGTCTTCAACTCATCATAGGTCTTGAAGTTAGATGGTGCGGTGAACTCTGAAAGAGAATATTGACTACCCCAAACATTCTCCAACTCGTCATCATCATCTAGAAGTTTTGTAGGACCATCAAATGACGAGAGATCATAGTTCCAGTATCCATCTACCTTACGCAACTTCAACTTGAAGTTTGCACCTTCCCAAAAATCAAATGGGTTGATAGGGTCTGTGTCAGGAAACGGAGGCTGCATCGCTTCCATAACCTTATCAAAAATCTTCTTACCATAACGGTAGAGGAAGACTTTACCCTCATTCTGAGGATTTGCTGCATCACTCACTACATAGATGTTTGAGTAATACGACAACTTACGCTTCTGACGACGAGCAATCTCTTTATCAGACTCGATACCGCTGTTCCAGAGTTTAGAGTTATACTCTGATACAGGGTCATTGTTACCCAGTGTGGTCAAAGAGTTTTCAATATACCACTGACCAGTTGGACCTTGGAAAGCGTGGTTCCAAAGTTTTACCCAAGGCAAGTCCTCACCCTTCGGTGCAGGCAGGAAACGAATGACAGCATAACCGTTGCCGGTCTTATCCATCGTAGGTTTCCAGAGTCGCTCATCAACATAACTCTTCTTTTCTTGGGGGGCAGATTCTCTCTGAGCGGCGCCCAATAGTGAATCCAAACTATTCTGCTTCTTCATTGCAGCTAATGACATCGTATGTCTCCTTATGTTATCGTATGTTTTCGTATGTTACAGTATTCTAATAGTATCACAGAGTTCGTTTTTTGTCAAGAACCTTACATTAGAATGATAATCTTTTACTGATGTACCATGCCAACTGTTTCCACCTGGCACTTTACAGTCCACCCAATAAAATGTTACATTCTTGTACTTGTCAAAAATCTCACTCATTTGTCCAATCCAATTTACTGGATTGAAACCTTTCGCAGAGGCAGGCAAATAGTTGTCTGTCCCTTTGTATATGTTATTTATAGGTTTATCATATTCACTTAAATCAAAACCTAGTATATAAACTTCTTCAACATCCTCTTCATGACATGCCAGTAGTAAGGCCATGTTACCAGTTGACAGATTAGGATCACCTACGTCAATGATACCATCATCCTCATTTGTGTATGTAATCCACACTCCAGTGTCCTTGCCCATCTTCAATCGTAAATCTTGCATATCTAAGTTAGGATGCATCTTCATGGTATATTCAACAGTTTCATGAAGTGTTGCGGGGTCTTTACCAGATATGACACATTGACTTGTTTTGTTCTTACTCCTATGCACAAAAGACTCTGGGATATCAGTTCCCATGAACATCATGTCAGCGACCTCAGATGGCACTGGACTCCAGTTTGAGAAATATACTTTGGACTTCCCTCGAAACCATCCAGAGTCATATATCTCTTGTTGCATACCATAGTCCATAGATACTAGATTATCAACACAATCTTTACCATCACGATAGATTGCATTACAGCCCCATGTCACAACGTCATCGGCAGCAACCCACCGTGGTGACCTAAACCACGCTCTTGACTCACCATTTCCTATGACAAGGGCTCTTCTCATGTTCTAAGTGCATCCCAACTTACAGGAAACAACTCCTCTGCGAGTTTGTCAATGCGGTCAGCAACCATTTGAGTTTCAACTTGTGCGTCTGGTTTACATCGTAGATTACATACACGGGCAAACGCATATAATGTGCCACTCCAGTACCACTCTGTCATCATCGACTGAGGCAGAACCATACGAGCTTGTTCTGGACATACACCCTTTCTCAACAACTCTTCATAGGTCCACCTACATGACTTGATTGTTTGTTGGTAGACATCAACTAATGCTGGACCAGTCGGACTGGCAGGATTAATATCAATTTCTACATCTGATGACCCTTGTTTTTTATCGTCTGCCTTACCTCTCCAGATGAGAGGATGATAGAAGTCTGGCTTATCATCAACATACCGTCTTGATACCTCATTCCAAGTCAATCCAATTTGGTGCTTGACTAACTGTCTTGCAACAAACACAGGTGCCGTAATATGAAACTGCAAAGACGCATGACCGAAAGGACTCCAGTGATTATGCTTTGCAAGATATTTAATCAGCTTCGTATCTTTGTCATCATCAAAGGTATCATGAACCTTCGCAAAAGATACACGGGCAGCATTTACAACTGATAAATCACTGCCCATGCTATCAATCAAAGTAACGTCCATTACTCATGCTCCCCGCCGGGATCACCATCTGGTAATATTGTTTTCTTACCATTGATCCACACAGCGCCACGACTACGGCCCATGCTGTGATAACCCTTGACAAAGTTAAAAGTTTGCGGTCTGCGTTTTGCAGTCTCAAATGTTGCCACCGTAATCACGATTGCAATAATCAAAGCTGCATGTGCAATGACTGATGTTCCAAAGAACATTAAGTCTCCAATCGTCAAACTAAACGCTATGCACCACATCCATGCAAGAGCTTGAAGTGCTAAATGTCGGACTTGCAAATCTTGAATGTTTCGGAGTGGATTATGTTTAGCATTCATAACACCATTCCATGAATCATATATAAACTGTCTCACACATCTCTCCTTATAAAAAAATGGTGCCGGTGAGAAGATTTGAACTCCTGACCTACTGATTACAAATCAGTTGCTCTACCAACTGAGCTACACCGGCACACATCTCGTTGTCCTACCGACGATTACGGCGAGGACGGAACCCTGATGGGCGTTGCGTAGCAAGTTTCTTAACTCGCTCTGCAAGTTCCTCGTTGGCTTTCACCAACTCGGCATTATCGTATTCTAAACTACGAACACGATTGAGAAGACCCTCTACCTTAGAGGCGAAGAAACCTTCTTCACGAACGGCTGGGTCACCGTCCAAATGCACTGTCACTTCCATTTGAAGTCTCCATTGCAAGGGTTGCTGCCATCAGTCCTGACAGTTGAACATAGTCCAATATTACTACAATACATTATATATGTCAAGTCCCTATATGGGTAATTTTGCTTGACGAGGCAGAAAATTTAATTCTCTTGCGTCAGCTTCAATTTTCTCTCTTAGTGCTTTTGAAATTAGGGGATTGATGCCTTCTATTTCTAGTCCTTCTTTTTGACAATACCAGAGGACGGCATCCATGTGAGTTATCTTCTTTTCCTTTACGATATTTTCAATCTTCATACAAAATGTTTTTGGTGTATTTAATGGCATATATTCATCCTAAAGCTAAAAGTTTGGGGGGCTAACCGTGACCCCCCACGGATGTATTACGGCATCACCCTAAACCGGGCCGGGGTTTTTAGTCTCCCGGCAAGACCACCAAACATATGTCTTTGGCCAGACTTCTCCTTCATATACTCATATATCTTATGTTATTCTGTCAAACTGCTACTCCTTCAGCCGCAAGTGCCTTATATCCGGCAGCAATGACAGAGCGTTTAGGTGTGCCCAAAAGATACTTCTTATACACCTGTGTCTCACCTTCAAAAACGCTGGTGCGCTTATTGAGGTAAATAGGATATCCTTGCATACGCAAAGAACTAATCATCGCACTAACATTTCCAACACCGTATCGTGCCGCAATCTGCTTTGCTGTAAGTTCTGCGCCACCTTGAAGTGCTGCAAGGACTTTCTGAGTTTTCGACGTTTTCTTAGCCATAATGTAACTTCTCCTTAGTTATGACGATTTCAAAGTGGTAGGTTATTCTGTTGCCAAGGAACCTACCGAAACTCCGAACACTTACTGCTTACGCAGCAAGAGCCATAGGTGCAAAATTATCGTTTGCGTTTACTTTAGTGACCTATAAGGCGGTCAATCCACAGTTCTCCACTTTCCTAATCAACACCTGTCGATCCTAGTTCGCCCCCATCACAAAGACACTAATCTCTAAAGCCTTCACCTTTTAATAGGTGATTAAATCTGTGCATGAATATTACATAAAGAAGCCTAAAGAAACTACTCTCTGTGTATTCACCTACATCACATTTATATATCCACATATTAGTGTCCTTATGGTGGAGGCGTTGGGTACTGCCCCCAAGTCCAGTCTGCCTTTCGTTCAGCATCATTGAACTGTATTATATTTATACCATAGTAAAATTAATTTGTCAACACCTTTTTTAGATTCCACTCTCTTTTTTTTGTGTTCCTGCCGCAACAACATAACCAAACGTATCATCTTTTTTGTCGGCTCTTGCTACTTCTAACACAACACTAGGTCTATTAGCAAAGTCTTTATATTCAACAAAAACTCCTTTGACATAAAAAGGTAACGGCATCACACCCCTCATACACTTACCTATTTGTGTTAAAGCATACATTCTCGCAAGAGCTTCCTCTTCACTTTCTGTATCTGCTTTCAGAACCTTTAGGATAGACTCCTCGTCTCTACAAACAACAAGAGCGGTGACATAATCTCCTTTTGACCACGCATAGTTTTTTGGCGGGTCTTGTGATAAACTAAAAATCGAGCCGGGCCATCCGGTTGTTGGCCAGAACAACCCCATCATCATTAATACCGTCAGTAGGTATTTCATTTTCTTTTCTCCAATCTTGGACCGCTTCAGACAGAAACCCAAGATAGTCATGTTTACTCTTCACGAACTCTTGAACAGTGCCATCCTCTGTAACGACAAGAATAACCACTTGGTCCACAATCAGACCAGTTCGCTCACCAAACATCTCTGCGTAAGCGGCACCCTGTATATAATAGTTTTCGTTCCAATCATCTGTGCGTTCTTTTGTAGAAGTTTTGAAGTCGATGATGGATAACTTTTCTTTGTATTCTGCGATACAATCAACTCGACCAGCAACTTGATACTTGTCACTGTACAGTCCAGCCTCTTGTGCGTATATATTATTTATATTGCAGAGTGCTTTTTCTTTGAGTTGATTGAATAAACAATGTGCGAGAAAATGTCGCTCATGTTCTTTCCATTTCTCAGGCCACTCCACATGAACATTATTCAGATAATCCTCACACATGTGATGAACCTTGGTGCCTCTTGCTGCGGCAGTTCTCGCAACATAGTTTGCAACGTCAGCACCAACCCGTTTACGCCATTCCCACAACCCTTCTTTCTTGCGATTAGACAAGACTGTGGTGATTGAAGGATAGTATCCCTTCGGTGTAACATAAAATCGTTTTTTGTTGATGGTCTTAGTTTTTAGTTCTGGTATTTCAATTGATACATGGTGAAATGACATCATATTAGCTTTCTATCTCTCTCATCCTGTTTACAAGCCGCTCTGCCCTGGCACCAACTTGACGATACCAGCGACTATCTACCATCTCATTTGCAGCGGCGTTCCAATCTTTCGCATCCACGCCACGTTTCATTCCGACAAACTTAGAAAGCCTTGGTCGTCCAAGATTGAACATCATGTTTGCAATTATTTGTTGAGCTTCTTCTGGCAAATCCTCAAAGTCTGGGTAAAGGATGTTGCAGTCTCGCAAGACTCCTTGGATATCTGACTCGAAGGCTTGAGAGCATCGCTCAGAAGAAATGGCGGTGCCCACTGCAAGTCCGTGTTCTGGGTCTGATTCCGTAACCAGATGACCGATACCAAAAGTAGGATAACCGAGATGGTCCAAATAAATCTCATGAACTACTCCCTCGTCTATTTCAAGTTGCTCCCTAAGTTGTTCAACATTCATTTTACTTCTCCGTTAAACTGATGTTTGCTGTTAAAAGTCTAATCTCACCTTCACCAGAAAAAGGTAGAATACGATAATTTAGCCAAGAGGGAAACATGATCATTTTTCCTGCCTCTGGTCTAAGATATTGCTCTGTGGCAGGCTTCAAGATTGAAGGCTCACTGATATCTCCCCAAGATAGGTTTGTATATCCCTCAGTGGATTCTCCCGCTGTTCCATCATCTACCATTCCATAGCCAGGAATCTCAACCATTCCAGAAATTTGTTCTGGAACTTTCAAGTATAACACACAAGACAATTCTCCCTCTGTCTTACCTTCTTGTGCAGTGTCACAAAAAATTCTATCAACACTCATGTTTATTATTTTACAATCATATTCTCTATGCTCACTGCCTGTCACTGATTGAGAAAACTCGGATGCGTTTTGGTCAGTAACAATATCTGTGTTAGAATTTTTCATGTATGTGCCACTTAATCGACAGATATAATCACCAAACATTTTTCCTACATAATCAAGTGTGTGAGAGAACTTGATTGGTTCTTTGGCAGGTGCCGTATCAATCAATTCATTATCTATATGGTCGTTAAGTTCTTCAATAACCTCACCGTCGAAACTGACAGACATGAAACTGACTGCTGGCTTCGTATTAAATGCTATATCCATATTATTCTATTCCTATTCCCATTTTAATTTTGTTAATCAAATAACTACGCACGAAGCCAGAGCGAACAATATCACCAATCGTGAACTCTGTGCAGTTGAACTCTTCCATCTCCTCTAGAATTCTTAGAAAATCGTGTAGTCCATTTTTTTCATTTGTTTTTTGCAAATCAGTCTGATCAAAGTCTCCACAGAACACAATCTTAGAATCTTGGCCTACCCTTGTGATTATTGTGTCTAGCTCATGAAAATTTAAGTTCTGACATTCATCTACTATAATGATACTATTATCAAATGTCAATCCCCTTAGAAAAGAAGTTGACAAAAAATATAATGATGATTGGGCTTTTAACTTAGGATACAAGGAATTGAATGCCGCTTCGTTTGGCATCTTAAACATGAATTGAACCATGTTCTGATATGGCACTTGATACAACGCAGACTTGTCTTCCTCATCACCTGGCAGAAACCCAATCTCTCTTGTCGGTATCAGAGAGCGAACTAGAATGACTTTATCATATGGCTTCTTCAAATCCATCACGTCTTTCAAAGCGAGGTATAGTGAAATGAAAGTTTTACCCGTTCCGGCAGCACCAAACAAAAATTGGTTCATTGTCAGTGATAGGTTTGATTGTAACAAGGTCATTAGAATTTATTTCTTTGTTCTTTTTCGTTGCCATTTTCTACTTCCACATTAGAGTGAGGGGAGTGCCCGGACCACTCCCCTCTGATGTAAAGGCGGAGTGACTTCCCAGCTTGCATAGATGCTGTGCATCGGTGCTGAAGTATGATTTTCTCGCCCACACCATTTTCTTTTATTTATTTAGATTGTCTAATTTATTTTTATATTTTTTAGTCACCCTACTGAAAGTGTCTCTTGCTCTTCTCTGACTGGCAGTCTTTGATGTTCCATACTTATCAGCCATTGGAGACAAAGGATTACCATCAGCAATTTTTCCCATCACATCATTGAACCCAGAGTCATTTTTAGGGCCTACACCCATCAAGTGGTCAGCCGATAAAGCTATTGGCTGATAGACCCTTTGAACATTATTATTTTTCATATATTCATCATACTCTGATATAGGCATAGTTTCATCATACTCTATTCCAGACTCTAAATTCATAAACGTATATGTTGGCATTATCCCTCTCCGATATTGATTTGCGGCATATATCCAGCGTAATAGTTTCCTGACAAAACAACCCTCTCATCTGATGTATCATTTGTATAGTGATACAAACTAGAGGGAAAAATAATCAAGTCACCTTGCTTACATATAACTTTTGGCCTATTGACACCGTGAGATGGTGATTCATCTGTCATAAAACTTAGACTTGTATCACCGCTACCCGTTGAAAGGTACGCTGCGATTGAATAGAAATTAGGTGGCTCCTCATGACAATGAGGATGAACAAAACTATTACCCTTATAAAAACCAACCCAAGCGTTATACATCGCAATAACAAACTGCATGCCATTGCTTCTCATAGACCTTGGTCTATTTTTATGAAAGTGTGGATAATTCAATCTGGTAGAAATACAGTGTTCAACCTTTGCTGTCACCATCTGTAAGTATGGCGCAACGTCAGAGTCTTTTTGAAGATTCCATCCTGTGCGTCGAACTCCCTCTAAGTTGTCCACGATGCCAGTCTCTATCTTTTGCTCTGATAATTTTATCAAAGCATCGCACAACTCTTTACTTAGAGTGGACTTCATAATAAAATCAGTTTTGAGAACAGGAATATATTGAACTGCCTCAAAAGAATCTTCATCATTCATTAAAATTTAAACTCCAACTGTGGTCCACTACGTTTCTCATAGTAGTCAACTTGGGCTTTTAACTCTTTTATTCTTAGGTAGGAATTTTGCAAACTCTCTTGTAACTGCGAAACCTCTTTCTTCAAAATGTCTACTTGATCAAACACTGCCGATACCCTTCGCTTTTCATGGTCGTCTAATTTTAAGTGGAGTGAACGGTGTATTGAATTATTCAGCATTGGTGCGTCCTCTCTAAGCCGTCGAGCCATGTAGTCCCAGTAACTTTCTCGTCGCATCATACTTCTCCACAAAAAATACTGGCGTTTCTCTTTTAGTCCACTTTGCAAATCCTGACTTCTCTAGTATATAGTAGTTCTGATATGCAAGAACTGTGTCCTCACCTTTACAGTAATCCGGCATGCATTGTGGTGGGTCAGTGAAAGGAGCGTCATCATCCATATTTTGAGGCCGACTTGACAACCCCATGTTTAGTCTTTCTGTAGCATGGATTTTGCCATAACGATATGTGTATTCTTGCATGAGGCCACGCATATGATTATACAGCCAAAGGTAATTCAACCCCCCAGAACGGGCCCAGATGGTGCTGGGATGATTCTTGTGAGCTATTTTGTATAGACCATATTGGTCAGCATACTTATCACCATCAAGGACACGGTGTGCAGTAGAGAGTATTTGTGCGCTCTCCAATATCATCTTGACAACGTGCTTGTCGCACATCATTTGTGCGGCAATCTTAGGGTCACGGTCTAGGTAGAAAATGTTCATACCAAATCCCTCAAATCTACTCCTGTCACGCCTGGATAAACTTTATCCCACAACTGTTCCACACCAATCGCACAAGGTTTTGCAAATGTTTCAAACCTCGCTTCCAAGTCTTCTAACCGCCGACGTAACTCTTCTTTTTCATATTCAAGTTCATCAATTCTATCTTCAAGTTCACTCATTTCTTTTCCCATCTGTAGAAAATGTGGTCACCAATTTCTGTAGTTCTCGTCTTTGTTTTAGCCCAATCTGGTTTGACATAATCAGCATGGTAGTGTGTTGCACCATCAGTTATGTCTATGAACTGTATATCATTATGCATGATTAGACGAGCAAAGTCAAGTATCTTTTGATAAGTTTTTTCGTCCTTCACTTCATCAGATTTGCCATCACAATACCAACTGAACTGGCATTTGTTTCTGATAGGGGTAGGAGTTCCGTCTCGCCATGATGGTTTCATTTGAGCTTGAAGAACAACTTCGCACACAGAGTTAGGAAATCTTTCATCGTTCACTCTGTTGAGAACAACAGCAGATACAGCAAGTTTCCCTGCCGTGCCTTGACCTCTTGCCTCATGATACATATTCATAGCGAGACATTGGATATGCTCACTAGGACCATATGTTGGTTTGTCTGTTGTTATTGCTTCAATAGGTGCAGCGACAAACAACAAACCAGCGGTTATGAGTTCTTTCATTCACCACGCTGCCTTTTGAGATAATCCTTGGCATAATCAGCAGCCATAGTTGACCCAAAACATATATTGACCTTGTGAGCGACCTCATCAATGTCGAACTCATCACCACCGAATACATATCCATCACACCATGATTCGATATCCATCATATAGTTTTTCATCTTACTCATCATCAAACTCCTCAAAAGTTACAATATTCATCAACTCTTCTACGACAGCTTTGCCGTGAGAAGTGAACAGGAAACCATGGCCATACACCCAAGACTCGACATCCTGTTTCACATAGAACGTCTCTTCCATTGTCATCCAACGGAGAGCGGTTTCACGGTCACCCGCACCAGCTTCGATGAACTCACCGACAGTTGCTTCAAAGTCAGCAATGGCGACCTCGGCATCATGATGACTTTCCGCCTCTGCAACCTTTACCGCTGCACCGATACGGTCTGCCTCTTTACGAAGGTCATCCATTGACATGGACTTGAAGTCATAGTGCCGACCCTTGACACCATACGCAGCCTTGTGCATGTCATAGATGAAACACTCAAGGTCATACCGCTCATCTCTGAGGATATCCATATCAACAATGTCGATGTTATTCATCACTTGACTCCATATTCTTCCATGAATGCCTTGGTCAACGGACCCTGCATCTTGTAGGCTTCGACTTCCCAAGGCTGTTTTTCGTAAGCAGTGTTCAGATAGTTCCGATACTTGCCGTCTTTACACTTCCAGAGTTTCTTGTACCCACCCCGAAACTTGTCTTTGATCCGACCAGTGGCACCCTGCCAAACGTGAACCATCTCGTGCATGATGCACTCAATGAACTCTTCCTTAGAAGTGGCACGGCTCAAACGATGGTCAATCTCAATCGTGAAGTCACGATCATCATCACCCTGATAACAGAACCCTTGGGCACCGTCCTCAAAAGTCTTAGTGAAATTGACAGTGATATCTAAGATGCGATGGCGAGGCATCAGCATGTCCATGCACCACCAGACAATCTCGTCCGCCAGTTCACGGTCCCTCTTCAAACCACCAGTAACTTCGACACCAATCATCTGAACCTCTTGTTCATCATCACTATACATATAATACGATATAGGGACGATATTGTCAAGAAAAAAATGAACAAAAGAATCGTTTGATTTCAAGGACTTGATAATTTTTTTAGGTCCACAGCCACTCGCTCTACCACCTCACCCCAGTTTGCAGGCTCTTTTTGACGGTAGATTCGCACTGATTCGTACCAAGGACTAGTGTCAGGATAATGTGATTCTCTAAACCAACGCCAATCGGCAGAGAAATGAAGTAGCCCCCATGTTGGAATACCTAACGCACCACCCATGTGAATGGGTGCTGTATCTGTAGATATCAACAAGTCCACTTGAGACAGAATGTCGGCTGTATCAGAGAAGTCTCGTATTCTCTCACCTAGACTTGGTAAGATGTTTTTCGCATCTGGATTGCGTCTATAGTCAAACATACCACTACCCTTTTGTATGCTTACCATATTGACGTTAGGAATTTCACATAGTGGCAGTATCGTTTCGAGAGGTATAGAGCGGCGGGTATCAAGACCACTTGACTCCCATACCAACGCAACATTAATGCCTTCAGAGGATAGCCCCCAATCTTTACGACTGATCTTTGATAGATATCCATCTGTGAAAGGTATATTGTCAATCGTGGCCTGTAAAACTCTAGGGAGACTCAACAGAGGTATTTTAAAATGTAAATCCACAGAGTTAATGGAGGCACCCTTCACAACATCCACATCTTTTAGGATAGGACTGTCCTTGAAGACACTATGCAACTGATCATAGCAAGAGAATATAACTTTACCACCTAATTCTGTAACTTGTGGAATGTACCTGACAAACTGTATGTTGTCACCAAATCCTTGCTCACAATATACTAGTATGTTTTTACCATCAAGAGGTTCACCGTCCCACAAATCAATGTGAGATAGTGCCTCTTGATTGAACGCAAAGTTTTTCCCCAGTCTCCACGCACCGTCTGACTTTAAATCAACATAATGAAATCCTCTTTTGAAGTCTCCCATTTTAAGATAATTCATGCCAGTATTCAAGTTTGCTCTGGCAATATTGTTGTACCCTAGTTTGATTGCTTGTTCATAACAAGCGAGTGACTCATCGAACATAGACAGATCATGTAATACGATTGCCAGATTATAGTATGCTCTAGCATCATCTGGATCATCTAAAATTAAATGTTGATAACACTTGGCCGCTGACTCAAAGTCTTCTCTCTCTAAAAAGTCAGCGGCAAGATATTCAAGGTCTTTAAACTGCTCTTGTAACACTTGATGGTCCATCGACCGACACATGCCTATTATGTTCAACTACCATGTAGTTATCGTCCCAATCAAAAGCTTCTTTCACTACATTATCAGACAATCCTTTATACATCGAATATAATGATACAACCTGTTTGCTTCAGAAGAAAGCATCGTATGTTCTGTTCCCTCTGGAACATCATTAGGTTTGTAAGGAACCGGACCCTCTGGTAGTTGCCAAACAATCTTTGGGTCAAAAGAAGACTTCAATACCATGCGGAGTGCTGGTGTGTTATATTCTTTCAAATGAGAAACCTTTTGTTTCTTTGTTTTTAGCTTCGCTACCTTCTCTAAAATTTCATGAAATAGTGGTGTATATGGCATTAAAAATCTCCTATTGAATCCATTAGCTCGTTGAGCCTATTCTTTATAAAGTAATTTAGTAGTTTACTACGGTCACCCTCTGGAGCGTCAGCATATGCCTTTAGACACTCTAGAAATAATTCTTTAGGTGATTCTGTCAGGTCAATGAGTTTTTTATTTCTCTGGTAATTACGCTTTACTTCATCACTGGGTAAAACATCTTCTATGTTATGCTCTGACCATGATTGTATTTTCTTTTTACCTAGTGGCTTTTGACGCAACCCATCTACAAAAGTATTGTCCGGTGACAATACGTTAGGTATACCGTCACCTGTATCCCCTCTCAAGATATGTTCGTTGAGATAATCACTCCAGTTCACGCCATTCACAAATTTTTTGGTGATGGGACTATACTGTGTTACGTTCCTATATCTTTGTAACTGAATAAAATCCTTATCACCAGAGAGAATAAGTGTTTTACCATTGTCAAATTCTAATTCACCACACAACGCAGCGATAATATCATCTGCTTCTGCACCGTAGACCTCTAACACTTTGTAAGGCATGAACTCAATCATTTCATCTTTGAATGTGTTTAGAAACTCAAAGATGTTATCCCAGTCATGACTGGATGACTCTCTAGACTTTTTACGTCCGGCTTTGTATTGTGGAAAAATATCTCTGCGCCAATAATGCTTAGAGTCATAACAGATAACTAACTCACCATAGTCCTCAAAAAACATTTGTCGATACATGCGAAGTGAGTTGAGAATCATGTGACGAACCATGCCGCCCTCAACACTATCTCTCTTCGTAATATTCAAATGCATCATAACGCTTGCCAGACTAATCTGGTTCATATCAACTAAAATCATTATAACCTCATGCGGGGGTTGGTTCCTCTTCGGGAATACTAACTTTTTCAAGCAACTCTAAATCAACTTCACTTCTCATGCTATTCTTTTCGTCAACATCAATCTTTGTCAACATCTCCATAATTTTACTCATGGGATGTGCCAAATCCATGTCACGATAAACTGTGCTTTTAACTGCTTCAATCACAAATCCAATGTCCCTGACAAACTCTTTGTCTGAAATGTTGATGCCATTCTCGCCCATAGTGTGTATCATTTGCACCAAAAGAGTTTCAGTCAAGTCATCAGCAAACATCATGTTTTCTTGAAGCGCAACAACATCAACGTCAGGAACTACTACTTGTTTTTTTCCTTTTGCTTTCCACGGACCTTTGATTACGTTTGCGTCTTCTTTTGGTCTTTTGCACATCGGCATTTTCTACTCCATTGTCTGCGTCATACATCTCTTGCGAATAAACCGTTCCCAGTAGCGGGTAGTAAGTTCCAACATTAAACTTTGGCTCACCCTTCTTTGGGCCTGTCCAATAATACGCTTGTCCTCTACATATGTATCCTATCTTTTTCTCCTGATGCTCACCATAGAACAAGTCAATCCAATCACCATCTCGTAGATATCTTTGCATGTTGCGGACATATGCCTCATGTGACATTCTACGGTCAGTTGCACCCTTTACCTTGGCTTTCTCATTTTTGCGCTCCATAGACGCAAGTTCTTTTTGCGTCTTGATCCATTGTTTCACTTTCTTTGGATTGATAGGCGCATCATCTGGCAAGTCTCGTAAACTCTCATGAATACCAGATTGACCATAGTTAGGATTTTTTGCAGCACGGGCCGCTCTTGCTTTTTCGAGACGTTCTGCCGCTGCTTGTTTCTGTTCCTCTGTCATAGGTTTGCGTTTTTTGCGAACCTTCTTTTTCTTAGAGGGATCAGCCCAACCAGAGTTGTCTGTCTTCGATTTAATCTTTCTTGCCATGTTACTATTTATCCTTCTAACACATAAGCAACCAAACCATTCAAAAGAATGGCAACTCCAACAGCGTTAACAATCATCAACGCACGATCATTCCACATTACAGAGACAATCAACCACCCTGCAATCCCTATCGCTTGAACAATAATGTTCCAAGGAAACAGATTATTTGCAGCAAGAATCATACCTATCATAAGAATAACCGACGAAACCCATTTGATATACCAATCAGTGGTATGTAATGGAGTGGTTGTCTTAGTGGCAATTTGGTGTGATTCTAACTCAATCTCTTCTGTTCTTGTTGTCTTCTCTTCGAC
>LUMQ01000605.1_pt1 | contig 15245 bp, 16 predicted proteins | sample 729621 | NCBI WGS metagenome assembly LUMQ01 (sample SAMN03860259, study PRJNA289734) | marine metagenome | biome: seawater column; feature: ocean; material: water; isolation source: Red Sea water column Station 12 - depth 25m | place: Saudi Arabia: Red Sea | collected 2011-10-15 | depth 25 m | reverse complement strand
ATTTCATTTTCTGATAAACCCTGTTTCATTAAATGCCATCTGTATGCTAATCCTGATCTCTTCATTAACTTGTTAACAGGGTCTGTAACTTGTGCACCAAGCTTTAACCATTCAAGAATTCTATCTTCTTTTAGGACATAATTTTTCTCTTTATTGCTTTCAATTGGGTTGTACCAACCTACTTGCTCAATTGCAGAACCGTCTCTTCTTTTTCTTGAATCAATAATTATAATTCTATAGAAAGGTCTGTTTCTACGACCTATTCTTTTAAGTCTAATTTTTGTTGCCATAAATTATTTTTCTCTTTTTTTAATTTTGTTATTAAAACAGGCGTAATTTGTCTAAAACTAATGAATACTACAAATGATTTATTTTATGAAAAATCAATGGACATAAGTTTTGAAATTCCTTGTTTTTCAGCTGTTACACCATAAATGCAATCTGCTGATTCCATTGTCAATTTATTATGAGTTACCATAATAAATTGGGTAGTTTTACTGTAGTCTTTTATAACATCAGTAAACTTTTTGATATTTATATCATCAAGAGGTGCATCTATTTCATCTAATATACAAAATGGGCTTGGCTTGTATTGATAAATAGAAAACAGTAATGCAATTGCAGTTAAGGATTTTTCTCCAGCAGATAACATCTTAAGTGAGTTATTTCTTTTTCCAGGAGGCTGAGCAAAAATATTTATATCTGAATTTAAGGGATCATTTTGATCAGATAATTCAATTGTACCCTTACCTCCATTGAAAAAAACTGTAAACATTTTCTCAAAATTTTCCTTTACTTGATTATATGTATCTAAAAACTGTTCTTCAGCTACAATATCAATTTTTTTAATAGCTTCTTTTAAATTATTTTCTGCATCAATCAAATCAGACCTCTGCTGCAAAAGATTATTCAATCTTTCAGTTTTTTCTTCATGTTCATCTTTGACTGCCCAATTAATTGGACCAATAGAATCTATACTTCTTTTAATTTTTTCTACTCTAAAAACCATATCAGAAATGTTATATTCTTTCAAATCATTTAAAACAACATCATTTCCAAATTTTTCAGAAATATTCTGCTCAATTTGAGTTTTTTTAATTTTTGATTCTGCAATTTTCATTTCAGCTTCTTTGATTTCATAAAAAAGATCATCTTTGCTAAATTTTTCTGAATCAAGCTTTGCTCTTATTGACTCCATCTTAATAAAAGCTTTATTCACTTCATTTTCTTTGTTTTCAAGCTCAAGATTATTTGAATTAATTTGATCTTGAATCTTTTTTATTGATGCATCCATTTTAGAAAAATCAAATTCTTTTTCTTTTTTGTATTCATCTATTTTTTCTCTGTAATCTTCAATACTGGCCTTGAGCTTTTCATACTTCTTGTCTGTTTCAATTATGTTTTTTCCACATTCATTACATTCAGAAACAATCTTAATATAATCTGTATCAAACTGATTAAGTTGTTCAATCTTCTTTTGAAGCTCATCCTCAAGTAATCCAACACCTTTGGATGACTCTTGATTCTTTTCTTGAATTTCTGAAAGTAGCTTTTCTGTGAGCTTATCAACCTCTGCTTTCATTTTTGAAAGCGACTCTTTCTCATTTAGATATTTATCTCTTGCATTGTCAAATTCGACGGTTTCAATCTCTTTTTTTGAAGTATTTTTTTGTAAAAGATTATTCTTCTTTTTTAACATCTCTTCTAAAGGGCTAATTATATTATTTAAATCATTAATCCTCGCTGAAGCTAAATCTAATTCTAATTCTTTTAATTCATTTGTTAGCTTCTCATGCCTTTTAAACCTTTTTAATTGTAAATCTAATGCCTTTACTTGTATTTCAATCTCAACAATTATATCATCAATTCTTTCTAGATCTCTCGAATTTAAATCGAACTTTTTCATAGCAGATCTTCTTTTAGCTTTGTACTTATTTACTCCAGCAGCTTCTTCGAACATTTGCCTTCTACTATCATCTTTATCAGACAATATTTGTTCTATCATATTTAATTCAATTACAGAGTATGCATCTGAGGTTAATCCTGTATCAACAAAAAGATTGGAAATATCTTTCAATCTACAATTGTTTCTATTTATAAAATATTCGCTTTCACCAGATCTATATAATCTTCTTCCAATTTCAACTTCTGAGTACTCTACAGGTAACAATCCTTTATTATTTTCAATTGTTAAATAAACCTCACATAGACCTAAAGGCTTTACATTGGAAGCACCATTAAAAATCACGTCTTCCATTTTTGAACTTCTTAATCTTTTAGTCTTTTGCTCACCTAAAACCCATCTGATTGCATCTACAATATTTGTTTTACCGCAACCATTAGGACCGACTATTCCTGTAATTCCAGAATTGAATAAAACAGTTTCTTTTTTTGCAAAAGACTTAAAACCAAAAATTTCTAATTTTGAAATATGCATTTTTTTATCCTGGAGGCCATCCTAAAGATCTACCTCCAATGAAATGTAGATGAATATGGTAAACTGTTTGACCTCCATCTTCATTACAATTAAAAATAGTCCTATATCCTGACTTATCTATACCTAATTTGATAGCCATGTTTTTGGCTGCTTGAAACATTTTACCTATTAATTCAGTATCCTCAATATTTAAATCGTTTAATGTTTCGATTTTCTTTTTTGGAATTATTAAAAGATGTATCGGTGCTACAGGATTAATGTCGTCAATTATAATTAAATCATCATCTTCATGATGAATAGTAGCAGGGATTTCCCTTGAAATTATTTTTTCGAAAATTGTTTTATTCATTATTTATCAATAATTCATTTATGATTGATATCAAAGAAACTATAGCAGTTTCCGTCCTTAATATAGTTCTCCCAAGATTAACTTTAATGAAATTTTTTTCATTTATCATTTTTTTTTCATTCTCTGAAAAATCACCTTCAGGCCCTACAATTAAATTAATTTTTTTATTTTTAGATAAATTTTTAATTGTATCTAATTGTTCAATAATAGTTTTATCTGAATTTATCAAACATACAATATTTACAGATTGATCATCGTACCATTCAGTAAAATTTTTTAATTTATTTAACCTTGGAAAATAAGCTCTCATGCTTTGTTTACATGCAGAATGAATCGAAGATAAAAGCTTATCGTGATTTATTGAAGATTTTACAGATTTATCAAATCTAATTGGGGTTAATTCATCAACTCCGAGCTCAACAGATTTTTCAAGAGCTATCTTGAATCTACTATTTTTAATTAAAGGCAGTGCAAGATGAACTTTATAATTTCTTTCGTGTTTAACAAACTCTTTTTTTAATATTTTACCTTTAACGGCCTTTTTATGAGCTTCATTTAAAATAGCTTTGTAAATAGTTCCCTGCCCATCTGTAAGAGTTAATTGATCGTTCTTTTTAAGTCTAAGGACAGAAACAACATGATGAGATTCTTTTTCATCAAGAACAAAGGTTGAATTCTTGATGTTTCCCTTATTTATAAGTGAAAAATTACTCACGATTTATCTGATACTTTAGGAATAGATAACCTCCTCCAAAATCATCTTTTGAGTGAATTGGTTTATCTACATTTAAGTGGTCATAACCTAGCCCAAGAGATAATGTATTACCTGAAGTTTGAGAAAAATTAACACCAAATCCCAAAGAGGCACCTAAATTAGTTTGCGATTCGGTACTGCTCCATTTTTTTGAAAAACTTGAAATTGTCTCATCGCCATCAACAGCAATAAAAGGTCCTATTGAAAATGTTATATATGGCCTAAAACTATTCGCTATTTGACCATCAAATAAATAATAGTTTGTTCTAAAAAATAAAGGGAAAAGTAAGATATCTTTTTCTCCGGCAACTGTGAACTGATTATAGAATGGATCATAAATTGGATATTCATCATTTCTTACATCGTAAAATCTCAAATCTAAACCAATTGAAACGTTCGATTTTTGAAAATTTTCATATTCATACCCAAATCCATATCCATTATTTGCAAAAAGAAAATTTATATTTTGAATCTTATCTTGCGCATTCAATGAACCAATCATAAAGATGGTAATTAACAGAATTATAGCTTTATTCATTATCTTCAAACTCAGCATCCTTTATTTTTTTAAAATCAATTTTTGTATCTTTTTTAATAACAATTTTTTCATCTTTTTTCGTTGAAATCCTGTATAAAAACCATAAAACTGCTATTGCGATAATGTATTTTATCATATTATGATGGATTAAAATATTTTATACCTTGATGAGGTTGATGGATTTCATTAAGAAGATTTTCAAAATCCTCTGAATTTTCTACAAAGTCAATATTATTTGTATTGATAATTAATAATGGACCTTCTTCATAATTAACAAAAAATTCTTGGTAACGTTCATTAACTTGATTTATATAATCTTGTGTTACATGCTTTTCAAAATCCCTACCTCTTTTTTTAATATTCTTCATGAGTCTGGGAGTATCTGCCTGTAAATAAACTACCAAATCAGGTTTAACGATATCTTTCTCTAAAATATCAGCAACGTGTGAATAAAGTTTGAATTCTGCTTCAGAATTCAGTGTAAAATCAGCAAAAAGTCTGTCTTTTTCAAACATATAATCTGTGACTACCCCTTTTTGCAGAAGATTCAATTGTCTAATATCTTTTTGTTGCTGTTGATATCTTTGAAGAAGGAAAAAAATTTGTGTCTGGAATGCATTTGATTCTGGATCATCATAAAAATCTTTTAGAAAAGGATTTTCCTCAAATTTTTCAAAAACTTTTCTAGCGTTAAGTTTGTCTGCAATGAGCTTGGCAAGACTTGTTTTTCCAACGCCTATCGGTCCTTCAATTGCAATATATATATCTAATTCTTTCATGCTTTCTTATCAATAATATATTTTTGAACTACTGAAGTATCAGGACACTTTTCAAGTAAATCAACAATTTTAATATTAGTTTTAGGAAAAATTTCATCTGAAGCTAGTTCTGCTAAGGGAACCAAAACAAATTTTCTTATTAAAGCCCCTGGATGTGGTATTTGTAAATTTGGAGTATCTATAAAACTATCTTTGAAAATTATTATATCAATATCAATTGTTCGAGGTTGATTTTTTTGTCTTTTTTCTTCTCTGCCTAACATTTTTTCGATTTCATGAATCTTATCTAAAAGTTGAAAAGGAGTTAAGGTCGTTTCAAGCTCTAAAATAATATTAAGAAAAGATGGTTGATTTTCATTGTAAAGAGGTTCTGTTTTGTAAAATGACGAGGATCTTATTTTTGAAATTTCGATATATGAGCCCAACATTGCAATAGATGAGGCAATATTCGATTCTCTATCTCCAATATTTGATCCTATAGATAAATAAACTTTATTTTTAAACATAATACTATTTTACAAACAAAAAACCCTCAAAATAGAGGGTTTTTTGTATTTTATTTTCACTTTTTTCAGAAAAATCAATTACATCATGCCGCCCATGCCGCCCATGCCCATATCTGGAGCACCGCCTGGCATTGGTGAATGATCATGTTCTTCTGGTTGTTCAGTAATGGCAGCTTCAGTAGTTAATAACAACCCTGAAATTGAAGCAGCATTCTCAACTGCAACTCTTGATACCTTAGCTGGATCAATTATTCCAGCTTTGAACATATTGACATACTTATCTTCACGAGCATCATATCCAAAATCGTTCTTACCTTCAAGAACTTTTTGAACAACGATTGAAGCTTCAACACCTGCATTAGAACAAATTTGTCTTATCGGACCTTCTAAAGCACGTTTCATAATATCAACTCCAACTTGTTCAGAAACAGATGCTTTAACTTTTGATAAGTCTAAACTAGCTCTAAGTAATGCAACGCCACCCCCAGGTACAATACCTTCTTCAACAGCTGCTCTAGTAGCATGTAATGCATCGTCAACTCTAGCTTTCTTTTCTTTCATTTCAACTTCAGTTGCTGCTCCAACATTAAGAACCGCAACTCCACCTGAAAGTTTAGCTAATCTTTCTTGCATTTTTTCTTTGTCATAATCAGATGAAGATTTTTCAATTTGAACTTTAATTTCATTAACTCTAGCATCAATTGCAGATTTATCTCCACTTCCATCAACAATAGTTGTATTATCTTTGTCACTTACAACTTTTTTACAAGTTCCTAGATAATCAAGTGTAGCGCTTTCAAGTTTATAACCTTGTTCTTCAGAAATAACAGTTGCACCAGTTAAAATTGCAATGTCCTCAAGCATAGCTTTTCTTCTGTCACCAAATCCAGGAGCTTTTACTGCTAAAACCTTAAAAGTTCCTCTTAATTTGTTAACTACTAGCGTAGCTAATGCTTCACCTTCAATATCTTCAGCAATAATTAAGATTGGCTTACCTGCTTGAACTACTTTTTCAAGAAGAGGAAGTAAATCTTTCATATTGCTAATTTTTTTGTCATGAACTAAAACAAAAGGATCATCTAAATCAGCTTCCATTGAATCAGAATTGGTTACAAAGTATGGAGATAGATATCCTCTATCAAATTGCATACCCTCTACAAATTCTAAATAAGTTTCAGCAGTTTTAGATTCTTCAACAGTGATGACTCCGTCTTTACCAACTTTATCCATTGCTTCAGCAATTTTTGATCCTATTTCATGGTCATCATTTGCTGAAATAGTTGCTACTTGAGCTATTTGCTTTGAGTCAGGAATATCTTTTGATAGTTTTGAGATAGATTTAACTACACTATCTTTTGCCAAATCTATTCCTTTCTTAATTTCCATTGGATTAGCCCCAGCTGTAACATTTTTTAACCCTTCTGCTATAATTGATTGAGCTAAAACGGTTGCTGTTGTTGTTCCATCACCCGCAACATCGGATGTTTTGGATGCTACTTCTCTTACCATTTGAGCACCAACATTTTCAAGCTGATTTTCTAAATCAATTTCTTTTGCAACTGAAACACCATCTTTTGTTACAAGCGGTGATCCAAATTTTCTTTCAATAACTACATTTCTACCTTTTGGACCTAAGGTAACCTTAACTGCATTAGCTAATTTATCTACGCCCTTTTTAAGAGCTCCTCTAGCTTCTGTATCATATGCGATATCTTTAGCCATTTAATCCTCCTTATAAAATTGCCAGAATATCACTCTCTCTCATGATAAGCAAGTCTTTGCCTTCATAGGTGATTTCTGTACCTGAATATTTACCATATAATACTACATCGCCTGTCTTAACAGTCATTTTACCTGTAGTACCATCTTCATTATTTTTTCCTGGACCAACCACAACTACAGTACCTTGTTGAGGTTTTTCTTGAGCAGTATCAGGAAGTATAATTCCACTAGCTGTTGTTTCATCAGCAGCCATTGCTTCTACAACTACTCTATCTTCGAGCGGTTTAATTTTTAAAGACATTGTTTCATCCTTTTTTTTTGTTAAATAATCTATAGTTATCAATGCAAAAAATGTGCCAATTAGCATTTTAACTATTTTTTATGCAAAAATGTCATATTTACTTATTTTTTGCACGGTAATTTTAAAATTTAGTAGCTAAAATAACAAATGAAATATTAATTATCTGCCTGTACTACCAAATCCGCCTTCTCCTCGGCTAGATTCAGACAGCTCTTCTACTAATTCAAAGTCAATTGGAGAACTATCTACAGCAACTAATTGAAAATATCTTTCTCCTCTTTTAATATGGAAATCTTTATCATATATATTATCAACCATTCCAACTAACTCACCTCTATAACCACCATCAATTAGACCAATTGAATTAGCAAGTCTCAATGGAGTTTTAGATATACTAGACCTTGGAAATAAATAGTACGCTTTATTATCTAAATTTTCGCAAGCTATTTGTAGTGGAATTGGTTGTGTACTTTTGGCTGGAATAGTCTGATCTTCAACAACAAATAAATCTAATCCAGCGTCGCCAGAATGAAAATGTGAATGATTTTCATAGAGCTCTTTTGCTCTAGCGTTAAAAGCTTTAATCCTTAATTTCATTCTTATGAATAAGAGTTCTAATTGGATAAGGAATATCGATTTTTTCCTCTTTAAACTTTTTATGAAGCTTTTTTATGTAGCTATTAAGAATAGTGTTATGATCACCAAAGTTCTTACCTTGAAAATAAATGAAAAAATTAATACTTGAATCTGCAAATTCTCTAAATCTTATAACTGGTTTATATGATTTACTGACACAATCCAGCTCTTCATAAATTTCATTTGCAACTTCTAATGCAACTTTTTCAACATGGTCAAGATCGCTATCATATGAAACTCCAATTTGAATAGGAACTCTAAAAGCAGAATCCATAGAAGAAAAGTTTTTAGAGATTGAACCTGAAAGCACAGAATTGGGGATAGAAATTATATTATTAGCTCTTTCACGAATTGTAGTATATCTCCAACCAACGTTTTCAACATAACCTTGGTATCCGTTGTCTAGCTGTACATAATCACCTTCTTGCATTGTTTTACTCAAAAGAATGTTGATTCCTCCAAATAAATCAGACAATGTATCTTTTAATGCTAAGGAAACTGCTAAACCACCAACACCAAGAGCAGTAATTAAAGGTGTAATTGAGATACCAAAAGATTGGAGAATAAATAATATACCAATAGAAAAGATTGCAACATTTGTTAAGCCGTCAATTGCATTGATAACTACGTCATCGCTTTGCCAATTGTTTTTCTCTGATAGAGATTTTAACCTAGAAACAAGAAATTTTTTGAAAAAGAGTCCTAAAACAATCCCCAAAAAGATTGTAACAATCGGTTCTATCCATAGCAATAAATTTGCTGGTATATAGTTTTCTAACCCCATGAAAGGACTTTACACATAAAAGTTTAATTGTTCAAGCAATGTAAGTTAATTTTTGGGATCGACCCAATCATCATTTTCTTTAATTAACTGAATCAATTCATCCACAGCTTGCTCACTTGAAATATTTCTTTTAACTAATTCTTTGCCTTTATAAAGAGATATAACTCCATCTCCAGATCCTACATAACCATAGTCTGCATCTGCCATTTCTCCAGGTCCATTGACAATACAGCCCATTACTGAAATCTTTAATCCTTTCAAATGATTTGTATGCTCTTTTACTAAAGCTGTAGTTTCTTGTAAATCAAATTTTGTTCTTCCACATGAAGGACATGATATATAGTCAGTTTTAAATATTCTGGTTCTAGTATTTTGTAAAATCAAGAATGAAAGTTCATTTATCTTTGAATCAAAATCTTTTGTTTGAATCCATATTCCATTTCCCATCCCTTCCAACAAAATTGAACCTATATCGATAGAGGCATCTATTGCAACTTTCTCAAAGTCTGAACTTTGATAACTGCCTTTTAAAATAACTGGAATTTTTATTCGTTTTTCTTCGAGAAAATTAAAAGCTCTTAACAAATCATGTCTATTTGCATTATCAACATTTAAAACTATTACAACATTATTTGAGAATGTTTGCATAATAGTGTTAGTTATTTTTGACAATTCAATCTCGATGAAATTTAAAGTATTTGAAACAGCTTCAGACTTTCTAAAATCTTTTAAAGAATTAAAATAAGGAAAAATATTTTTTGAAAGATTTTCATTCCAATCTTTGCCCTCTATAATATATTTTTTTGAGTTGTCAAGATTATCAAGATCATCTATAAATAAATAATCTGGAAAATTTCCTTCAAAATCATTTGAACTATTTGAAATTACAATGGGCGGATTTTTCTCTCCAATATTTTTAATAGATTCAGTTTCTCTTTTAAAAAATGAAAAAGCTCTTTTATCTGTGTTCTTAAGTCTTATTTTTTTAGAAATACTATCTATTTTTTCGAGAATTTTTTCAGCTGCAGGAATTTCAAACTCAGGATCTTCAGTTAATGATACTCGAATCGTATCTCCTATACCTTCCGTTAGTAAGGTTCCTATGCCTAATGCGGACTTTATTCTTCCGTCTAGTCCATCTCCTGCTTCAGTAACTCCTAAATGAAGTGGATAATGCATATTTTCATTTTCCATGGATTTAACAAGTAACCTATATGCATGTATCATTACAATTGGATTGCTTGATTTCATTGATAAAACAATTTGATCGTAGTCATTTTGTTTGCAAATCCTTAAAAACTCCATTGCTGATTCAACCATGCCTAATGGAGTATCACCAAATCTATTCATTACTCTATCTGACAATGATCCATGATTAGTACCAATTCTCATAGCTACTTTATTTTCCTTACAGGAATTAATTAGAGGAATAAATTTCTCTTCAATTTTTAAAAGCTCATCTTGATAAGATTTATCATCGTATTCTTTGACTTCAAATTTTTTCTTATCGACATAATTTCCAGGATTAATCCTTACTTTTTCCACAATTTTTGATGCTTCTAATGCAGCATTTGGAGTAAAATGAATATCAGCAACTAGTGGATCATCATAACCCTTTGCAACCAAAGCATTTTTAATGTTTAATAAATTTTTTGCTTCATTAATATTTGGAGCTGTAAATCTAACTAGTTTTCCACCTGCTTGAATGATTCTTATGGCTTCATCAACACTCTTATCAGTATCCATGGTAGATGCTGTTGTCATAGATTGGGTTTTGATGCTATGATCGCTTCCAATAAAGACCTTACCTATTTTAACACTTAAAGTTTTTCTTCTCATGTTATCTTACTTTGAAAGTAGTCAAAGACATTAGAGCAAAAAGTATGCCTATTATCCAAAATCTTGTAACGACTCTTGATTCAGGCCATCCTTTTAGCTCAAAATGATGATGAATTGGTGCCATTAGAAAGAATTTTTTACCAGTACCGTATTTGTTTTTTGTATATCTAAAATATAAAACCTGAATGATAACAGATAAGGTTTCAATAACAAAGACTCCTCCGACAATTAATAATAAGACTTCTTTTTTAAGAAGAATTGCTAATGTACCCAACGCAGCTCCAGTAGATAAAGATCCTACATCTCCCATAAAAATCTCGGCAGGCTTTGCATTAAACCATAAGAAGCCAAGACAACCACCAAAAAATGCAGTAGCAAAGATTGTCAGTTCACTTGCTAATGGCAAATAAGCAATATATAAATAATCAGTAAAATCAACTCTTCCTGAAATATATGCTATTACTCCAAATACACTTACTGAAATAGCTAACAATCCTGCAGCTAAACCATCTAGACCGTCCGTAAGGTTTACTGCATTTGAAGTAGCTGAAACAACTAAAATAATAAATACAGCATAAATGATAGGATAAAAGAAATTAATAGAAACATTCTTTAAAAAAGGTACAAAAGTTAAAAGAGTATAGTCCCCATATACATTTGAACTTATTAGTATATATGAAATGAATACTCCAAGGATAGTTTGAGCTAGCAATTTATATCTTCCGCTCAAACCGTCTTTTCTTTTCTTAACAACTTTCAAATAGTCATCATAAAAACCAATTAGCCCCATCCAAACCATTGAAATACAGATTATTTGAATAAATAAATTATTTAAATCTGCTAATAGGACGGTAGGGATAATTGTAGAAAGAATAATCAATACTCCTCCCATAGTAGGAGTACCCTGTTTTTCTTTATGGGAATCTGGACCATGATCTCTTATGGATTCACCTATCTGAAGATTTATTAATTTTTTTACAACGAAAGGTCCAAATATAAAGCTAATTAATAGAGCAAGAATAGCACTTGCACCAGCTCTAAAAGTGATGTATTCAAAAAGATTTAAGAAACCAAAATATTCTCTTAATGGTAATAATAATTCATTTAACATTTTTTAATTCATTAATTAATTGATCAAGTTGCATACTTCTGGACCCCTTTATCAAAACAATGTCTCCGTCTGTTAAAACTTCATTTAACTTTTCTAATAAAGAAAAATTATCATTGAAATGTAAGCTTAATGCAAAGTTATTACTATTAGATTGTGCATTTTTAGCCAACTTACCAACAGTTAATAAAATATCTGTTTTTCCAACTGCATACTGACCTACTTTTTTATGAAGAATCTCTTCATTAGCTCCAAGCTCCTTCATATCTCCAAAAACAAAAAATTTTCTACATTCTTTAAAACCACTCAGATGGTCTAATGCCGCTTTAACAGATTCTGGATTTGCATTGTATGAATCGTCTATAATTTTAAACTTATTCAATGATAAAATTTCACCTCTTCCTGGAGGCATTTTGAAACTTTCTAAGCAATTAATTAATAAATCTCCATTCAAGTCCGGAAAGTTGCTATCATTAAAGATATCATTAACAACATGAGAAGCAATTTCTAAATTTTTAATAAAAATATTACTTTTATCTTCTTTAAAATTAATGGCTAAAGAGTTTGGCTTTTTCTCATGGAAGTTAAATTTCTTTGTTGAATGATTGAGTATAGATTTTTTTTCTTTTTCAATATTTTCTATTGAACCAAATCCATCAAGATGTGCTGCAGAAATACTTGTAATTACTCCATAGTCTGGTTTAACTATTGAGGATAAATATTCTATATCTCCAACTTTATTTGCTCCTAATTCCAGAACATATATTTCAGAATCAAGAGCAAAAGAAAGAATTGATAAAGGAACGCTTATTGAGGTGTTATAATTACCTAAAGTTTTTTCAACTTTAAACTTTGATTGAAGAAGGTGTGCTATCAAATCCTTGGTTGTGGTTTTCCCGTTTGAACCTGTGATTCCAACAATTCTTCCATTAAAACTTTTTAACCAATTAATTAATAACTCTTTTATGAAAACATTTAAATCTTCAACTAAAAGATGATGGCTACTTTCATTTTCATATGATGATAACGTATAACTTGCACCATCTTGTATAGCTTGATCAACAAAATCATTGCCATCAAAGTTTTCTCCTTTAATAGCAATAAATAGATCATTTTTTTTGATATTTCTGCTATCTATCGATATTCCATTTATCGGCCTATCAATAGATTGTTCAAATAAAGTTTCAAAAACTTGTAAAAAATGGTTTTTTTCCTTTAAATCAATTCTCATAAAATTCTTTAATTATATCATTATCAGAATAAAAATGTTTCGTACCATTAATTTCTTGATACTCTTCTGTTCCTTTTCCAAAGATAATTAATATTTCATCTGACTTTAAATTTGTTAAAGCAAATTTAAGCGCTTCTTTTCTATCATTGAAAATATGGTGATTTTCAGAAGAAAATCCTTCTATTACATCATTATTTATTAATTCAATGTCTTCAAATCTAGGATTATCAGGCGCTAGATAACATTCTATAGAATATTTTTCAACAACTTCTGCCATTTTTGGCCTTTTAGACTTATCTCTACCGCCTCCAGCACCAAAAAGAACTTTCAAAGGACGACTAAAGTTTTCTTTTAGAGCTTTTAATGTCCTGAAATATGCATCAGGTGAATGTGCATAATCTAAAAATATCATTTGATTGCTTTTATTTTTAACCAAATGAAGTCTTCCATCTATATTTTCACAATTTTTAATTCCTTCTATAATAGATTGTCTTGAAATATTAAGCTCAATTGCAATAGATGCAGCAAGAATCAGGTTTTCTAAATTAAATGAACCAATAAGCTTTGATTCAAAGTTTAAAGTTTTGGAGTCCCATGCTAAAGTACCTGCTATTCCTAAACTATTAATGCTATATGATGTGCAAAAATAATCAGCATCTTCCGTTTTAAGAGAAATACATTTGACATTTGAATTTAACTCAGTAATTCTCTTACCATATTCATCATCAATTATTACAACAGAAGAGCCATTATCTTTATTTAACTTAAAAAGTTTAAGTTTTTCACTAAAATATTCATCCATTGTCTTATGATAATCTAAATGATCAAGTGTAAGATTTGTAAATGCAGTTATATCAAAAAAAATGTTTTCTATTCTTCTTTGTGATAATGCGTGAGAAGAAACCTCCAATATAACATTTTTGTAATTTTCATTAACTGCATGATTTAATATTTCATACAAATCAAAAATATCTGGTGTAGTTAGTCCAGGATTGATCTCAAAAGAAGGCTGTATTCCACTTGTGCCTATCTGTAACGTTTTTTCATTTTTCGCATCTAAAATGCTTTTTAAAATGGTTGATGTAGATGTTTTACCATTCGTACCGGTAATTCCTATCAACTTTACTTTATTTTGAGGATAATTGTAAAAATTTGAACAAGCAATGCCTGCTGCAATTCTTACATCTTTAACTTTAACTACATTTTTTTGAGATTCTAACTTATCAGAATCGGTAATCGCTAAGCAAGCTCCGTTTTTAAATGCATCTTCAATGAAGTCATTTCCATCATTATTCTCTCCTTCAAAAGCAAAAAAAATGTATCCTTTTTTTACTTTTAAGGAATTATTAGTAAGACCCTGAACTAATACTTTAGGCAGTTCAATAGATTCATTTAGAATAGTATTTAATACTTTATCTATTTCTATCATAAATCGTATTTATTTCTGAATGATTGATTACTGGAGGCATGTGAATATATCTAATATAGTCATCCAGTGATCTTTGATCCCATGGGTCTTTAAAATAATTGTCAGAATCTAAAAAACCTTTTCTTGAGTTGTAATATGTGAACTTATCTAGAGATGAATTAAAAAAACCACTTGAATAGGAATCGTTATTATTAGAAATATATTTGCTTGCTTCAACCCAGCCAGGTAATCCAGCATCAAGATAAAGCGATGTAGAAGTATTTACAGGAAAAAACATTCCAGTATTATTCTTTCGAGCAAATCTGTTGTATTCTGGAGCATTAAGTTTAATTGACTCATTAATCACATCTAGTTTAAAAAAAGTTTCAAGAGTTTCATTTGTATTGATATTTGCAATTAACATTAATTCTAAGTCCGATAATTCTTCAACGAGCAAAGGTTGAATATTGTCAGAAATATTGTCACTGACATCTTGCCCATAAAGACTTACAAAAAATAATAGAGATAAAATCAACCTAATCATCTAAACTTACCTTCATTCTACTTTTTTTTACCTGTGATCTTCTTTTTTTAGTTTCAACTCTTTTTACTTTAGAACTCCTCGAAGGTTTCGTAGGAATTCTTTTTGCTTGTATTTTAATATCGCTAAATAATTTTTCTAATCTATTTATAGCATCATTTTTATTTTTTTTCTGGGATTTATAAGATTGAGCAATAATTGTTATAAATCCATTTTTTGAAATTCTTTTTCCATAAGCAGATATAAATCTTTGCCTCATGTCATCAGAAATATCCGATTCATATATATTATATTTTAATTCATTGTTATTTT
>LUMQ01000297.1_pt1 | contig 15256 bp, 9 predicted proteins | sample 729621 | NCBI WGS metagenome assembly LUMQ01 (sample SAMN03860259, study PRJNA289734) | marine metagenome | biome: seawater column; feature: ocean; material: water; isolation source: Red Sea water column Station 12 - depth 25m | place: Saudi Arabia: Red Sea | collected 2011-10-15 | depth 25 m | reverse complement strand
TGACAATATAATCTGCATAGGCTCAGGTTCGGTAATTGATCTATGTAAATTTATATCAAATCAAAATAATCAAGGGCTATTTGTTTACTTATCTTCTCTTTCGGCTGCGGCAACTACATCAACGGTTTCTTTGACTGAAGATGGAATTAAAATCTCAGTTAAATCAAAAATACCTGAAGCAATTGTAATTGATTTAGATAATTTAAAAAGTGCTCCTGCTCGTCTTTTGAGAAGTGCGCTAGGAGATGTTTTATGCAGAACAACTTGTCAAGTTGATTGGCTTACTTCTCATTTATTATTAGAAACATTTTATGATGAAACTCCCTTTGCTTTACAGTATGAAGATGAAAAAATTCTTTTAAATCATTCTCAAAAAATTTTAACAGGAGATGAAGAAACATTAGCCGCATTATCAAGAATGACTCTACTTAATGGAATAGCTGCAATCATTATAGGCTCTACTCATGCTGGAAGTATGGGAGAACATCTCATTAGTCATTATATAGATATGTTTATGGGAGATGAACACCCTGGATCTCTACATGGTGAACAAGTAGGTATAGCAACACTTTTGTTATCAAAAATGCAAAATGATATTTTAAACAGTTCAAAAACTCCTCAATTTCTAGAAATTAATTATGACTTAATAATTTTTGAAAATATTTTTGGCAAAGATGCCGGTTCTAATTTACACAAACAATTCCAAAATAAACTATTCACTCAAAAGTCTCTCACTGATATAAACAAAAAGTTAATCAAAAATTGGAGCGATTATAAAAAGACAATAATTAAATTTGCAGTTCATACTGATAAAATCAAAAAATCATTTATTAACTGTGGTGCTGCTTGTACTAACGGTGATTTAAATATTCCTGATGATTTTTTCCAAAATGCTGTTGAAAATGCTTATTATTTAAGAGATAGATTTTCTTATTTAGATATAATGCAATATTTAGGTTGTATTGATAAATACAGCAAAAATCTTATATAAAATAAAAACATGCAAGACATATTAATCATTGGGGGTGGTATTAATGGAGTTGGCATCGCAAGAGATGCTGTTGGAAGAGGCTTAAATGTAACCTTGGTTGAAAAAGGAGACTTAGCTTCTCAAACATCCTCATGGTCAACAAAATTAATTCATGGAGGGATAAGATATCTAGAGAATTATGAATTTAGGCTAGTAAGAGAGTCTCTAAAAGAAAGAGAGGTGATAAAGTCTATTGCGCCCCATATATCAAAACCAATCAGATTTGTAATGCCTCATGTCTCTCATCTAAGACCCGTATGGTTAATTAGAATGGGACTTCTTCTTTATGATTGGCTAGGAGGTTTCATCACTCTGCCTAAGTCAAAATATGTAAATCTACAAAATGATTATAGCGATAATCCCTTAAAAGAAAATTTTCAAAAAGGCTATGAATACTCAGATCTATCTATAGATGATGCACGTCTTGTTCTACTAAATGCACAAGATGCTTTAAACAGAGGCGCGGAGATTATTCTAAATACTGCTGTAACTAATGCAATTAGGCATGATGATTATTGGGAGGTTGAACTTAAGAATAAAAAAATTATTAAAACAAAAGCAATTATTAATGCTTCAGGTCCTTTTGTTTTAAACATTTTAAAAGATATCTGCAAAGTTGAGACAAACAAATCTCTACGTTTAGTTCAAGGAAGTCATTTAATCGTAAAAAAACTTTATGAAGGAGAACAGGCTTACATACTACAACAAGAGGATAGACGAATAGTTTTTATGATCCCTTATCAAAATGAATTTACACTTATTGGAACTACAGACAAAGAAGTGGACAGCTATCTCAATCCCACAATTACACCTGAAGAACAGTCTTATTTATTGAATGCTGTAAACTGTTTTTTAAAAAATCAAATTTCAGAGTCTGACATTATTTGGACTTATGCTGGCATTAGACATATTTGGTGGAAAATTAACCACTTACAGGAAGCTTGCTGAGCATGCCCTGGAAAAATTATCTGCTGTTATTTCAATCAAAAATACAACTTGGACAGATAAAGAACAGCTACCTGGAGCAGGAACTTTTACATCAGAAGAATTTAATAACCTCCTTCCTATTAGTATGATGCAAAGATTTAGCCAATCATATGGTAATCAAATCTCTAAACTTTATTCTTATTTTATTAGTTCTGGAAATGGTGGTGCTAAAATCACCGAAGATTTATATGAGTTTGAAATAGCTTATCTTGTAAAAGAAGAAATGGCTTCAAGCGCTGAAGATATTCTTTTTCGAAGAACAAAACTAGGCATTAATTTTCCAAAAGATAAAATCAATAGCTTAAATGATGTTTTAAAAAAATATTTATAATCATTATAATAAAACATCATGAAAAATTATATCCTTTCAATTGATCAAGGTACCACTTCAACACGTGTAATTATTTTTGATAAAAAATTTAATTTTATATCCTCTAGTCAAAAAGAATTTAAGCAAATCTTTCCAAGAGATGGTGAAGTTGAACATGATCCTGAAGAAATATATCAATCTGTTTTGTATACAGCCAAAGATGGTATTCGTAGGGCTAAAATCAAACCAACTCAAATAAAGTCTATAGGAATAACCAATCAAAGAGAGACGACAGTCCTTTGGGATAAAACCAATGGTAAGGCTATTTATAATGCGATTGTTTGGCAAGATAGAAGAACAGTTAAATTTTGTAAAAATCTTGTACAAAAGGGTTTTGCAAAAAAAATACAAAAAACTACAGGACTAGTTGTTGATTCATATTTTTCAGCATCAAAAATTAATTGGCTTTTAAAAAATGTAAAAGCTGCAAAAGAATTACTAAAAAAAGACAGGTTATTATTTGGCACTATAGATACTTGGCTATTATGGAAATTAACTGATGGTCAAAGTCATTACACAGAAGCCACTAATGCTTCAAGAACAATGCTTTTTGATATTAAAAAAAATCAGTGGTCAAAAGAAATGCTTCATATATTTAAAGTACCAGAAAAAATTCTACCAGTTGTAAAAGATAGTGCGGATGATTTTGGTCAGACAACAAAATTTGGAAGTAACATTCCAATTCAAGGCATAGCAGGAGATCAACAAGCTGCAACGATTGGCCAAGCATGTTTAGAACCTGGTTCAATAAAATCAACTTATGGAACTGGTTGTTTTATGATAATGAATGTAGGTTCAAAATTAAAATATTCTAAAAATAAATTACTCTCTACAATTGCTTACCGCATCAAAGGAAAAAATACCTACGCCCTAGAGGGATCGATATTCATTGCAGGAGCTGCTGTTCAATGGCTAAGAGACTCACTTAAAATTATAAAAAATGCAAAAGAAACCGAAAACCTTTACTCAAAAAATGATCCATCACAAAATGTTTATCTGGTGCCTGCGTTTGTGGGGTTAGGTGCCCCCTATTGGGATGGAGAAGCAAGAGGTGCTCTTTTTGGACTTACTCGTAATACGGGTGTTCCCGAATTAGTTAAAGCAACTCTAGATAGTGTTGTTTACCAAACGAAAGACTTAATATCAGCTATGGAAAAAGATAGTGGTATTAAAATTAAAAAAATTAAAGTTGATGGAGGGATGGTTAACAATAACCAGTTTGTTCAATTTTTATCAAATTTACTTTTGTGTGTGTGTTTAAGACCTAAGATTAATGAGACCACGTCTTTGGGTGCCGCTTATTTAGCGGGGTATCAAAGTGGCTTGATAAAAAAATTTACGGACATAAATCAAAAATGGAAGAGTGAAAAAAAGTTTGTTCACAAAATGAACAAAAGAGATATAGAAAAACTATATTTAGGATGGAAAAAAGCAATTAAAGGCGCCCTTGTAGTAAAATAGTTATACTAAATTTTTTCTATTTTGATATTAATGTTAAATGCGCATAAATATTGAAATTGGTGATATTGAAGCATTTATAGAGTTAACAGAAACAAACTCCTTTGCTAAAGCTGCAACAAATCTAAATCTATCTCAACCAGCTCTATCTAGAAGAATACAAAAGCTAGAAAATGAACTAGGAACTACACTTTTTGATCGAACCACTAGAAAAGTACAACTATCTTATTCTGGACGAAATTTTTATGATAGAGCAAGAGGAATTATTGAAGCCGTTAAAACAGCAACTAAAACCTTAAGTGAAAAATATAGTTTTCCTTCAATAATTAAAATTGGTGTGGTTCATTCAGCACTAAGAAATATTTTATTTTCTGCTTTAAAAGATTTAAAAGAGATCGAGCCTCGATGTAAAGTTCAGATTATTGAAAGATCATCAAATAATGTTGTAGATAGTGTTTTAGGTGGTGAGTGTGATTTTGGTATTAATTTTACAGGAATACAAGAACCAGGAATAAATTTTGAAAAATTATTTGTTGAAGATTATGTGGTAGTTTTTCCTAAAGGGGATAAGCTCGAAAAAAAAAGGAAAGTTAAGTTATCTGAAATTAAAGACAGGAGTTTTATATCCATTTGGAAAGGTTCAGGCAGCAGAATATATATAGAAAATGCTTTAGCCATGCAAAAAGAAGACATGGAGTGGGCCTATGAAGTAAGACATATACCCACAGCTCTAAATATGGTTGAACAAGGACTTGGTATCACATTAGCTCCAAAATTAGCAATATCTAAAGATTATTCATCTCTATCTTATAGACCTTTGATTGATCCTGCTGTTACACGAACAATTGGATTGATTAAAAGATCTGGCAGAGAATTAAGCTATGATGCACAAAAATTATACGAACTATTAATAGAAAAATTTAAGCGCTAATTTATTAATATTATGCATATAAAAAACCATTAATAAGATGGTAGAAACTTGTTTATGAATTCACTCGATAGCTTTCAAACTCTAGACTCACTAAAGATAGGTAACAAAAAATTTGCTTTTTATAATATCTCTAAACTCAATGATCAATATCCTAATATCCGAAAATTACCAAAATCTAAAAAAATTCTTATAGAAAATTTATTGCGTCTTGAAGATGGCAAAGATGTTAATAAAGATTTGATTGAAAAAGTTTTACAAAAACCTCAAGAAAAACATGAAATATTTTTTCTTCCAGCTCGTGTTCTGATGCAAGATTTTACAGGTGTGCCAGCAGTTGCTGATCTAGCTGCAATGAGAGATGCTGTCGCTTTAAAAGGCAAAGATCCTGCAAACGTAAATCCTCTATCTCAAGTGGATCTTGTAATAGACCACTCCGTGATGGTTGATTATTTTGCTACCCCTCAAGCTTTTCAAAAAAATGTGGATATGGAGTTTGGAAGAAATAAAGAGCGGTATGAATTTCTAAAATGGGGACAACAAGCATTTGAAAATTTTCGGGTAATTCCTCCCGGGACAGGTATTTGTCATCAAGTAAACTTAGAATATTTAGCTAAAGTTGTTTGGAATAGATCAATTAATGGACAAGATTATTTATATCCTGACACTCTTGTTGGAACAGACAGTCATACAACAATGGTTAATGCCTTAGGAGTTTTAGGCTGGGGCGTTGGAGGCATAGAGGCAGAAGCAGCGATGCTTGGTCAATCAGTTTCAATGTTATTACCAGAGGTCGTTGGTTTTAAAATTGAAGGCGAGCTTCAAGAAGGAGTTACCGCTACTGACTTAGTTTTAACAGTAGTTGAGATGCTAAGAGCAAAAGGAGTGGTAGGTAAGTTTGTAGAGTTTTATGGAGAGGGAGTAAAAAATCTATCCTTAGCAGACCGAGCTACTATTGCCAACATGGCGCCTGAATACGGAGCTACTTGTGGATTTTTCTCCACTGACGAAGAAACAATTAAATATCTCAACCTAACAGCTAGAGACAAAGACTTAGTAGAAATAGTTGAAAAATATAATAAATCTCAAGGTCTTTGGATGGATAATCAAAGTGAGTACAATGATAATCTTGAGTTGAATCTGAAAACAGTTCAGGCGTCTTTGGCGGGACCAAAGAGACCGCAGGATAGAATTAATTTAAATGGCGTATCTGATAATTTTCAAAAACTATTAGAAGGCAATCCCAAAAAATCTGATGTAAAAAATCATAACTATCAATTAACTGATGGTGATGTTGTGATTGCTGCTATTACATCCTGTACGAACACATCTAATCCCAATGTTCTTGTAGCGGCAGGATTGGTTGCAAAAAAGGCAAGTGAACTTGGGATGCAAGTAAAACCATGGGTAAAAACTTCTCTTGCTCCAGGCTCTAAGGTTGTAACTGACTATCTTGATAAATCAGACTTAACCAAGCATTTAGATGCGATGGGATTTCATCTGGTTGGCTATGGCTGTACAACCTGTATTGGAAATTCAGGACCTCTACATCCGGATATTGCTGATACTATTAGTGAAAAAAACTTAACAGTCGCGTCTGTTCTTTCTGGTAATAGAAACTTTGAAGGTCGAGTTAACCCTCATGTGAAAGCAAATTACCTTGCGTCTCCACCGCTGGTAGTAGCCTACGCTTTAGCGGGAACAGTCAATATCGATTTAACAAAAGATGCTTTAGGCATCAATGGAGAGGGAAAAGAAATTTTCTTAAAAGATATTTGGCCATCTAATGAAGAAATTAATTCTATTGTTAGTCAGCATGTGTCAGCTGAAATGTTTTCTCAACAATATAGTAATGCTCTTCAAGGCCCAAAAGAATGGCAAGACATTCAAACCTCAGAAGGTGATTTGTATCAATGGAAAGAGGAGTCTACCTATGTCCAACAACCACCTTTTTTTAATTCTATCTCAGAAGAAGAAAAAGAAATCAAAAACATTGATAATGCCCGACCTCTTCTTTTATTAGGGCATAGTGTAACTACAGATCATATTTCTCCTGCTGGGGCCATCAAACAAGACAGTCCCGCAGGTGACTATTTTATGGAAAGACAGATTTTACAAAAAGACTTTAACTCTTACGGCGCGAGAAGAGGAAACCATGAAGTAATGGTTCGAGGTACTTTTGCCAATATCAGAATTAAGAATGAACTTCTCTCTAACGTAGAAGGTGGGTATTCCATTCTGGAGCCTGAAAAGAAGCAAATGAGTGTTTACGAGGTGGCCATGGAGTATCAAAAAAGAGCTGAAAACATTGTTGTTTTTGCTGGTCAGGAATATGGAACTGGTTCATCAAGAGACTGGGCCGCCAAAGGAACAAAATTGTTAGGAATAAAAGCCGTAATCGCAGAGAGCTTCGAGAGAATACATCGATCAAACTTAATTGGGATGGGTGTTCTTCCAATTCAACTTGATAACGCCAATATTCAAGAACTAGGAATTAAATCTTCTGACCTGGTTGATATCAAATTACACTCTGAAATTAAGCCGCTCGAAAAAATATCTGTAATCTTGAAACAGGGTGATGATACAAGAGAATTACAGTGTACTTTGAGAATAGATACCATTAATGAACTTCAGTATTACAAATCAGATGGGATTTTAAATTTTGTGCTTAAAAATATTTTAAAAAATTAATCGACTTTAGGGTCTTCTAAAATTTCTTTTAGTCTCACTAAGAAAGTGACAGCTTGTTTGCCATCAATTAATCGATGATCATAACTAAGTGCTGTATACATCATGGGTCGTATCACAACTTTATTTTTGACGGCAATAGGTCGCTCGATAATTGAATGCATTCCAAGGATTGCACTTTGAGGTGGATTAATTATTGGAGTGCTCATCATTGATCCATAGACTCCTCCATTAGTAATAGAAAAAGTGCCACCCGATAAATCTTTCATGGCTAATTTATTAGTGTTTGCTTTTGTTGCTAAATCAATGATTTCTTTTTCAATTTCTGCATTTGTTAAATTTTCAGCATTACGAATAATAGGAACTACCAAACCTTTTTCTGAACCGATTGCAACACCGATATCAAAATAGTTTTTATAAATTATTTTATCTTCAAAAATCTCTGAATTAATTTCAGGTAATTCTTTTAAAACCTTAACACAAGCTTTCACAAAGAAAGACATGATGCCTAATTTGACTCCATGTTTTTTTTGAAAGGCTGCTTGTTGTTTTTTTCGAAGTGCCATAATAGCGGTCATATCTACTTCGTTGAATGTCGTTAAAATAGCTGCTGTATTTTGTGCATCTTTTAATCTTCGAGCAATTGTTTGACGCAACTTTGACATTGGTACTGATCTTTCACCCTCTTTGTCAGTTGGCTCATCAAAGTTAGAAAAAGTTGGCTCTAAATTTTTTTGTTGATTTTCAACTCTTTTTTCAAGCTTTGGTTCTTCGACTGCTTTTGAAGATGGTGCAGGGGTCTCTTCTTTTTTTGCTTTTGATGATGGTGATATAGTAGCTTCTCCACCTTGGGAAAATTGTGCAATAACCTCACCTACTTTTACTGAGCTGCCCTCTGTAACTAAAATTTTTGAAATAGTACCGGCTGACTGAGCTGGAATTTCTATAGTTATCTTTTCTGTCTCAATTTCAGCTAAGTTGTCTCCAGCTTGAAATGAAGAGCCTTCTTTAACCAACCACGAGGTCAAAGTCCCCTCAATAATAGACTCTCCTAATTCTGGTACATTAATGTCTGTCATTATTCGTTTGATGGTAAGTTTTTAAATTTCATAAAACTTACTCCTGTCTTTTCTTTTATCACACTTTTGATAGAAGACTGAAGAGCTAATTTCTTGATGAGGCCTTGATTTGCAATATGTCTTTTAGCAATACCTGTCGCAGGAGCCGCAGCACGTCTTCTTCCAACATAATATAAATTTTGGTTTAGTTTATATTTTGAGAAAATATGTCTAATTCGACTTTTCACAAATCCCCAAGCGCCCATATTTTTTGGTTCCTCTTGTACCCATAACATTTCAGCATCTTTATTTTTGAGAATAACTTGACCTATTGTGTCAAAAGGAAATGGATATATTTGTTCTAATCGAACAATCTTTACATTTTTAATTTTATTTTCCTTTCTATAATCATCCAATTCATAGAAGATCTTTCCCGAGCAGAATACAATTCTTTTGGGGTTCTTAATATCTTCATCAATTATTCGATGAAAGGCAGTTCGACCTGAAAAGTCTTCAATATTTGATACATTGTTAGGATGTCGTAGGGTAGACTTAGGTGTAAACATTATTAAAGGTTTTCTAAAATTTCGATGAATTTGTCTTCGAAGAGCATGAAAATAACTTGCCGGAGTAGTACAGTTTAATATCTGGATATTATCTTCAGCTGCCATTTGTAAAAATCTCTCAATTCGGGCACTAGAATGTTCTGGTCCCATTCCTTCATGACCGTGGGGCAAAAGCATTACTAATCCACTCATTTGCATCCATTTTCTCTCACTTGCCGCGATAAATTGGTCGATAATAATCTGAGCTCCATTAGCAAAATCTCCAAATTGCGCTTCCCAAATCACTAAGGCATTGGGATCTGCTAATGAATAACCATATTCAAAACCAAGGACACCCATCTCTGAAAGAAAACTATCAATAATTTCAAATTGTTTTTGGTTTTTAGCTAAGTGGTTTAAAGGAATATAACGTTCTTCAGTTTTTTGGTCATAAAATACAGAGTGTCTTTGACTAAAGGTACCACGTCCAGAGTCTTGACCAGCCAGTCTCACTTTGAAGCCTTCTTTAAGTAGAGATCCAAAAGCGAGTGCTTCAGCAAATGACCAATCAATACCTTTACCATTTTTGATTGCTTTAAGTCTAGCAGCATTAAACTTTTCTAGCTTTGGGTGAAGGTTGAAACCTTCAGGGGTTTGAGTAATCTTTTTTCCAATATCACTTAAAGATTTAGATGGCTCTGCGGTTCTGCCTCTTCGAAGCGTATCTTTGGGTGCTTTACTTAAACCACTCCATTGTCCCCCCATCCAAGATTTTGTTTTTAGTTTATAGTTTTTAGCTTTTTCAAATTTCTTTTCTAAATCTGACCAAACAGTATCTTTAATAAAATCAATTTGTTGTTTGTTGAGTATTTCATTTTCAATAAGTTTATTTGCATAGATTTCAGCCACTGATTTTTTCTTTTTAATAGTTTGGTACATTAAAGGTTGAGTAAAAGAGGGCTCATCACCCTCGTTGTGCCCATGTTTACGATAACAGAACATATCGACTAAAGTATCCTTTTTAAAAGTATTTCGAAATTCTGTCGCCGCTCTTGAAGCTAGTACCACGGCCTCAGGATCATCACCATTAACGTGAAAAATTGGAGCCTGAACTATCTTTCCAATTTCTGAAGAATAGGGAGCTGATCTACTATATTGAGGGGATGTAGTGAAACCGATTTGATTGTTAATAATGAAATGAATAAGTCCACCAATACGATAACCGTTAAGCTGAGACATTGTGAAAGTTTCAGCTACAACGCCTTGTCCTGCAATAGCTGCATCTCCGTGTATTAATAATCCAGAAACTTTTGAATTTTCTTTGTCGCCTACTATGGTTTGTTTTGCTCGAATTTTACCGGCAACAACAGGATTCACAGCTTCTAAATGTGAAGGGTTTGCAGCCATACTGACATGAATAACATTTCCGCTAAAACTTCTATCTGAGCTTGCGCCTAAATGATATTTTACATCACCTGAACCTTCGTTACTTAAAGCGTTTTCACCTCCATGAATAAACTCACTGAAAATTTGTATGTGAGGTTTTTTTACAACATTCGCTAGAATGTTTAAACGTCCTCGATGTGCACAAGCAAAGGAGAAGTCTTCAATCCCATACTCTGAAGATCTTTTTAAAATTTGCTCAAGCGCTGGAATGGTTGACTCTGCACCGTCCAGTCCAAATCTTTTTGTTCCTCGATACTTAGTATCTAAAAATTTTTCAAAATATTCTGCTGAAATTAGTCTCTCTAAAATAGTTCTTTTTCCTTTAGGAGTGAGTTGCATATCTTTTCGGTCTTCTATTCTATCTTTGAGCCATCGATATTCCTCCGCACTTTGAATGTGCTTATATTCAATTGATAGGGTGCCAGAATAAATTTTTTGTAATTTCTCAAATACTTGGCGAACAGATGCGGTCTCAAATCCCAAATAACCTGAAAGGAAAATTTTTCGGTCTAAATCTTTTTCTTGAAAGCCATAATACTCTGGGTCTAATCCTTGAGGCTTTGATTTAGCTGCTAGGTCTAAGGGATCAAGGTCAGCAATTAAGTGACCAATTTCTCTGTAAGCTCTAATCATCATCACCAATCTTAAAGAGTCAGAGATAGCTTGACTCAAGGAAGTTTGTGAAAAATCTGAACCACGAGCTTTTTTGGACCAATCTAGTTTTTCATAATCATCAAGAATAGCTAACTCCTCAGGAGCTAATTCCTTGAAAAAATTATGCCAACTTTGATCAACTGAAGATGGGTTTTTAACAAAGTCTTTATATATGGAAATAATTTGAGAGGCGTTATTTGCAGTCAAAAAGGAATTATAAGATCTCATTAATCTTATTAATTTATACTCCTATCACCGAACGATGTCATTGTCTTTTGAAGCTATTTTAGTATTTTCTCAACTGCATTTACCAATCCCTGAACTGATTTTACAGATTTCTTTAACATAGATTTTTCATTAGCTGAAAGTTTAACCTCAATAATTTTTTCAATTCCTTTGTTTCCAATTATTGTAGGAACGCCCATATACATATTTTTTAAACCATATTGGCCATTAAGAAATGCAGCACATGGTAATAATTTTTTTTGATTAAGTAAGTAAGCTTCAGCCATTTGAATAGCTGAGCTAGCAGGGGCATAAAATGCAGAACCTCTTTTTAAAAGTTTAACTATTTCACCTCCACCCATTCTAGTGCGATCAACAATTTTTTTAATTTTAGAGGTTGGTACTTTTTTAATTTTAATGTAGTCCATCAGAGGAATGCCCCCAATGGTTGTATAGTTAACTAAAGGTACCATGTCGTCTCCATGGCCTCCTAAAACAAAGGTCTCAACATCATTAATGGAGACATCTAAGGCTTCAGATAAAAAGAATTTCATACGTGAAGAGTCAAGAACTCCTGCCATACCAACACACATATTTTTTGGAAGTTTTGAATACTTTTGTAAGACATAGACCATTGCATCAAGAGGATTGGTAATACAAATAACGAATGCTTTAGGTGAGTGCTTTTTGATATCAAGACCTATCTTTTTGATAATCTTTCCATTAGTCTCCAAAAGATCATCTCTACTCATCCCAGGCTGTCTAGGTAAACCAGCGGTAATGATAATGACATCAGAGTTTCTCATATGAGAGAAATCATTGGTTCCAGTTATCTTTCCTGTAAAACCCTCAACGGCAGATGACTGACTAAGATCAAGTGCTTTACCTTGAGGCATACCCTCCACAACGTCTATTAAAGTAATGTCTCCTAATTTTTTGAGTGCTGCCAGGTGTGCTAGCGTTCCACCGATATTCCCTGCACCAATTAATGATATTTTATTCATTAACTATCAATCTTTGATATTTCATTTTTAATTTCAGCTATAGCTTTAGCTGGGTTTAGTCCTTTTGGACATGAATTTGTGCAATTCATGATTGAATGACATCGGTACAGTTTAAAACTATCGTCTAATTCATTCAATCTTTCTTTTTTTTCTTCGTCACGACTATCTTGTATCCATCTATTTGCTTGTAAAAGAACAGCTGGGCCAAGGTATTTATCTTCATTCCACCAATAACTTGGGCAAGAGGTGCTGCAAGAAAAACACATCACACATTCCCACATTCCATCTAATTTATCTCTGTCCTCAATAGATTGATAATTTTCTTTTTTATTGTTAGGAGTTTTTTTACTTAACCATGGTTTAATTGATTTAAATTGTTCAAAAGCTTTTTTTAAATCAACCACTAAATCTTTTATAACTTTCATATGAGGAAGTGGATAGATGTTTATTACATCTGAACATTCTTCTATATTTTTTTGGCATGCTAATGTGTTAACACCATCAATATTCATTGCACAGGAACCACAAACCCCTTCTCTACAAGATTTTCTGAAAGTTAAGCTAGGGTCCAATTCAGCTTTTATTTGATTCAAAATATCTAAAACCATCGTACCGGCTTTTTTTACATCAATCTCAAACCTATCAATTTGAGGAGGTGTATTTTCATCTCCAGACCAACGATACACATTAATAACTCGAATATCGTGATTTTGTTGAGATTGTTCGTCCAATAAATCTACGTTGGAATATGAATTTCCTTTTATGGGGACTGAGTTCTTAGGAAGTGAAAGTTGAACCATTAATAAACCCTTACTTGCGGTTGGATAACTGAAATTTGATTACTTAAAGTTGTCATTCTGACTGGACGATGTGATATTCTGTGATCCTCGCTATTCCCCCAATATAGCGTATGTTTTAGCCAATTTTCATCATCCCTCTCTGGAAAATCTTCTCTAGCATGGGCGCCTCTGCTTTCAGTTCTCTGCTCAGCAGAAATTCCTACACTTCCAGCAACCTGCATTAAATTGTGTAATTCTAATGCTTCAACCAAATCAGTATTAAAGACATCAGATTTGTCATTCACATTTATATGTTTGAGATCTTTCGACATTGATAAAAGTTCATCATTTCCTAATTTTAAAGTTTCACTTTCTCTATAAACACCAAATCTTTTTTGAACTGTTTTCTGCATTTTTTCCCTTAATTCACCGACGGAGATATCTCCAGAATTATTTTTAATGGAGTGAAGTCGATCAATGATTTCTTGGGTGGATTCATTAGATGGCATTTTATTAGATTCCATTGGATTAATTACTTGACCAGCCTGAATAGCTGCACCTCTCCCAAAAACAATAAGCTCTGCAAGAGCATTAGTGCCTAATCTGTTTGCACCATGAACAGAAGCACAAGCTGCCTCACCTATGGCCATTAAACCCTCACATATCTCTTCGCTATCAGAATTAGTTGGCTTTAAGACTTCTGCTTTGAAGTTTGTTGGAATGCCTCCCATACAATAGTGAACTGTTGGGACAACCGGAATTGGCTCTTTAGATATATCTCTTCCACAAAAAGCTTTTACTGACTCAGAAATGCCTGGCAACCTTTTTGATAACATGTCAGCATCAAGATGTTCTAGATGTAAATTTATATAATCTTTATTAGGACCACAACCTCTGCCGGCACTTATTTCTTTACTTATAAATCTTGAAATTACATCTCTTGCGGCAAGGTCTTTTGCATTAGGTGCATACTCTAGCATGAACCTTGTTCCTTCATTGTTTTTTAAAACTCCCCCTTCACCTCTAGCTGCTTCAGAAATAAGTACACCAACTCCATAAATGCCAGTCGGATGAAATTGTATAAACTCCATATCAGATAAAGGCAATCCGGCTCTCAAAGCTATTCCTGCACCATCGCCCGTACAAATGTGAGCGCTTGTAGATGATTGAAATATTCTTCCATACCCCCCGGTTGCCAATATCGTCATTTTGGCAATAAATCGATGAAGCGACCCATCTTCAATATTAATGGCTAACAACCCACAAATTGTATTTGACTCATCTTTTAATAAATCAACAGCGAAGTATTCATTAAAAAAATCAACATTATTTTTAAGACTCTGCTGGTAAAGAGTATGAAGTAGTGCGTGTCCGGTTCTATCTGCTGCAGCGCAAGCTCTCTTAGCTGGATCTCCTTTCCCGTTATTAGTCATATGGCCACCAAAGGGTCTTTGATAAATTTTTCCATCTTCTGTTCTAGAAAAAGGCATCCCGTAATGTTCAAGCTCTACAATTGAATCAACTGCATTAGAGCATAGATATTCAATACTATCTTGATCGCCAAGCCAATCTGATCCTTTGACGGTATCATACATATGCCACTGCCAACTATCTTCTCCCATATTACCAAGCGCTGCGCCTATACCTCCTTGCGCAGCAACTGTGTGACTTCTTGTAGGATAAACTTTTGAGACACATGCTGTTTTTAAACCTTGCTCAGAGCAGCCAAGTGCAGCTCTCAATCCTGCTCCACCAGCCCCTAAAACAACAACATCTAATTTATGGTCTGTATAATTCATATTAATTTATAAGCAAAACAGGCAAAAATGATAATAGGCAAATAAAAATGCCCATATCTGTTAATTTGGAGAAAAATTTAACTTTTTCTGAATTGAAGTAGTCCTCGTAAACTTTAATTAATTGTATTCTTATATGGAGGAAAGAAATAATAAAAAAAAAGGAGATTAACAATTTATTAAAGTCATTTGAAAAAGCTATCATTAGAAAGTTAGTATCAGAAAAATTTTGCAAGAATATAAAAATAAACCAATAACTTATGGGAATTAAAACAATATAAACCAATC
>LUMQ01000704.1_pt1 | contig 15293 bp, 13 predicted proteins | sample 729621 | NCBI WGS metagenome assembly LUMQ01 (sample SAMN03860259, study PRJNA289734) | marine metagenome | biome: seawater column; feature: ocean; material: water; isolation source: Red Sea water column Station 12 - depth 25m | place: Saudi Arabia: Red Sea | collected 2011-10-15 | depth 25 m | reverse complement strand
ACTGCTTCAATTCTTTTAGGGCTAGCAACAGATGTCCCTCCAAATTTTTGGACAATAATGTTACTCATGCCTTTTAAAGGTTTTGAATATATTTTGTAGCTTCAGAAAAAACTTTTTCAAAGTTTTTAACTTGACTACCGCCTGCTTGTGCATGATCTGGTTTACCTCCGCCTTTACCGCCTATCAGTGAAGCGAGGGATTGTAGCAAATCATTTGAACTGAAAACATCTTTTGGAATTGATTTCGAAGATGAAACCAATAAGCTTGATTTATCACCATCCTTTGAAGCAAGAACACAAATTAAGTTTTCGTTTTTATTTTTTAGTTCATCTATGAAAGATCTTGCTGAACCTAAGTTAATTCCTTCAAATTCCTTTAAGATAACTTTATAAGAATTAATTTGAATAATATCCTGTTCAAGGCTCTTTATTACTTCGCCTAATTCTTTTTGTTGTGATGATTTAATCGATTTTTCTAACTCACTGTTCTTTTCCATCAACTCTTTAATTTTTGAAATAAGACCCTCTTCATCTTCCGCATCTTTTCCACTGCAAGCTTCAATTCTTCTGACGCCTGATGAAATACTTGATTCACTAGTTACTTTTACAAAACCAATATCCCCTGCTGAATCAACATGAGTTCCACCGCATAGTTCAACAGAAAAGTCTCCGCCTATAGAAAGTACGCGCACTTCATCTCCATATTTGTCTCCAAAAAAAGCCAGTGCTCCTTTGTCTTGTGCCTTCTTAAAGCTCATAGTTTCTATTTTAGTAGAGATATTATTTCTAATTGTTTCATTAACTAAATTTTCAATTTTTTGTACTTCTTCAATTTTTAAGGCAGCATCATGAGTAAAATCAAATCTAAAATATTTATCTGAAACTAAGGAGCCTTTTTGCTCGACATGTTCTCCCAATACATTTCTGAGTGCAGAATGAAGCAGATGAGTAGCTGAATGATTTCTAATAATTTTATTCCTTCTATCTAAGTTAATAGAACTCTCGCATTGACTTCCAACTTTAAGGGTTCCTTTTTGTAAATTACCAATGTGAATAAATTGATCTCCTACCTTCTGAGTGTCTTTTACTTCAAAAACGAAGTCTTTACCTGAAATAGAACCTTGATCGCCAACTTGACCTCCTGACTCAGCATAAAAAGGTGTTTTATTTAAGATTAATATTGCATCTGAATCGCCCTCTAATGTTTCTTGCTCTTTTTGATTTACAAAAATCTTTAGCACTTTAGATTTACATTTGCTTTTATCATATCCGATAAAGTTAGTTGGCTTATCTAAGGAAATTGATGATGGCATCAGAGAATCGAAATTAGATGAAGCTTTCGCAAGATCTCTCTGTTGTTCCATTAGTTCCTCATACTTCTTTACGTTTACTGAAATATTTTTTTCCCTTGCAAGATCTATGGTCATGTCTAGGGGAAATCCAAAAGTATCATAAAGTTTGAAAGCGAGTTCACCAGATACTTCATTTACATCCTTCGGTGTCTCATCCTCAAAAATGCGCATACCATTTCTTAGAGTTAGGGAGAACTGTTGTTCTTCTTTTTCTATGGTTTTTTCTATGATTTTTTTATTTTTACTTAAAAGAGCGTGCTCTTTTCCCATTTGGGATACTAACTCCTTCACAAGACCTGAGAGAGGTTTTTCATAATCAGGATTCAACTTATATGCGTGCCTCAAAGCTCTTCTTATGATTCTTCTAAGGACGTAACCCCTGCCCTCATTAGAAATGGAAAGACCATCAGCTATCAAATAAGAACTAGATCTTAAATGATCTGCGATAACTCTAAGAGATGGATTTTCAAGATTTTGTGCACCCAAGTTCGATGCTATTTTTTTTATTAAATCTTTGAACAGATCAGTTTCATAGTTGTCGTTAATGCCTTGCAACACCGCCGTGATTCTTTCAAGGCCCATGCCGGTATCAACGGATGGTTTGGGCAAGGGAGAAAGTTCCCCATCAGGGCTCCTATTGAACTGCATGAAGACCAGATTGTATATTTCAACAAATCTATCTCCAGTATCAATGCCTTCTGCCGGTGACTCTCCTGAAAATGTCTCTCCATGATCATAAAATATTTCACTGCAAGGCCCGCAGGGTCCTGTGTCCCCCATTGACCAGAAATTATCGTCATCTAGCTTTGAAATTCGATCTGGTTGGATTCCGATTTCATTTAACCAAATCTTTTCTGATTCTTGGTCTTCTATATGAACAGTTATCCATAGTTTTTCAGGAGAAATTTTGTAAATTTCAGTTAACAGTTCCCAGGCATATTTGATCGCTTCTTTTTTGAAATAGTCACCAAAACTAAAGTTTCCTAACATTTCAAAAAAAGTATGGTGTCTTAAGGTGTACCCAACGTTTTCTAGGTCGTTATGTTTACCACCAGCCCTAATGCATCTTTGGGCCGAAGTTGCAGTTAAGTAGTCTCTTTTTTCTGCACCTAGAAAGACATCTTTAAACTGGTTCATGCCAGAATTAGTGAATAAAAGGGTTTGATCATCTAACGGTAAAACGCTAGAACTTTCGACTATTTGGTGTCCTTTAGAAGAAAAAAAATCAATGAATTTTTTTCTAACTTCTGAAGAATGCATTTATGAGAAGACCTCTTCAAGAAAATCCATCAGCAACATCCAAGACCTTCTATCAGCCTCTTTTGAATAAACTGTCCCAAAGTCTGGATTATTTGCTTCTGGATTTGTAAAAGAATGCATAGAGTCGCCATATATATGCAGCTGCCAGTCAACATCTTTTTCACTCATCTCTTTATAAAAAGATTGCATTTGATCTTCTCCAACCATTGGATCTTTCATGCCATGCATAGCTAAAATTTTAGCTTTAATTTGTTCATTGATCGGTTCTTCAGGTCCAGCTAAGAATCCATGAAAACTTGCACTTCCTCTCAAATCAACACCAGTTCTGGCTAAATCAAGGGAAACTAACCCACCAAAACAATACCCAAAAACTGCAATCTTTGACTTGTCTACACCTGGCAAGGAAGAAACTTTATCGTAGGCTGCCTTAACTCTTTTTGAAAGTTCTTTTCTATCATCCAAAAGTGGCTGCATGCGAGCAGCGTTTTCTTCATTAGTTTCTCCAACAATACCATCGCCGTACATATCGAGTGCAAATCCAAGGTACCCATTCTCTGCAAGTTTTTCTGCCTTTTCATCCACAAATTGATCTCTTCCAGACCAAGTATGAGCAATGATTACTGCTGGAAAATTATCTCCATCAGGAAAAGCTGCATATCCCAGAAAATCTTTTCCATCTATATCGTAATTAATAATTTCAGTTTTCATCTTTCGACATCCCTTTTTTAAATCTTTTGTAATTTTCGACGTAGTGAACAGCTGAAGCAAGCAAAAAATCTTTCATTTCTGGACCTAAAGTTTTTACAACCTTTCCAGGAGAACCTAAGAACATCGAATTATCTGGAATTACAGTATTTTCGGTCACTAACGAGTTAGCTCCAATTAGACAATTTTCTCCAATCTTCGCACCGTTTAAGACCACTGCATTTATACCTATCAATGAATTATTTCCAATTTGGCAACCATGCAACATGACTTTATGTCCTACAGTAACATTATCACCAATAATAGTTGGGCTGCCCGGATCTGCGTGTATTACGGATAGATCTTGAACGTTTGAGCCCTGACCTATGAATATGTCTTCAACATCACCCCTGACAACTGCACCAAACCAAACCGATGCATCTTTTTTTAAGGTTACTCTTCCAACTACTGTTGCAGTCTCTGCAACATAAAAATCGTCGCCATCTGTCGTGACTTTATGATCATCTAATTTATAAATCATTATTTCCTTGTTAAATCTATTTCAATATCAAGAAGCTTCAAAAACTCAACAGTCATATAAGCAGTGAGTCCCCATACCATTTTATTTTCAAATTCAAAAAAAGGAAAAAAAACTTTTTTATTATCCCAGTTTTCAGATTTTTGTTCTTTTTGCATATTATTTTTAATAAAATTTAAGGGCACACTGAAAACTTCCGCAATTTCCTTCCCATCAGCTATTAATGTGTTACTTTTGAGTATGCCAATATAAGGAGTTACGCTTAATCCAAACCTTGATTGCACAGAACTAATTTCTCCTAAAACTTCCACGTCTTTTAATTCTAGATTTACCTCTTCTTGTGCCTCTCTCAAAGCTGTTTCTTTCAACGTTTCATCTTTTTCTTCTCTTTTCCCTCCGGGAAAAGCAACCTCACCAGCATGAGTAGGAAGATTATTAGATCTCAAACAGTAAATTACATTAAGATCTTCGCTGGTCTCATGAAGGAGAATTAATACTGCTGCTTGTGGTAATCCTGCTATGGGGCCTGAGGGCTTATATGAGCTTAAGTTTTCCTTAATTTTAGGTATCATACATATTGAGTATCTCATAAAAAATACCTTCAAAACTAAATAAACTTAAATTGAAATATTGTAGTGTCTGCGGTGGAGCCGTCGTTTTAAAAATCCCAGAAGATGATAACAGGGAGAGATTTTGTTGCGATTCCTGTGGAGCTATCCATTATGAAAATCCAAAAGTGGTTGTTGGCACTCTTCCTTTTTTCGAAAATAAAGTACTCTTATGCAAAAGAGCAATTCAACCCAGATTGGGCCTGTGGACTCTGCCGGCAGGTTTTTACGAAAATGGTGAAACTCTGATTCAGGGTGCTTTAAGAGAGACAAAGGAAGAAACTAATGCTGACGTTGAAGCTGGAGAACTGTATGGTATTTTTAATATTCCTCAGATCAATCAAGTTTATATGATATACCTCGCTAAGGTAGGTCCTAATGATTTCAGTGTAACTTCAGAAAGCTCTGAGATTGGATTATTTGATGAACAAGAAATTCCATGGGACATTCTTGCATTTCCTTGGGTAAATTCATCTTTAAAAAATTTTTTTGCTGACCTAAAGAGCGGTAATTTTATCTTGAGAACAGAAGATATTATTAGACGTTAATTAATAACCTTTCTAGCATTTAAAAAAATCATTTTCCAAGGACTGAATTCATCTTCAACATCTGTCCAAGAGATCTGTCTATTTAGAAATGCTCTTTCAGGATGAGGCATCATTGCAGTGATCCTTCCATCTTTTGAAGTACAGCCAGCTATTGCATCCTTTGAACCATTTGGATTTAGCGGATAATTTTGAGTAGGACTACTTTCATCATCGCAATATTTTATAACTGCAAGTTTCTCTTCAGAAAATTTATCGAATGATTTATTGGATTCAAAATGTGCTCTACCCTCTCCATGAGCAACGGGGACAATCAGTCTTGAGCCAGCCATACCATCAAAAAAAACAGATGATGATTTTTGAACATTTACTTGAGTTAATCTTGCTTCAAATTGATCAGAATAATTTTTTATAAAATTTGGCCAGTTTTCAGCTCCAGGAATTATTTTTTTTAAACTTGATAGTATTTGGCATCCATTACAGACTCCCAAAACTATCTTATTTTTATCAGAAAAGAATTCAGAAAATTCATCATATAAAAAAGAATTAAATAGAATTGAGTTAGCCCAACCCTTTCCTGCTCCGAGGACATCTCCGTAGGAAAATCCTCCTGGAAAAACTATCCCTGAAAAATCTTTCAAGTTTTTTTCTTTCGTTGTTAAATCTGACATATGAACGTCGTAGGGATCAAAATAAGCTTGATGAAATGCTGCAGCCATCTCAGTTTGCCCATTTATGCCTTGCTCTCTTAAAATTGCAATTTTCGGTCTTGATGAATATGAATCTGAGGATTGTCGAAATTTAATATCTTGACTTAGTTTCCTCTTTTTTGGGTTTAGAACTGATCGAAGCTCTTCTTCCGCAACTTTAGGATTATCTCTTTCTTTTTGTATTTTGTGAGATACCTTCCACCAATTTTTCATCATCTCTTTATAAGAGAATTTTATTTTCTCCTTTTTAGTTGAAATGATTAATTGATTTTCCTTAGTAGGATTTCCTAATTCAATAACATTTGCACCATAAGAGGAATCCTTCAGAGTTTGTTTTATTTCTTTAGCAGTATTTTTTTCAACTTGTATCACAAGGCCTAGTTCTTCATTAAATAAAAAACTAGCAACCTTCTTTTCATCCAAGAATCCAATATCTATTGCTGCTCCCATTTCGCTACACAAAACCATTTCTGAAAGACAGGCTGCTAAACCGCCATCGGATCTGTCGTGTAAGGCTAAAATTTGATCTTTCTGAACTAGAGAAGTTATGTAATTGAAAAATAGAGGTAAAGTTGTAATCTGCTCAACATCTGGAGTTCTTCCTAGATCCTTTTGCAATACTTCTTCAAGAATTGATCCTCCTAATCGAGACTTCTCATTACTTAAATCCAAAAGAAGTAACTCAGTATTATTTATATTTTTAATTTCAGGAGTAATAGCTTTTGTAACATCTTTTATTTTGCAGAAGGAAGAAGCTACTAAGCTAAGGGGCGATTCCACGATATCTTTTTCATTATTCCATCTTGTCTCCATAGACATTGAATCCTTTCCCACAGGAATTGTGATTTTCCAAATTTGGCAAATATCCTCAGATAAAGATTTAACTGAATTAAATAAATCACGATTGGATTCATTTTTGTTTGGGTTAGCCATCCAGTTTGCTGAGATTTTCACATCAGATAATTTGTTAACTCCGCTTGATAAGATATTTAAAATTGATTCTGATAAAGCCATTCTTACTGAAGCTTCTGCATTTTTTACAGCGATTGGAGATTTCTCTCCCATTGCCATAGCCTCTCCGCCCAAGCCTTCAAAAGAAGAGAGTGTTACAGCGTTATCTGCGACTGGCATTTGATATTTTCCAACAAATTGATCTCTGTAAGTAAGTCCACCTACGTTCCTGTCAGCAATGGAAATTAAAAAATTTTTAGAACCTACTGTTGGATGACTCAGAATACTTAACCACGTTTTTTTGATATGAATGTCTGGGAGATTATCTTGTATCTGATTGCCAGGGACTGTAGAAAATTCCTTTTTTAAATTTTCATTTGCTCCAAATAAGAGTTTCATCGGCAAATCAATTGGTTGAATATCTTCATCAGGTGAGTTAAGAGTTAATTTTTTTTCCTCAGTCAGTTCACCAACTACTGCAAAAGGACATTTTTCTCTGAAACATATATCTTTAAAGGCATGAAGATCACTTTCCTCAATGAGAATTACATATCTTTCTTGCGATTCATTACACCAAATCTCTAATGGAGATAGAGATTTATCAGCTACTGGAATCTGAGATAAGTCAATTTTCGCTCCATAACCGGCATCGTTTGCAATTTCTGGTATTGCATTTGATAGACCACCTGCTCCAACATCGTGAATGAAAGATATAGGATTTTTCTCAGCCATTGCCCAGCAGGTGTCGATAACTTCTTGGCATCGTCTTTGTATTTCAGGATTGCCTCTCTGTACAGATGCAAAATCAAGCTCATCATCAGATTGTCCAGATGCAAGAGAAGATGCGGACCCACCTCCTAAGCCAATTAAATAACTTGGACCTCCAAGGACGATAACTTTTGAGTTAACCGAAACATTCTTTTTAAATGAATGCATAGGCCTTATGTTGCCTAGACCGCCAGCAATCATAATAGGCTTATGAAATCCATAGTGAGTATTCTTAGTTTTTCTTTCAAATGACCTAAAGTATCCAACAATATTGGGTCTTCCAAACTCATTGTTATAAGAAGCAGCACCAATTGGGGCTTCTATCATTATCTGTTTTGGAGAAGCGATCCTTTTTGGAGACTTGCCTTCAAATTCCCAAGGCTCAACTTCATCAAGCCTGAGGTAAGAGACAGAATACCCAGTTAAGCCCGCCTTAGGTTTAGCACCTCTGCCTGTTGCCCCTTCATCTCTAATTTCTCCACCTGATCCAGTTGCTGCACCTGGAAAAGGAGATATTCCTGTAGGATGATTATGTGTTTCTACTTTTATGCAAAAATTTACTTGCTCATCAATAAATGAGTATTTTTTAGATTTCTGGTCTGCAAAAAACCTTTTTTTACCTATTCCCTCTATAACTGCGGCATTATCTTTATATGCAGAAATTACTCCATCTGAATAATTAGTAAAAGTATCCTTAATAAAGCTAAACAAGGAAGCATATTCAGATTCACCATCAATTGCCCACTTTGAATTAAAAATTTTATGTCTGCAGTGTTCCGAGTTAATTTGCGAAAACATCATTAACTCACAATCAGTTGGTCTTCTTCCAAGATCCTCATAGTTTTGTTTTAAATATTCAATCTCAAAATCGTTTAGTGCTAGACCAAGTTTGGCGTTAATTTCATTTATGTTTTGATTGAGATCTATTTCTTTAAGAAGCTTTTTTTTATTTTTATAAAATAAATTATTTAAATTTTCTTTATTGATTTGTTCTTCTGTTAATGGGTCAAATAGTTCTGAATCATTAAGTTCGTTAACGCCTTCAGTTTTATAAAGTCTTAATTTTTCAATATTGAATAAATCTTCAACTCCGCAACTAGGCATATAATTATTGAATTCTGATCGATGTCCTTAACTTCCCTTGCATCCAATAATCTTAAAATTTTTGTCTTGTTGGATTGATAGGATTTTTGTGTGATTTCTAGGACAAAAAGATCAGTAATAGATTTTATCTTGAGAGAATGATTAGTTTTCTGAAACTTTATTATTTTCTTTGTTTTAAAAGAAGAAAAAGTGCTTTTTCCTAATAATAATACTTGATGCTTAGTATTTTCTTTTGAAGGCATTGGAGTTTGCAAAGCTCATTATAACTTTTTTTAAAAGCAATTATTAAGCGGCAATTAATTTTTCTTTCAATACGGATATCTGGTCTCTAATATTTGCAGCTTCTTCAAACTCCAGCTTGTTTGCGTGTTCTAACATTAAAGATTCTAGTTCATCAATTCTTCTAGCCAGCTCTTTAGGAGAGGAATAGTCTTCCTCAATTAATTCTTGGGCTTCTTCAATAAATTTTTTACCCGGAATATTTCTTGCTCCCTCCATAATATCACTGACACTTTTAAGGATACTTTCCGGCTTGATATTATTTTCTTTATTATATTTTTCTTGGAGGCTTCGTCTGTGTTCTGTTTCTTTTATTGTCCTCTCTATTGAGCCGGTCATTTGATCTGCATATAAAATTGCATGCCCGCTTTTATGTCTAGCTGCTCTTCCTATAGTCTGAATTAACGAAGTTTCAGATCTTAAAAAGCCTTCTTTATCAGCATCCAAAACAGCTACTAAAGATACCTCTGGAAGATCAAGACCCTCTCTCAACAAATTTATACCAACCAGAACATCAAACTTTCCAAGTCTGAGATCTCGCAATATCTCGACCCTTTCGACGGTATCAATATCAGAATGCAAATATCGAACATCTATGTCTTGTTCATACAAGTAACTGCTTAAATCCTCTGCCATTCTCTTAGTTAAAACAGTCACTAAAACTCTTTCCTTCTTCTTAATTCTCTGATGAATTTGGTCAAGCAGATCATCTACTTGATTTTCCGCAGGTTTGATTTCTATCGTTGGATCAAGCAATCCTGTTGGCCTTACAATCAGATCAACTGTTTGTCCTGAATTATCATTTTCATAATTTCCAGGAGTAGCTGAAACAAATATTCTTTGACCGGATAAACTCTCCCACTCATCGAATCTTAACGGACGGTTATCTAAAGCACTTGGAAGTCTGAAACCATACTCAACTAATGTTTCTTTTCTTGATCTATCTCCTCTATACATTCCGGTTAGTTGAGGCAAAGTAACGTGAGATTCATCAATAAATACTAGCGCATCCTCTGGCAAATATTCGTAAAGCGTAGGAGGAGCCTCACCTTCCTCTCTTCCAGAAAGGTATCTGGAGTAATTTTCAATTCCGCTGCAAAAACCTAATTCCCTCATCATCTCCAAGTCATATTTTGTTCTTTGCTCAATTCTTTGGGCTTCTACAAGTTTATTATTAGCTTCAAGATAGCTGACCCTTTCTTTCATTTCACTTTTTATCTTATTAATAGCATTCGCAATAACTTCTTTTGATGTTACGTAATGAGTCTTTGGGAAAATTGTTACTCTAGGCACTTCCCTAAAGATTTCTCCCGTAAGAGGATCAAAAAACTTTATGGCTTCGATTTCACTATCAAAAAGTTCAATTCTCACGGCTTCCTTATCTGAGTCTGCTGGAAAAATATCAATCACGTCGCCTCTGACTCTAAAAGTAGCTCTTTTGAAATCTACTTCATTTCTGGAATATTGAAGCTCAGCAAGTCTTCTAAGAATAATTCTTTGGTCTATTTCGTCTCCTACATCTAAATGAAGAACCATTTGCAAATATGATTTTGGGTCACCCAATCCATAGATAGCTGAGACTGTGGCGACAATTACAACATCCCGTCTCTCCATTACAGCTTTTGTTGCTGAAAGTCGCATTTGTTCAATGTGTTCATTTATAGAAGCATCTTTTTCTATAAAGGTATCTGACACTGGGACGTAAGCTTCAGGCTGATAATAATCGTAGTAAGAGACAAAATATTCAACTGCATTGTTTGGAAAAAATTCTTTAAACTCGCCATAAAGCTCCTTTAGTGTTTGATTTAATAGACCCGAATTAATTCCTTCAACCACTTTTTGAATAGCCACTGGTTGATCTCCAGAAGGCTTAAATGCTGAAACTATTTCAAATGGTTTACTCATATTAGATGTTTTTGCTTATAATACCCTCTTTTCCGCGATAGCTCAGTTGGTAGAGCAAGTGACTGTTAATCACTGGGTCGCAGGTTCGAGCCCTGCTCGCGGAGCCAGAATTTTATGCCATTATACGATCCCAGATCTGACAAACCTTATAAATTAAGTCGTAGCAGAATTGAGAATTTTTCAAAGTGTAAAAGATGTTTTTACTTAGAAGAAAAATTAGGAGTAAAAAAGCCAGATTCTTTTCCATTCAATTTAAATAATGCAGTTGATCAACTCTTGAAAGATGAATTTGATTCTTACCGAGGTACAGAAAACAATCATCCATATCTCATTGAATCTTCTATAGATGCTAAACCTTACGATCATCCTGATATTGAAATTTGGAGAACAAGAAATCAAGGGATTGGCATCGAATTAAAAGAGCTGAATCTTTACATTTATGGGCTCGTTGATGACGTTTGGATTAATACTAAAAATGATAAATTGATAATTGCTGACTATAAAGCGACTTCAAAAAAAGGGGATGTAACTATAGATGCTCCCTGGCAAATTTCATATAAAAGACAAATTGAAATTTATCAGTGGCTATTCAGGCAAAATGGCTTCGATGTAGACGATATGTCTTATTTTGTTTACTGCAATGGTATAAAAGATTCAAAGGTTTTTGATAATTGCTTAAATTTTGAAGTTAAAATTTTGCCATACAAAGCTAATGATTCATGGGTAACTCCTGCTTTGAAGGAAATAAAAAATTGTTTGAATAGCGACGAACTTCCAGAAGAGTCAGATAGATGTGACTATTGCGCATATAACAGAAAAATTAAATTATTTGGTTAATGTCAATATTAATATCATTTATCTTTCTTTCTATTGGACTAGTAGGTCTCATTTGGGGTGCTGACAAATTCATATCAAATTCTTCGATATTGGCCAGAAAAATTGGCATTAGTGATTTAATTATTGGTTTAACTTTAATTGCTCTTGGAACGTCAGCACCCGAAATATTTGTAAGCATTTCATCTGTGCTTAACGATACTCCTGAGATTGCATTAGGAAATTCAATTGGATCAAATATCAGCAATATAGGTCTTATATTTGGATTGAGTTGTTTTGCTTTAGCCTCCAAAGCTATACCTCTTGATTTAAGAAATATTTTTCTATTCATTTTATGCACCCTCATTGCAGGTTATTGTCTTTTTGACTTAAGGCTGAGCATAGGGGATGGAATTTTATGTATTTGTCTAATAATTTTATTTGTATTGAATTTATTAAGATCTGAAGAGGCTGATATTGAGGTCAGTAATCAAGATTCAGGGTTAATGAAAGTAATTTTCTTTACCATTTTGAGCCTTTTGGTACTAATAATTGGTTCGGAACTCACTGTGACTGGAGCTGAATCGATAGCAATTTATTTTGGATTATCTGAGGTAATCATTGGACTAAGCATCATAGCTGTGGGCACAAGTCTCCCCGAACTTGCGGCAACCGTTGCCGCAATAAGACAAGATAAATCTTTGATAGTCATAGGAAATGTTCTTGGATCTAATTTTTTAAATATTGTGGTGGTGTTTCCAATCATTGCATTTGGCAGCAATGAAGTATTTGATGGTGTAATTTTCACGAGGGATTTCTTGATTATGAGCGTTTTTAGCGCGTTGTTTATTCTTGCTCTTGTGGTTGGTAGACAAAAAGATGGTCTTTCCAGAATTCTTTTTTACGGCTTTGGATTAATTTTTATTTTAGGGTATTTAATTTATTTGCTTAATTTATTCATCTAAAGTCACCCGTTTCCAGATAGTTTTTTCTCCAATATCTTCAAGATTAATTCCCTTAGCTTTTAAATCATCTCTAATCTTGTCTGACTTAATAAAGTCTTTTTGATTTCTTGCAAGATTTCTTTCAGTTATTAAATCTTCTATTTCTTCCTCCGTTATAAGTACTTCAGATGAAATAAATTTAAAATACTCGTCTGGCTTTGATTGAAATAATCCCATTACACTCCCCGATGAAATAAGAAGATCAGCTATAGATTTAGATTCATTTTTATTATTAAGAAATGACTTATTTAATTTATCTAATATCTTATGCAGAAAAGAGATCAATTTAGGAGAGTTGAAATCATCTTTCAAACTTTCAATGACTCCCTCATCGAGAGGAATATTTTTAGTATCAGATAAATCTACTTTTCTTAAAGCATCATAAAATTTATCGAGTGTTTTTTTACTTTCATCAAGTCCATGAAAAGAAAAATTCAAAGGATTCCTATAGTGAGTAGAAAAAAGAAAAAATCTAATCACCTCCGGGTGATATTTTTTCAAGATGTCTTTGATTGTAACGAAATTTCCTAGAGACTTTGACATCTTCTCTTCCTCTATAGTTAAAGGTCCAGTGTGCAACCAGAAGTTAGCAAATAATCCATCATGGTTGCATTTAGATTGAGCATTTTCGTTTTCATGATGAGGAAATTTAAGGTCTAAACCTCCTCCATGAATATCAAAATTTTTTCCCAAATAATCTCTACTCATAGCCGAACACTCAATATGCCAGCCAGGTCTTCCTTTCCCCCAAGGTGAGTTCCAAGAAGCTTCATCAGAGGAGATTTTCCAAAGCGCAAAGTCAGCTGGATTTTTTTTAGTATCATCTATATCAATTCTTGATCCAGAAACCATATCTTCGAGATTTCTATTCGATAACTCTCCATAATTTTCAAAAGACTCTACGTCAAAAAAAACATCTCCGTGTTTGGTTGTATAAGCAAAATTCTTAGAGATTAAATCATCTATGAAGGAAATTATGGAATCCATGTGTTCAGTAACTTTTGGCTCAACGTCTGGTGACAGCATAGACATAGAGGAAAAATCATCATGCATTTCCTGAATATACTTTTCAGAAATAGCTGAAGGAGAGGTATTTTCAGATTTTGCTTTAGCAATTATTTTGTCATCTACATCAGTAATATTTCTTACATAATGAGTCATAAACTGTCATTCCACAAACGTAAAGTGATACTTTTCCTTCTTTTAATGGATTAAAACTTATCTTTTTAGAACTTTTTGAATCAAATATCTTCATTTCAGAGAAGATCAATTATAGATTAGAATGATATCTAAAGAGGAAATTATGAATAATATTATTGTAGTTCTTGTCACAACGATGGGCACTTTGGAAATTGAACTTTACGAAGATGATGCGCCGATAACAGTTAAAAACTTTGTGTCTTACGTTGAAAGCGGTTTTTTTGAGGAAACAATCTTTCATAGAATAATTCCAGGTTTTGTTGTCCAAGGAGGCGGTCATATTTCTGGAATGGAACAAAAAGAAACTCAGGAACCAATTCAAAATGAAGCCAATAATGGTTTAAAAAATGATAGGTATACATTATCAATGGCCCGAACCAATGATCCTCACTCAGCAACTTCACAGTTTTTCATTAATCTTCAAGATAATATTAGTCTAGATTTTTCCTCTGAAACTCCAATGGGATGGGGATACGCTGTCTTTGGAAAAGTCGTAAAGGGTCAAGAAGTTGTCGATGAAATGGCAACAGTGCAAACAGGAAGCTTTGGACCTTATCAGGACGTACCAAGAGAAGATATAAAAATTCTGAGTGCATCTCTAAAACAATAACTCATTCATGAGTGCGGTTCTAATATCTGATTTACATTTACATGAATCGGACCTTGCTTTGTATGACAAATTTGAGAGGTTTTTATCCTCAAAAGTTAATGGATTTGATAATTTATTTATCCTAGGTGATTTGTTCGAAACTTGGATTGGTGATGATAATGAATCCGAGTTTAATAAAAATGTCATTGAAATTTTAAAAAAAGTATCGACTGATGGAATAAAAGTTTTTCTAATGCACGGTAATAGAGACTTTTTAATTGGAGAAAATTTTTGCTCATCTATAAAAGCGAAACTTCTTTCTGATTATCATATTTATGAAGATGGAGCTTCTAAGATACTCCTTCTTCATGGAGATACTCTTTGCACAGATGACGTTAGATATCAGGAATTTAGAAAACTTGTTAGGGATGAGAGTTGGCGAGATGACTTTTTATCTAAATCTTTACAAGAAAGATTTGATATTGCATCTGGTTTAAGAGAAATGAGCAACGAAGAAACTGGTAATAAAAAAAATGAAATTATGGATGTTAATCGTGAATCTGTCTTAAAAATTAGTAGTGAATTTAGCATAAACAAAATGATTCATGGACATACTCATAGACCCTTCATTCATAAAGATGAAAACCTTGTAAGAGTGGTCTTAAGTGATTGGGAAAATGAGGTTAACTATGCAACGGTAATTGATGGAGAGATTTCTTTAGAAACTTTTTAAGCTTTTTTCTGCTCGAGAGGATCTTTAAAGTACTTTGAATAATGAGCATCAGATAAAGCTAAAAGTTCTTCTTCTAAATCTCTCTTAAGTATTTCTAGGTTCATGCTTTCATCATGAAAAGTTATTCCAAAATCACTCAGATCTTCAAAACTTTCACTTACAAGTTTAATTAAATCGAAAATTTGGCAGTACTCATTAAGATCTGTTTTTATTTTTAAATCTAATTCGGCGATTTTTGTAGATAGTTTTTT
>LUMQ01001128.1_pt1 | contig 15332 bp, 21 predicted proteins | sample 729621 | NCBI WGS metagenome assembly LUMQ01 (sample SAMN03860259, study PRJNA289734) | marine metagenome | biome: seawater column; feature: ocean; material: water; isolation source: Red Sea water column Station 12 - depth 25m | place: Saudi Arabia: Red Sea | collected 2011-10-15 | depth 25 m | reverse complement strand
CTTTAAATGAAGGTCAAACATTTGGGGATGTATTCATGAGCTATCAAAAAGATATAAATGTTGGATCTAAATTTTCAGTTTTTGATACTAATAAAAGTAAATTAAACATAAAGCTTGAAAAGCTCTACACAATAGGTACAAAAAGTTTATTTTATAAGAATTTAAAGATAGATTTTCCGGACCCATTTTCTTTGGAAATAGATTATAGAAAGAATGGAAAAATAAATTACATTTCAAGAATTTCTGTTGATAGTGAAAATAACTTTAGCTCCTATAAAAATACTCTAAATTTTAATTCTGATGATTACAGACTTTCTTTGAAGCATAGTCTCATAAAAAATATTCAAATTTTTGATTTTGATCAAAATGCACTCAGTAAGAAAGAAATTAACTCTTTAGAATTCATTGCTTCATTAAATTTCTCAAAAAATTGGAGTGGTGGATTTAAATTCATCAACGATATTGAAACGAAAAAAAATATCACTAATGTATTTTCAATTGATTATGAAAATGATGGGTTTATTGTTGGCATTGCCTATATGAAATCTTTGGAGCTAGATTGGATAAGTATTTTGGAAAAAGATATATTTAAAGATTATCATAAGGACCGTTTGAGAATTTATTTTGAACTCAAGGGGCTAGGATCTCTTGGAAGGCCAAAGGAGAGTTATTTAAAAAGAAGAACACTATGATTTTAAGAACGTTAATATTCCTCATTTTCGCAAACACATTAATTTCGGAAATAAGCTTTATAGATCGAATTGCGATTATTGTCGATGAAGGAATAATTATGGAATCTGAATTGAATGAAGCTTTAGAAAATACAGTAAAGAATTTTGAAGAAAGTGGTGAAAGGCTTCCTCCTAGGGAAATTCTTTTTTCGAGAGTTACCGAAAGATTGATTATGGATGAAATACTTTTGCAAAAAGGTGAGAAATTTGGAATCAGAATAAGTGATCAAGAACTTAATGAGTCCTTAGTAAGATATGCTGAACAGGACGGTCTTAGTCTGCAGGAATTGAAAAAGAAAATTGAAGGTGAAAATAACTCATTCAAAGACTTTAGAGAGTCGTTGAAGAAAGAAATGATTATCAGGAGAGTTCAGTCAGGTTTAGTAAGGCCAAAAATTATTGTTTCAGATCAGGAATTGTTAAATTACATTGACTCTGCTGAAGGTCAAAACTTGATATCCATTGAATATAAGATTAATCAAATTTTATTAAAAAATGACAGTGATGAAGAGAATCAAAGCAAAGCTTTGGAAGTCATTAAAGAGATAAATAACGGACTATCTTTTTCTGAAGCGACAAAAAAATATTCAAGTTTATTCAACAATGGGGACAATGGGAATATAGACTGGAGAACAAAGTCAAACATTCCTACTTTATTTGTAGATCATTTAAACAAAATGAAAAAAATGGAAGTTTACGGGCCAATAAAAAGTGGAGCCGGACTTCACCTTCTTCAATTAGAAGATATAAGGGGCGAAACTATTCAGATTGAATCTCAAACACTTGTTCAACATATTCTGATAGAAGAATCTGAAATTAGAAGTGAAAAACAATCAAAAGATCTAATAAATGAATTGCATGAAAGACAAAGCAAAGGGGAAGAAATGAGCATCTTGGCGAGAGTATATTCTGATGATCCCGGCTCAAAGCTAGATGGTGGAAAACTCGATTGGGCTCCTGAGGGGATTTATGATAAGACTTTTGAAAAGGTAATGATGGAGACAAAAATTGGTGAGGTAAGTAAGCCATTTAAGAGTGCTTTCGGTTGGCATTTTTTGAAAGTCTTGGATAGAAGAGAAAAAAATATTTCAGATGAACGTTTGAAAGATAAGGCTTTTGGTATTCTTTTTCAAAGAAAATATAGAGAACAACTGCAAAATACCCTTGAAGAAATTAGATCTGAAGCTTTTGTAGACATAAAAATTTCTTCATGACCAAATTTTTTATTTCGCCGGGTGATCCTGCTGGCATTGGCCCCGAAGTAACTCTTAAAGCCTTATCAAAAAATAAAAAGATACAGAACAACTTTATCCTGGCTGGAGATAAAAATTTATATCAAAACCTCATTAGCCAAAACAATCTTGATCTTAATTTGATCGAAGAGGATTCTGATGAAGAAGGCGTTATTTTCAAACATTTTCCTTTAAAGAATAATGTTTCGATAGGCAATCCAGATGTAGGCAATGCAAACTATATTATTGATATTCTTTCTCACGGTGCTCTAGGTTGTCTCAAAAATGAGTTTAAAGGTCTTATTACTGGGCCGATAAATAAAGAATTGATTAATCAATCTGGATTTGAATTCTCAGGTCATACGGAGTTTCTAGCAGATATTGCTAATGTTAAAAAAGTAGTAATGCTTTTAATGAACAAAAAATTAAAGATTGCTCTTCTTACTACTCACATTCCTCTCTCTGAAGTACCATCCAAAATTTCAAAAAAAAATCTGGAAAATACCATTTCTATTATTTCTGATGAGTTTGAAAACACTTGGAAAATTAAAAATCCGTCTATCTGTCTTTTGGGACTTAATCCACATGCCGGCGAAGGAGGTTATATTGGTCATGAAGAAGAGGAAATATTGAAACCTTTCGTGAATTCCTCCCCTAAAAATGTTTTTGGCCCAATATCTGCAGATACGGCATTTATTGAAGAAAATATAAATAAGTACGATGTTTTTCTTGCCATGTATCATGATCAGGGATTACCCGTAATTAAATCAATGGGTTTTGGCAATACGCTAAATGTAACTATGGGATTACCTTTTATAAGAATTTCGGTAGATCATGGAACAGCTTATGAAATAGCAGGAAAAAATAAAGCTGATTTTTCTAGCATGGACGAAGCTTTAAAGACATCTTTTTCTCTGCTTTAAAATGCAAGCAAAAAAGAGATTTGGGCAAAACTTTTTAACAGACAAAAAACTATTAGAAGATTTAGTTAATCTTATCAATGTTGCTTCTAACGATAGAGTTTTAGAAATTGGTCCGGGAAAGGGAGACTTAACAAAAATCCTCGTAAATATTTGTGACTCCTATTTTGGAATAGAATTAGATAAGGATTTATTAATCTTTTTGAAAAAGAAATTTCCGAAAAATATAAATGCTTTTATTGGTGGAGATATCTTGAAACTAAACCCCTCAGAAATTTATGCCTCAAAAAAGTTTCGAGTTATTGGAAATATTCCCTACAACATATCAAGTCCAATCTTAGATTGGTGCGAAAAGCATTATGAAAAAATACTCGACATGCATTTCATGCTTCAAAAAGAGTTTGCATTAAGATGTGCTGGAAACGAAAAGACTTCATCCTATGGAAGGTTAAGTGTCATTTGCAATTATTTATATGAGGTCACAATTTTAAAAGAAGTTTAAAAGGAATTTTTTAATCCCGAACCCAAAGTAGATAGCTTGTTTGTAAGATTTTACCCAAAGAAAAAAAAAGTGAATCAAAAAGAGTTGCATAATTTAAAGAAAGTTACGCGGGCTTTGTTTAATAAAAAGAGAAAAAAAATTTCCAATTCTCTTGAAGATATCCTTCATAAAGAAAGTATCAAGAAATTAAATCTGAATTTAAATCTTCGTCCAGACGAACTATCTTTAAATGAGTTTCTTCAAATATCTGCATTGGTGAAGGATGATGGCTAATTACGCAGTTGGTGATATTCAAGGTTGTTTTGAAGAGTTCAAAGAAGGTTTAGAGCTAATAAAATTTAAAAGTTCAAAAGATTTTTTGTGGATTACAGGTGATCTAATCAATAGGGGTCCAGACTCTTTTAAAGTTTTAGAATATGTCTTCAAAATTAAAGATTCAGTTCACATAGTCTTAGGTAATCATGACTTACATTATCTAAATTGTTTCTTTAACAATAGAAGTCTTAGTGATGAAGATACTTTTCAATCTCAAATGTTTCATAAAAAAAGTTTAAAAATGGCTAAATTTCTTTTGCAACAGCCTTTTGTATTCTCAAAAAAAATTTTAACTAAAAGAAAAGCTATTCAAGTTGCCATGGTTCACGCAGGAATTCCAAGAAATATGTCGCTTAAAAAGGCTGAAACTTTTTCTAAACTTTGCGAGTTGAAATTAATAAATGATCCAAAAAAAAATTTAAAAAAAATTTTTGAAGATAAAAAAAATTTCCATTCAGTTGACTCTTTTAGTGGTTTAGTAAATTTTTTTACAAGAGTTAGAGTTGTAAATAAAAATGGATTGCCAAATTTTTCATTCAAAGGCAGAAAAAAAAACATTCCTTCTAATTTAGTCGCATGGTTTAAAAAAGAAAATAAAATAATGAATGATGTTGATCTTTTGGTCTTTGGCCATTGGGCAGCTCTTCAAGGCAAGACAGATATATCCAATATCATAGCCTTAGATACTGGATGTTGTTGGGGAAAAGAATTAACATTTTTAAGATTGGAAGATCAAAAAAAATTTGTAATTAAAAGTAAACAAAAATGAAAGTTTTCTTAGTCGGTGGAGCAATAAGAGACGAGTTATTGGGGATTCCTTTCAATGAAAAGGACTGGGTTGTTGTAAATTCATCTCATAAGGAAATGTTAAAACAAGGGTTTGAACAAGTCGGAAAAAACTTTCCGGTTTATTTGCATCCCGAAACAAAAGAAGAATATGCTTTAGCTAGAAAAGAAATAAAAATCGGAAAGGGTCATAAAAATTTTTCTTTTAATACAAAATCTAATGTTTCACTAAATGAGGATTTAAAAAGAAGAGACATTACTATAAATGCTATTGCTAAGGATGAGTCTGGAAAATTATATGACCCTTTTGGAGGAATTAAAGACCTTAAAGACAGAAGAATTAGAATAGTTTCCAAAGCTTTTTCCGAAGATCCCTTGAGGCTTTTTAGAGTTGCAAGATTTAAATCAAAACTAGCTGATTTTAATTTCTCAATTTCCAGAGATTCTTTAAATGTTTTAAAAAAAATGTCTTCAAACAATGAGATAAATTTTCTTTCTGGGGAAAGAATTTGGGATGAAACGCAAAAGGCTCTTAGTTATAAAAATTCTAGTAAATATTTTGCAACTCTAAAAAAAGTTGGAGCTCTCAAATACTTTGATGGAATTGAAAAGACCTACTCTAAAAATCTAAAGTTTCTTAAAAAAATGGATAATGAAACAAATATGATTATTGAAAAATGGGCAATAATTAATCTAAATTCAAACAACGCTGAAATTCTTGAAAGAAAGATTAGGGTTCCAAATAAAATTTCAAATTTTAGAAAAACACTTAATGAACTACTTCAATTTAAAAAAAATTAAAGTAAAAACAGCCGGTCTTAGAGCAGAAGAAATTAAAGAAAAAATATTTAATAAGAGATTAAAAGCAATTCAGGATAAAAAAAATGATTTATAAAACTGCCTTAATTACTGGAGGAGCAATAAGAATTGGTAAAGATATATGTAAAAAACTGCATGAAAACGGTTACAACATCATTTGCCATTACAATAAATCAGAAAATGAAGCAAAAGACCTTAAATCCGAATTAAACAAATTAAGAAAAGGTAGTTGTGAGATTTTTAGCTTAGATCTTAATGATTTTGAACAAGTGAAAGAGCTGACAAGTAAGATAAATAATAATTCTAATTCTCTGGATCTTTTGGTAAATAATGCCTCATCTTTTTTTAAAACAGATGTGGAAAATCATAATGACTCAGACTGGGACGATCTTATTAACTCTAATTTACGAGGGCCGTTCTTGTTATCAAGGCACTGTAAAAAAATGCTTTCAGAATCTAAAGGATTAATAATTAATATATCTGATGCAATGGTTAATAGAGGAATGAAAAACTACGTTATTTACTCTATGGCAAAAGCAGGACTTGAAAATTTAACCAAAACTCTTGCGCGTGAATTTGCTCCCGAAGTAAGAGTAAATGCCGTTGCCCCCGGCGCAATATTGTTACCTTCAGATGGCTCATCTGAAGAACAAGATCTGCTAAATGAAATTCCTTTAAATAGAATTGGAACAGAGAAAGATATTTCTGAGGCAGTGCTTGGGTTGACTAAATTTTCCTACGTGACCGGTCAGATTTTAAAAATTGATGGCGGCAGATCTTTAAATTGATGTATATTTACTTTTTTTAAGAAAAGCATGAATAACAAATTCAAAGGGGAATATTCAGGTACAAAAAACGTATCAGAAAGACATGAGATTGATCAAAACAAGCTTCAAGAATTTCTCAATGACAAATTAGAAAACTTTGGAGATATAAAATCGATTGAAGAATTCGTTGGAGGGCAATCCAACCCTACTTACCTTTTAAAAACTCAAAGAGAATCTTATGTCTTAAGAAGAAAGCCTCCAGGGAAGCTTTTGAAATCCGCGCATGCAGTTGATAGAGAATACAAAGTAATTGCTGCCTTGAATAAAACAGATGTTCCGGTTCCAAAAGCCTATATACATTGCGAAGATGAATCAGTCATTGGAACTGAGTTCTTCCTGATGAGTTTTGTAGATGGGGAAGTAATGTGGGAACCTCATATCCCTCAAGCATCTAATGAAGAAAGACAAAAGATCTATCATTCTATGAACGAAACGATTGCGATGTTACACAGTGTTGATCATGAAAGCATTGGGCTAGAAACTTTTGGAAAACCTGGAAATTATGTTGGTCGACAAGTTGCAAGATGGTCCAAACAATATGTTGCATCGGAAACGAGAGAAATAAAATCTATGAACAATCTTATGGAGTGGTTGCCAAAAAACCTCCCTGCTGAAAAAGCAACAAAACTTGTTCATGGTGACTTTAGTTTAAGCAACGTCATGATTGACTTAAAAACTTTTAAAATTTGCGCAATACTGGATTGGGAGCTTTCTACGCTAGGAGATCCTGCCGCAGATTTTAGTTATCACTGTATTCAATATAAGTTAAACCCCGTTTTATCGGATGAAAAACAATGCAAAGATTTGGGTATTCCTACTGAAATGGAATATTTGGAAATGTATGAAGAGAAAACTGGTTATCAAATCAAACCGGAGTGGAATTTGTACATGGGTTTTAATTTATTTAAGTTAGCAGCAATCAGTCAAGGAATTATGGGCAGAGTCAGAGACGGAACTGCAGCAGGTAAAAATGCTGACTCTTTTGGCGAAAATGCCGTTATGATGGCTGATGAAGCTTGGAAATTAATTAACGAGTGAGGTAAAAATGTCAAAAATAAAAATGCCAGTCGAAAAAAGTCACATCATGATGTTTGCGAGATCAATTGGAGATGCAAATCCTAAATATTATGAAGAAAAAGATGAAAACGTTATTGCACCTCCTACTTTTATTCAATCTAGTGCGCAATTTGATCCTGATTATTTTTTAAGACCAAAAATTGGTGGTGATAATTGGTTTGGATCTGGTAAAGAAGCTACTGGAATGAAATCATCGGGTTCTGGCTCTGGGGGTGGAGGAGCAGCAATGGGCCTTCATGCCGAACAACATTATGAATACCATCAACCTTTGAAAGTGGGCGATGTTATTACTGCTGAAGTTAAACCAGGAAAATCTTGGGAAAAAGAAAGCAAAAGAGCCGGAAAATTAAAATTTAGTGAAAGTGTAACCGAATACAGAAATCAAGATGGTGAGCTCATCATTACTGCAACTTCTGTTGGCGTGGTTACAGAAAAACCTGTAGAAAATTAGGAGAAGGATATGTTGAAGAAAAATGAAATTAAAGTTGGAGATACTTATTCTGAAAAGATCGTAGAAGATTTGAAGAGAACTCAAATTGTTCAATATGCTGGAGCATCTGGTGACTACAACCCTCTCCATTCCGATGATAAATTCACTAAAGAAATTGCCGGTTATCCAGGTGTCTTTGCTCATGGAATGTTGTCTATGGGAATGACGGGTAAGATGCTTACAAACTTCGTAGGTGACGGCACGCTTAAAAAATATGGCGTTCGTTTTACCAATCAAGTTTGGCCTGGAGATTCTTTAGAAAGCACTGCAACAATCATAGATATCAAAGAAGAGGATGGTGAAACCCTCGCTGAGATTGCTATTGAAACAAAGAATCAAGACGGTGCTACTGTTATCACTGGCTCTGCTACTGCAAAAGTAGGCTAATAAATAAGTTTTATGAATAATCCTTCTATTCCAGAAGTCGGTGGCCGTAGTGCAAAATTTGCTCTAATTCTGCTTGTCATAGTCTATGTGTTTAATTTTATAGATAGACAAATCTTAACCATTCTCGCAGAAGATTTAAAAGCAGACTTAAATATCTCTGACAGTGACATTGGCTTCTTGTATGGAACTGCTTTTGCAGTCTTCTACTCAGTGGTTGGAATCCCAATGGGTAAACTTGCTGATACTTGGAATAGAAAAAATTTAATAAGTTTGGGTTTGGCTTTTTGGAGCTTGATGACATTTTTGTCAGGTACTGCAAAGTCTTTTTTATCATTATCAATTTATAGATTTGGTGTTGGCATTGGAGAATCTAGCGCGTCACCAGCATCTTACTCGCTTTTGTCAGACTACTTCTCTCCAAAAGTTAGAGCAACAGTATTATCGATATACGCAAGCGGACTTTACATAGGTTCGGGAATAGGGATATTCATTGGAGGGCTGATAGTAGATAACTGGAATGAAGCTTTTCCAATAATATCTGAGGCCCCCTTTGGATTGAAAGGATGGCAAGTAGCTTTCATGGCGGTTGGTCTTCCAGGAATTTTACTGGCCCTCATAACATGGCAGATAAAAGAACCGCCTAGAGGTTTAAGTGAGGGTTTAACAGAAACCAAAAAAGAAAATCCTCTTAAGGCAGCTTTTGGAGAACTAGTAGGACTAACTCCCATTGGGTTGCTTCAAGCTGAAAATACACAAAAAGAATTATTAAGAAATTTTGCTCTGCTTATTTTTGTTTTATCAGCTGCCTATTGGTTGATTCAAACAACTGGAGATTATTTGCAATGGATTGCCTTTGGAATAGGTTTTTACATTGTGTGCAATTGGATTCAAGGACTAAGAATTAGAGATAAAGTTGCTTTTGAATTGATGTTCAAAAGCAAGGCACTTTTACTTGGCCTGTTAGCTTTTCCTTTTATTACTTTCGTCACCTATGCATTAGGTGCGTTTGGCCCCGCCTTTTACATAAGAAATTTCGGTATGACAGCCTCTGAGGTTGGTGTTATCTATGGCTTGATAACTGCTTTTGGATCCATGGTAGGAGTAATTGGGGGTGGTTTTGTTGGAGATAAACTAAGAGAAAAATACATAAATGGAAAGCTGTATTTGATAATGGCTTCTGCTCTAGGTACCGCAGTTACAGGTCTAGGATTTTTGTATTCACCTGAAGCCAATGTCTCTTTTGCATGGAAATTTTTCTATCATGTTTCTTCAACTGCTTGGTTAGGTTGTGCAGCATCAACAGTAACTGAGCTTGTTTTACCAAGGTTAAGAGCGGTGGCAAGTGCATTTTTTATTTTAATGCTTAGTATGGGTGGATTAGCTTTGGGACCTTATCTGACAGGTATGTTGAGTGATATTTATACAATGCAATTTCTTGCTGAAGGGATGAATAAATCAATGGCAGAAGCAATTGGGTTAAAACAAGCCCTTGCTCAGTCTTTAGTGGTTTTATTAGTGCCAATGGTTTTATTGGGTTTTGCTTGTAGATTTTTGAAAAAAGATGAAGAGAATCTTTTTGTTAAAGCGAGAAACCTAGGCGAAGCTATTTAACTTCTTTTTCCAAATCTCAGAGATTTTTTCTTGATGCTTTGGATGTATCAAGTTAGGGGCAATTTCTGCTAAAGGCTCCAGTACAAATCTATATAGATCAATGTCTTTGTGAGGTATGTCTTTGCCTAAAGCTTTGCCTACGTATTTTCCGTATAGCAACAAATCAATATCAATTTCTCTATCGGAAAACTTTTCTGACCTATCTTTTCTGCCGATTTTTTTTTCGATGTCTTTCAACATACCAACAACCTCTTCTGCAGAATCTTCAGTTGTGAGGCAGACTACTTGATTTAGAAAATCTTCACCTTCAAAGCCTTCTGATTTTGTTTTATAAGTTTTTGATTCTTTTTCTAATTGGTACTCCTGACTTAAAAGCTCTTTTGCTTTATTTAAATTTTCCTCTGGTTTAATGTTACTGCCAAGACTTAAATATATTTTTGGCATTATCTTGAGCGGAAAATTGTAAGCCCTACTTCTTTTGATCCACGAAGAGCGCCAGGCTTGGATACAGATAGAGAAAGATTTAACACCCTTTCGTCTTGCATGATAATTTTTGAAACTTTTTCAGCAAGAGCTTCAATAAGCTGAAAAGATGATTTTTCTACAAATTTTATTATTTTCTTTGATGTAGTTTTATAGTCAAAAGTATCTTCTATATTGTCTGACTTAAAAGCTTTTTTGATATCAACTTCTACTTCGTAAGAAATTTTTATGAGCTGCTTAACCTCTCTTTCCCATTCAAAGATTCCTATAATGGCTTCAATTTCTAAATCTTTTACAAAAATCTTATTGGACATTTTCTAAACTCCATCTTGGAGCAACATCAATACTAAAATCTTTGGTCTGCTCTTTAATTTTTTGAAAACCTGCAAAAGCAATCATTAGCCCATTATCGGTACAGTGTTTTTGATCTGGATAATAAAGATTTATGGTTCCTTTGTGCTTTTCAAGTTCCTCTCTAAGATATTTGTTAGCAGCAACTCCACCGGATAAAACAAGTGATTGGCTATGTTCAATTAAACATGCCTTAAGGGATTTTTTAACCAGACAATCTATTGCAGCATTTTGAAACTCAAAAGCAATATCGTTTACTGTATCCTCTGAAAGGTCTTCCTTTTCAGATAAATCTTTCACCTTATAAAGTACAGAGGTTTTTAAGCCACTAAAACTGAAATTTAAATCCTTAGAATCAATCATGGGTCGTGGAAAAGAAAAATGATGTTTTCCTTTAGATAGCAAAGCTCTTTTTTCAATTTCTGGACCGCCTGGGTAACCCAATTTCAATAATTTTGCAGTTTTATCAAAAGCCTCCCCCACAGCATCATCTTTTGTTTGTCCAATGACTTTATATGCGTTGGGTGAAGAAACTTTGACTATTAAAGTATGTCCTCCTGAGACTAACAAACTAATAAAAGGATAAGTTAAATCTTCTGCATCATATTTTGCCATTATCAAATGTGCTTCCATATGATGTATTGGTATTACAGGAATATCTAGGGCATAAGATAAAGAGTTTGCAAAGCCTGCTCCAACCATTAAAGGACCTCTTAAACCAGGTCCATTGGTAAAAGCAATTGCTTCTATCTCTTTCATCGAGATGCTTGAATCTTTCATTTTATTTTTTAATAAAGGCAAGAGTCGATTAATGTGATCTCTAGCGCCCCTCCATACAAATCATGCTCTTCTGCCTGACTGTATAAAGCTTCGAATACAATTTGGTTGGCTTTACCGTCATATAAAGCAATTCCAGTTTCATCGCACGAAGTCTCTATTCCTAATATTTTCATTTAAATTAAAAGTTATTTTGCAAAATATCTTAACTCTCTATAGAATTGCCAGCCTAATATAAATATGCCTATTATAAAGCTAAAAGATAACGAATCTTTCGATTCTGGACTCAGAAGATTTAAAAGGTCTTGTGATAAAGCTGGAATCATTTCCGAAATAAGAAAAAGAGAATTTTACGAAAAACCTACCTCTGTTAGGAAAAGAAAAGCTGCAGCAGCAGTAAAAAGACAAGCGAAAAGAAGAAAGTTCGGCAAAATGCCGCCTTTGAGAGCAAGAGTCTAAATGTCCAAAGATCTTAAAAGCTTGATTAAAACTCAAGTCACAATTTCTATGAAAGATGGTGACAAGTTTAGAACTACTGTTTTGAGAATGATTCTTGCGGAAATTCAAAAAATTGAAATTGAAGAAAAGTCAGATCTTAATGAACTTCAGATTACTTCAATTCTTGAAAAGATGATTAAACAAAGAAATGATGCAATCGCACAATTTGAACAAGCGAAAAGACAAGAATTGGCTGACAAAGAAAAACAAGAAATAGAAATCATTAAGGAATTTTTACCTGAACAAATGTCAGATGATGAGGTTTCTGAATTAGTCTCTAAAATTATCTCTGAAGTTGGTGCTCAGGATATGAAAGATATGGGCAAAGTAATGGGGTCTCTAAAACCTTTGATCGCAGGTAAAGCAGATGCTGGTGTTGTTAGCCAATTAGTAAAAAAAGCTTTAAGTTAATTTTTTAACAGTCTCAACTATAGAAATCGTTTGTTGGTCTGCTTCAACATTTACAAAATCACCTTTTTTCAGGAAAGATAAATTAGTTTTAGAGATAGTTTCTGGAATTATAGAAATTGTAAAAAAATTATTTGTCACATTAACGACAGTTAGGCTGATTCCATTTATAGAAACATACCCTTTTTTAAAAATGTATCCTTTTAAATTAGAAGGAATTTTAATTTTAAGAATTCTTTCTTTTTTATTCTCGAAACTTATTATTTCAGCAATATTATGAACGTGACCAGAGACAAAATGTCCTCCTACTTCATCACCGATCTTCAATGATCTCTCTAAGTTAAATGGTATGGAAGAAAATTTCTCTGAAATGTTTGTTAATTTGATTGATTCGTGTACAACATCAAATTCAATAAGGTCTTTTTTGAAATCAACGACCGTTAAACAAACACCATTGACTGCAACGCTATCGCCCTTTTTTAATTTTTTTGTGAAATTAGCAGGAACGGTGACGGATAACTTATACCCGTAATCCTTTTCTTCAAATTTTACCTTCTTTGATACAGCCTGAACTATTCCACTAAACATTTTTTATTTTTTAAGTTCCGAAATTTTTGCTATTGAATGTATTTTAATGCCTTGCTCAGCATAAAACTCCTGAAAAGTTTTTCCCGAGTCATGAGGTTCTTCTCTATCCAAAGCTACTAATGCTCCCACAAAAGTCCCTCTGTTGCTTTCGATGATTTCTATTGAGTTCTTAATGGCAGTTCCAGCGGTTAAAACATCATCAATCAATAAAGCTTTCTTGCCTTCCAAATTTCCCATGATGATTCCTCCTTCGCCATGACTTTTCTCTTCCTTTCGGTCAAAAGCTAAAGGAATATTTTGTTTTGTTGCTTCAAAATATTTTGTAGCAACAACTGACGCTAAAGGGATGCCTTTGTATGCAGGGCCAAAAAATAAATCAAAATCTATCTTCAAGTCCAATATTTTAGATACATAGCAATCAGCTAAAAAAGAAAGCGATTCAGAATCAAAAAAAGCAGCAATATTAAAAAAATAGTCGCTTTCCATGCCAGATTTCAGTTTAAAACTTCCAAACTTAAGTGCTTCTAATTCAATGGCTTTATCTAAAAAATCTTGCATATTGGTTTCAACGTTTCCATACTTTATCAATGCCTGAAAATCTCCACAAACTTTTTGTTATTTCCAGTCCTTCGGGAGGTGGCAAAACTTCTTTGATAAATAAGCTTTTTGAAGATTCAAGATCTGCGAACTTTGAAAAAAGTATTTCAGATACTTGTGCTTATGCTGGTAAAGAACTTTTTGAAGATGCTAAGCTAGTTTTTTTAGTTCCTCCGTCTATAGACGATTTGAAGCAAAGACTGATCAAAAGAAATCTAGATTCGTCTCAAGAAATAGAAAACAGACTGTCAGAGGCAAAAAAAGAAATCAGTAAGTCTGAAATGTATGATTATTTAGTCTTAAATGATGATTTCGATAAAGCCTTTGAAGATCTTTCACAAATTCTTTTTGAAGGTATTTCGCCCATAGATTTTAATTCAAGAACATCTAAAGACTTGATTAAAAGATTAGTAGAATAATCAATAAAAATTAAGTAGAATCCATCTCCTCAAGAGGTTTATCCATGGCTAGAATTACTGTCGAAGATTGTTTAAAAAAAATCCCAAATAGATACGAAATGGTGAAACTTGCTGCAAAGCGAGTTAAACAACTGGCTATAGACGGAAGAGAACCTACCATTGACCCAGAAGACGACAAACCTACAGTAATTGCTCTTCGAGAAATTGCTGCTGGAACTGTAACTCTAGAAAACATAGACAGCTTCAATTTTGATGCTTTTGAAGAGGAACTCTCTGACCAATTAACTTCAGACGACGAAGAAGGCATAGAATAACTTTTTTTTGGTAAACTCTCTTTGCTAATGGCAACAGAGACAAAAAACCTTAATAAACTCACCAAAAACCTTGGAAAATATCTTGATCAAGATCAACTTGAACAAGTAAAAAAGGCTTATTTTTTTGCAGCAAATGCTCATTCAGGTCAGTTTCGAGTGAGTGGAGATCCTTACGTATCACACCCTCTTGCCGTTGCAGAAATACTAGGAAAATTAAAAATGGATCAAGACTGTCTGTCTGCTGCAATGCTTCATGATGTTATTGAAGATTCAGGTATTCCAAAGACCTTCTTAAAGAAGGAATTTAATAAAGAAGTTGCAAACTTAGTTGATGGTGTAAGCAAGCTTGATAAAGTTGAATTAACCTCAAAAAAAGACTTACAAGCTGAAAGCTTTCAAAAAATGGTTCTTGCAATGTCGGAAGACATAAGGGTCATTGTTGTAAAACTTGCAGATAGATTGCACAACATGAGAACAATAAAATTCCTGAATAAAGAAAAAAAATTAAGAATAGCAAATGAAACCCTTGAAATTTATGCACCAATCGCTCACAGATTAGGAATGCATCAAATTTATAGGGAACTTGAAGACTTGGCCTTTGAAATTTTATATCCTCTGAGGTTTAGAGTTATCGAGGAAGCTGTAAAAAATAATACCAGAGGAAGAAAAAAGATTCTAAAAAAAGTTGAAACTTCCATAAGTCAAAAATTGCAAGAGCAAGACTTGGATTGTGCTATTTCCAGTAGAAGAAAACATTTTTATGGTATTTATAAAAAAATGAAAAGGCAGTCCAAAACTTTAAAAGAAGTTTTGGATGTTTATGCTCTGAAAATCACCACATCAAATGCTATGGATTGTTACAAGGCTTTAGGTGTAATTCATAACGCCTTTAATCCTATCGAAGGAAGATTCAAGGACTATATAGCCATACCTAAATCCAATTCTTATCAATCACTGCATACCGGAATCATGACCTTTGAAGGACTACCTGTAGAAATTCAGATTAGAACCAGTGAAATGGACGAATTAGCCGAGTTTGGAATAGCGGCTCATTGGGTTTATAAATCTGGAGAAAAGGATAACCCAGTTCAAGCCAGAGCGAGAAGGTGGGTTAATGGCTTGATGGAAATCAATGCTCGATCAGAAGATGCCTCAGATTTTGTTGAAGTAATCAAAACAGGATTGGTATCCAATGAAGTT
>LUMQ01000223.1_pt1 | contig 15334 bp, 20 predicted proteins | sample 729621 | NCBI WGS metagenome assembly LUMQ01 (sample SAMN03860259, study PRJNA289734) | marine metagenome | biome: seawater column; feature: ocean; material: water; isolation source: Red Sea water column Station 12 - depth 25m | place: Saudi Arabia: Red Sea | collected 2011-10-15 | depth 25 m | reverse complement strand
TAATTATTATCAAGTTTTAAAAGACACTTTTCTATTAGAGTATATATTAAATTCATTAATTTTATTATCTAGCGTATTAATATTAACTTTTTTGATAGGTACTGGATCTGCATATTTAGTATCTTTTTTTGAATTTCCCTTTAGTAATTTTTTTAAATGGGCATTAATACTTTCTTTTGCAGTTCCACCTTATATTTATGCCTATTCATTGACTGCTTTTTTTGAAAATTATGGAACCGCATTCACTATCTTAAAAAGTTTATTTGGTGAAGCTAATTACAATCAAAGTATTCCAAAGTTTGATGGATTATTTGGAGCAATTCTCTCTATTTCTTTTTCTTTGTATGCATATGTGTATGTTTTAGCTAGAGCATCTTTTTTATATCAACCTCAAAATTTGATAGATTTAGGAAAAAATTTAGGTTTTACCAAATTTAAAACTTTATATTCTATTATTTTACCTGCTGCACGACCTGCAATAGTTGCGGGTCTGTCATTAGTTGCTATGGAAACACTTGCAGAATTTGGAGCAGTTGATTTTTTTTCAATAAACACTTTAACAACAGGAATTTACAACTCATGGATAGCGTTTGATGATTTAGCTTTTGCTAACCAATTATCCTTTTTTTTACTTTTATTTATATTTGCTCTTTTTGTTTTAGAAAATTTTTCAAGAAAAAAGGCTAAATATCACATGAATTCAAGAGGTGGATTTAAACAAAAACAAAAAATTAAGCTTTCAGGTAGTAAATCTTTGATGGCTTTCACGTTTTGCTTTTTAGTTTTTTTCTTAAGTTTTTTATTCCCACTTATTCAAATGATGTATTGGACAATAAAATTTCCAGAAAACCTGATTGATTTACAGATAACTAAACTTCTAATTAATACACTCTATTTGGTTGTTTTATCTAGTTTGTTTTTAATCATATTTGCTCTTATTTCGAATTACGGAAATAGAGTTAACAAAGATAAAACTTTAAATATTTTGTCAACTTTATCAATCTCAGGCTATGCAATCCCAGGTGTAATTTTAGCAGTTGCCTTTATTACTTTTATCGCTTGGTTTGACGAGAGCGTGATAAAAACTTATGGTTTCTTATCAATTAAAAAAGTATTTATTGGTTCAATATTAGGATTAGTTATTGTTTATTTTATTAGATTTTATTCTTTAGCTTTTAATGGAATTAAATCAGGATATGAAAAAATTAATATATCAGTTGATGAAAGTTCTTATTTACTTGGATATTCAAAAAGAAAAACATTTATGAACATACATATTCCTTTTTTAAGAAATTCATTATTGTTTGTTTTTATATTGATTTCTTTAGAAATTATTAGAGAGTTGCCAATTACTTTGATTTTAAGACCTTTCAATTTTGAAACTTTTGCAACTACAGCCTACATTTCCGCATCAGAGGATTTATTAGAAGCAGCTGCAGTTCCATCACTATTTTTAATTTTGATTGCAACTTCTTTTATAATAGTTACATCTAAATATATTTTAAGAGATAACTATGAGTAAAAATTTTTTTGAAATTAAAAATGTTGATTTTAATGTTGGTGGCAAAACCAAAGTAAAAAATGTTTCCTTTTCCATAGAAAATGAAGGTGATGTGATATGCCTTTTGGGACCCTCTGGAATAGGTAAAACAACTATTTTAAGAACAATTGCGGGTTTAGAGAAGATTAAAAAAGGTTCAATTAAATTAAATGGTAAAACAATCTCCTCAGAAAAAAATAATGTTGAGCCAGAAAATAGAAATGTGTCACTTGCATTTCAAGACAATAGCTTGTTTCCTCATTACACTGTTGAGAAAAATATATTATTAGGCTCGGAAAGAAATAAAGAAAAACATAAAAAAAAACTTACTTTAAAAGATATTGTAGATTTATTAGATATCTTTCACATTCTAAATAAATATCCACATGAAATTAGTGATGGTGAAGAACAAAGAGCTTCTCTTGCAAGATCTCTAATAACTCAACCAGATCTCTTATTGTTAGATGAACCTTTATCAAATGTTGATCAAAGTTTTAAAGAAGAAATCCAAGTCAGACTCAAAAAAATCTTAAATCAATTAAAGATCACAACAATTATAGTTACACACGATTCATATGAGGCATTTTATTTAGGATCAAAATGTGGAATAATTTTAGATCAACAACTGAAACAATTTGATGATCCTTATAAAGTTTATCATTTTCCAAATTCTGTTGAGGTTGTAAATTTTTTGAATAGAGGAATATTAATTCCTGCAAAAGTGACTGGTAAGAACACTTTAGAAAATTGGGATTTAGGAACGATTGAGGGTAATTTTATTAAAGAATATCCCAAAGGTTCAAATGTACAACTTTTGCTTCAACCAGAAGATCTTGAGCATGATGATCGAAGTAATTTAAAACTTGAAGTAGTGGATAGAAAATTTAGAGGAACCAACTTTATTTATACACTCAAAACACCAAGTAATACCTTGATACCGGTATTTGTTCATTCACATCACATACATCAACATGAAGTTGACGAAAAATTTGGTATAAAAAGACCAATTCATATTGATCATATAGTTTGCTTCTAATAAAAACCTTTTAGAATATGAAAAGTAATCTGAAAGTTTTTTTAAAAGGTATCATTGATGTTAGTCCACTAATGATACCAGTTGTTCCTTTTGGTCTAATTTTTGGAGTTCTTTCAATTGATGTTGGATTTAGTCCATTAGAAACCATGGGAATGTCTTTAATAGTTTTTGGTGGTGCCTCTCAGATAGTTCTTCTACAATTATTTTCAGGAGGAGCTTCTTCTTTAGTCATTATAAGCTCAGTTGGTGCTGTAAATTCACGTCATCTGCTGTATGGAGCTGTAGTATCTGAGCATTTATCAGATTTAAAATTGATCTGGAAAATTATTATCTCGTATTTTTTAATTGACCAGGCATATGCAATATCAAATGAGTATCTCAAGAAAAATAAAGATCAAAATAGATATTTTCATTTAGTTGGAGCTGGAGCAACATGTTGGGTAATTTGGCAATCAACTACTTTTTTAGGAATCATACTAGGTGCAGCTATACCAGAAAAACTTGGGTTAAGCTTTGCTGTTCCATTAACTTTTTTAGCACTTTTAGTTAATGATTTTAGGAAATTCATAAACGTAATTGTGATTGTTGTTTCTGGATTGGTTGCTACACTTGGATATAATTATATTCCTTTCAAAGCATATGCAATAGTTGCTGGTTTAACAGGTTTATTAACAGCAATGATATTAACAAGAACGGTAAAAAAGAATGAGTAATTGGGCTTTAATTATATATTGCGGTGTGATTACTTATCTAACAAGATTTTCAATGATAGCATTGATAAAAAAAGAAATGTTTAACGACAGAATAAGACAAGTTTTATCTTATGTACCACCAGCAATATTTCCAGCAATTATTTTTCCAGCTATTTTTTTAGATGATTTAGGATCAATTTTAATTGAGAATAATCCAAAAATAATGGCGGCATTAATTGCAGCCTTAATTGGAATTTTTTCAAGGAGTATAATTGCGACAATATTTTCAGGATTAGCTTCTTATTGGTTTTTGATATTTGTTGTATAGTTATTTATGAAAAAAATATTTATATTTATTTTTTGTATTTTTGCATTTAACGCAAATTCCATGGAAAAAGAGACAACTTTTAATAAAGAGTTGTTTCAAAAAGCGCAAGCTGACGGCAAGATTGTAATAGTAAGTTCTTGGATAAAATATTGCTCGTCTTGTGCGAGTCAAATGAAAATTTTGAATAAAGCAAAAAAGGAAGGCAAATTATCAGATATTGAATTTACAAATATAGAATATTTTGCATTCGATGTAACAAATAAAGAAATTGCAAACTTATTTAATATTCAATATCAAACATCATTATTAATTTTCAAAGGTAGTAAAGAGGTTTATAGAAGTATTGGTGAAACTACTGAGGACTTAATTTACGAAGCTATAAAAACATCTATTTAATACTAAGCACCTAGTCTAATATTTTTTGCTACATTAGTTTCAATCTCAGCCGGTTTTTTTAAATTTAGATTGTTCATTATTTCAACATATTCATCAACACTATTTACTTGTAATCTTGGGTTTTGTTTTTTTTCTTTACCAATTGTACTTACTTTTTCTCCTTTATAATCATGAGCAGGATATAAAAAAGTTTCTTCAGGTAATTTTAATAGCTTATTAAATATTGAATTGTAAGCATCTTTAGCGTTACCATTTTGAAAATCTGTTCTACCTGTTCCATTAATTAATAATGTGTCACCAGAAAAAAGATAATTATCCATTAAAAAACTATAACTATCAGATGTATGTCCAGGAGTATACATAGCTCTAATTTTTAAAGTATCTAAATTTATATATTCGTCATCTTTAACTTTTATCTCTACAGTATTTGCTGGGGAATGATCACCCATTATTGTTGTGCACTTGGTGATATCTTTAAGTTTTGAAGCACCAGTTACATGATCCGCATGGATATGGGTATCTATTACCTTTACTAAATTTAAATTTAATTCTTTTAACAATTGAACATATTGATTTACATTTTCAATTACCGGATCGATAATTAATGCCTCTCTTCCTTTAGCTGAGGCAATTAAGTAAGTGTAAGTGCTGGATTTTTGATCAAATAATTGTTTAAAAATCATAATCAAATATTATCATATATGTATGGAAACCACTACATTTGACTGGTCATGTAAGCATACATGGAAACAAAGTTCAAAAAATACAGCCTGGTGTTTACTTGGTTGTTCAATTGGTGACTTTGGTACCATCTTATTTTTCCAGTTAACAAAAATACCATTTCCTGTCTTAGCGATAATGGTATTAGCAATTATCAATGGTTTGATTACGAGTGTTATACTTGAAACAATTATCTTAATTCGACAAAATCTAGAATTTCAAAAAGCTTTAAAAACGGCTTTAGGTATGAGTTTTATTTCTATGATAAGTATGGAAACCACAATGAATTTGACAGATTATTTCTTAACTGGTGGAGCAATATTAACTTGGTGGGTTGTACCTTTAATGCTTATTGTTGGTTTTTTAACACCATGGCCATATAATTATTGGAGATTGAAAAAATATGGCATCAACTGTCATTAAAAACTGGGATAATAAAACTTGGTTATCTTCAAAAGATTATATTGAATCATTTAATAATTTTTTAATTAAAAATTTAAGAATTAATTCAAATTTTAAAATTTTAGATATTGGATGTGGGCGTGGGAAGATTTTAGGTTCTTTAAGATCAAAACTCAAACTTAAAGAAAAACCATTAGGGATAGATATTGTTAATCATAAAGATAGAGATAAAAGAATTAATTTTAAAAAAATAAATATTTTAAATCTTTCTTTCAAAAAAGATCAAAAATTCGATTTAATCTTAATCAAACAAACAATTCACTTAATGAAATTTGGTGAAATAAAAAAATTATTAAAGATATTAAAAAGAACTGTAAATCCGAAAGGTAAAATTTTAATTTTTACTCTAGATACTGGTAAAAATGAAATTCCAACTTTTAAATTGATGAAAAATAAACTTAATAAATCACTAAATAGAGATAAAAAGATATTAAAAATTATTACAGATTTATATCCTCAGAGAATTAAAAAAAGATTTATTTTCAATGTAAAAATAGATAAAGAAAAATATTTAGATATGATTAAAAAAAGATATATTTCAACTTTAATACCTCTTTCAAAAAAGCAATTAACTGAAGGAATTCAAGAAATTGAATTAAAATATAGAAAAGTACTAAGATTTAAAGATAAATTGATTTGTATAATTTTATAAAATTTTTTTTAATAAATTTTCTTTAAAAACTACTTTATGTATTATAACAGCAGAAATGTGCAACGTTATTAATGCAATGAGTGTATAATTTCCAATTATATGAATTTCATAAAATATTTCTGCTAAATTAAAATTGTCTTGAATTTCAAGATTAAATAAAAACATATTTAGTTCTTCCCCATTATATAATTTTTTTAATGCACCTGAGGTAGTAATGACCAAAACTGCTGCATATAAAAGGATGTGATTTAACTTAGCTATAATCTTTTGTCCTGGGAAAATACTATGTTTTAATACTGGAGTTGGATTAAAAGTTTTATAAATTAATCTGAATAAAGTTAAATAGAATATACTTAAACCAAGAGTTACATGAATACTTTCAATAGTTAACCTTTTTTCACTAAAATCCATATCAACTAAATAAAAACCTAAAGGAATTTGAATAACTAGTACTGCGGCACTTAACCAATGAAATACTTTTGATATGAATCCATATTCTGTTATGGTATTTACTAATTTCATATGTTCACAAAATATAACATTTTAAAGTTTAAGTATATTTTGTTTATTTTGATTTTTGTCACTTTGTCGCTTCCGGCCAATTCAGAACTTTCAGTAGAAGAAATAATAAAAGGAAGAAAAGCATTATTCAGTAAGAATTATAGTACTGCCAAAAGGGTTCAAACTTTTTCAAGCAAAGGCGAATTTAAAAAAGCAAAAAGTTTAATGATTGAAATGAGTGAAAATTATAAAACTTTGATAGATTATTTTCCTGATAATACCAAGGAAGGTTTTAAAACTGAGGCTTTACCGATAATTTGGGAAAATAAAGACGAATTTAACGCTTTAATGACCAAATCATCAAATGACATGATTAAATTAACATCTCTTATTGAAGATACTGAAAGTGTGGACGAAGTAAGGGCAGTTTTAACTAAAATGATGTGGGGTAATTGTAAAGCCTGTCATAGTAAGTTTAGAGCTCCACATTAATTACATTTAAAAAATTAATAGAGGTTCGCTCTTTTAGTTTCTATCCCAAAAGAGCTCCTCTATTGAGCCTTTTTGGCTGTTAAATCCAAATGGATTTTTAGTTTTTTGTTTTTTTGAAAAATTAAATTTGCCAGCTAAGTATCAGGTGGCATTAGTTTCATTATAATTACCTCCTTAACTTAAAAATAAATTTTAAGAAGGTTGTATTCAATAAATTTATTTAATTAAAATGAAAATATATTTCTTGAATACAACCTATCCAAGTTATAGATTCGCTGCATTTAAAATATTTCTCTTTAAAATAGAAAAAATGAAATACATAACTGGTCTTATCAACTTAATTATCAGCTTAGTTGTTTCAACTATTATTATTTATGCAATTAATTTCATCGCTGGTTTTGCTGGAGCAGATTATACTTTCACTAATGGTGAAGTATTTGTGATTTGGATATTGATGGCAATACTTGTAAATAATTGTTTCAATAAATAAAATTTTAAATGAAAAATACAGTTAAGACTGACGATATAATATTTAATTTTTTTAAACAAATTTGTGATGAGAAAGATGATAAAAAATGTATTGAGCTTGGCAATAGCTGGATTAATGCTATGGAAACTAATTTAACTAAAATGGAACTAAATTTAAATGATCAAGATAAAATTAAGTATAAAGAAGATATTCAAAATAATCGCAATCATCTAAATAGTCTTAAAGGAAAAGACTCATCTGAATGGAGAGAATACGCAACCAAATGTATGATTGAAATAATGGAAAATAAAGTATAAGAAATATTGAAAGGGGTGTCTTTTTAGGCTGAGATTAAACCCTTAGAACCTGTCCGGTAATTCAGAAAGGGAAAATGAATAAAACATATCTTATTAGTCAAACATCATCTTTCACGTTATTAATTTTGATAAGTTTTGCTTTTGCAATTATTGGAATTTATTATTCAAAGAAATTTAAAGGCATTAATAACTATCTTACAGCAAATAGAAGCGTTGGATTATTTTCATTGACTACTAGTTTGACTGCTTCTGCCTTAGGAGCTTGGATTTTATTTGGTCCAGCATCAGCTGCTACCTGGGGAGGGCTTGGTTCAATAATTGGTTATTCATTAGGAACAGCATTTCCTATGTTTATTTTGATTTATTTAGGGAAGAAAATTAGAAAGGAATTTCCTCAAGGATCATCTTTAATAGAGTTTATGAGGAAAAAATTCGGAAAAAGTTTATTTAAGCTAATACTTTTAATGACAATTTTCTATATGTTTATTTTTTTATGTGCAGAAGTAACTGCTGTAGCAATTTTAATAAATTATATGTCAGGAGCAGAACTATGGACAACTGCTTTAATAGTATTGTTTTTTACATTACTCTACACTTTATATGGAGGACTGAGGGCATCTATATTTACAGATAACATTCAGATGATTGTTATTATAATCATACTTATATTTTCTTTTATATATATTTATTCATTTATGGGTAATCAATTTTCATTCTCATTTGTTAAAGAAAAAAATCCTCATTTGATTAGCAGTTCATATGTAACTGGTTTTACTGCAGGTTTAACTTTTTTTATTGCAGTAGCAGCGACTAATTTATTTCATCAAGGTAATTGGCAACGTGTATATGCTGCAAAAAATTTTGAGACATTAAAAAAAAGTCTAATTATTTCTTTTTTTATAATCATTCCAATTGTTTTTTTTATGGGATTTTCTGGAATGGTTGCCTTTTCAATAGACTCAACAATAAGACCTGATTTAGGCTTTTTTACATTAATTCTTAAAGAGCAAACTACAGTATTATCTTTTATCGTAATTATATTAGGTCTAGCATTAACTATTTCTACTGTAGACACTCTTATTAATGCAATATCAAGTCTAATTGTAGTTGATGGAAAAGCTTTTTTTAATTTTAAAAAAAAAATAAATTACTTAAATTTTTCTCAATATATCATTGTTTTTTTATCTTTAATTTCTTTTATTATTGCATCAAAAGGTTTTGATATTTTATATCTCTTTTTATTAGCGGACTTATTTTGTTGTTCTTTTGTCATGACTGTTTTTTATAGTTTTTATAATAAGAATGTTAAGGAGAAAACTGCATATATTTCTATTTTAACTGGATTGATATGTGGTTTTTTATTTTTTCCTTCTCCAGATTTTTCGAAGAGTTTATTGGTTGGAGTTTTGATGCCAAAAGAATTATTTACACCTTTTATTTCTCAATCATTATTATTTTTATCATTTGTTATAGCGACTTTCTTGCCATTTTTAGTTATTAAAGCTAAAAAATTTTAACATAAGTTAATTGTATTAATAAAATTAATAACTATATTCCTGTTTCAATGTCGGATAATCAAATAGTAATCAGCAATCTTTCAAAAGTTTATGAAAATGGATTTAATGCTTTAAAAAAAATAAATCTAAATATAAAAAAAGGAGAAATACTTGCTATGCTTGGGCCTAATGGAGCAGGTAAAACTACTTTAATAAGTATTATATGCGGAATTGTTAAACCCACATCAGGAAAGGTAACTGTAGAAAATTTTGATATCATTGATCACTACAGGGAGACAAGATCTAGAATAGGATTAGTGCCTCAGGAGCTCACATTAGAACAATTTGAAACTGTTTTTAACAATGTTTCATACTCTAGGGGTTTATATGGAAAAAAGCCAAATCCAAATCATATAGAAAAAGTTTTAAAACAATTAAGTCTTTGGGATAAAAAAGATTTAATTCTACGTCAGTTATCAGGAGGTATGAAAAGAAGAGTTTTAATTGCAAAAGCTTTATCACATGAACCTCAAATATTATTTTTAGATGAACCAACAGCAGGTGTGGATGTGGAACTAAGACAAGAAATGTGGAAAGTAGTCAAATCTCTAAGAGAAACAGGGGTAACTATAATTCTTACAACTCATTACATTGAAGAAGCAGAGGCAATTGCTGATAGAGTGGGTGTGATAAACCAAGGTGAATTAATTGTTGTTGAAGAAAAAAAAGAATTGTTAAAAAAGATGGGACACAAAACATTAACTGTTCAATTACAGGAAGAAATTAAAGAATTACCTGATTCCATAAAAAAATATAATTTAACAATTGGAGATGATAAAATATCTTTAAATTACACATACAATCTTCAAGAAAAACAAACTGGCATAACAAACCTTTTGCAAGATATAAAAGACTCTGGCTTAAAATTAAAAGATTTGAAAACTGAACAAAGTAATTTAGAAAAAATATTTGTTACATTAGTGAGGGAAAATAATGAGAATTAATTTTTATGGATTGAAAGCCATTTACTTTCATGAAATGGACCGTTTTAGGAGAACTTTGGGTCAATCTCTTTTATCTCCAGTTATTTCTACCTCACTATATTTTATTGTATTTGGATCTGTCATTGGAGGATACGTACAAAAAATAGATGGAATAAGTTATGGATCCTATATTGTGCCAGGACTTTTAATGTTAACCTTATTAACACAATCAATAAGTAATACATCTTTTGGAATTTTTTTTCCAAAATTTAATGGAACAATATATGAAATTTTGGCAGCACCAATTTCAACATTTGAAATTGTCCTAGCTTTTGTTAGTGCTGGAGCCACTAAAACACTCATTGTTGGATTTGTAATATTTTGTACGTCTTTATTTTTTGTTGATGTTGAAGTTCAATTTCCTTTATTAATGATCTTTTTATTAGTTCTTGTGTCTTTTACCTTTGCTTTATTTGGCTTTTTAATTGGATTAATCAGTAAAGATTTTGAGCAAATGTCTATTGTCCCTTCCTTAGTGATAACACCTATGGTTTTTTTAGGAGGAAGTTTATATTCCTTAGACATGCTTCCAGAATTTTGGCAAATGATCACATATTTTAACCCTGTTGTTTATCTTATCAATGGCTTGAGATATTCATTTTATGGAATTTCAGATTTTAATATTTGGATAAGTGTGGGATTAATGGTTTTATTTTTTATAATTTGTGTAAGTGTGGTTTCAGTGCTTCTTAAAAAAGGTTACAATATTAAATCTTAACTGACCCATTTCTGGGCCAGTTAAAACTACTAATATACAAGAGGAATTGTTTTTATTAGAATTGTTCAGACTCTGTCGAGCCTTTCATTGCTGTGGTCGAACTCTTTCCACTACTTATCGTGTTTGAAACAGCATCAAAGTAAGAGGTTCCAACTTCTCTTTGATGTTTAACACTAGTGTAACCATCTTTTTCACGAGCAAATTCTTGTTGTTGTATTTTTGAATAAGCCGACATGCCTTCTTTTTTATATTTTTGAGCTAATTCAAATATTGCTATGTTTTGAGTATGAAATCCTGCGAGAGTTATAAACTGAAACTTATAACCCATTTTACTAATTTCTTTTTGAAATGATGCTATTTCATCATCCGATAGATGTTTTTTCCAATTAAATGAGGGAGAACAATTATATGCTAACAATTTTCCAGGAAATTTTTCATGAATAGCTTCAGCAAATTTTTTTGCTTCCTTAAGATTAGGTGTTGCAGTTTCACACCAAATTAAATCTGAATAAGGTGCATAAGCTAAACCTCTTGATATTGCTTGTTCTATTCCAGCTTTTACATAATAAAAACCCTCTGGAGATCTTTCACCTGTCAAAAAAGGTTTGTCATTATCATCATAATCATTAGTAATTAGTTTAGCTGCATTGGCGTCTGTTCTAGCTAATATAATCAATGGTACATCAGCAATGTCAGCTGCTAATCTTGCAGCTTTTAAATTTTTAACCATTGTTCCAGTTGGAACAAGCACCTTACCTCCCATATGGCCACACTTTTTCTCACTTGCTAACTGATCTTCAAAATGAACTCCGGCAGCGCCTGCTTTTATGAATTTTTTGGCAAGTTCAAATACATTTAGTGGTCCACCAAAACCTGCTTCACCATCAGCAATAATTGGTAACATGTAGTCTATTTTTTTTTCTTCTGTCATATCACCATCTTTTAATTCCATGTGTTGAATTTGATCTGCTCTTATTAAGGCATTGTTCATTGATTCTACTAATTTAGGTGCACTATCATATGGGTACAATGACTGATCAGGGTACATTTCACCGGCACTATTTGCATCAGCTGCAACTTGCCAACCACTTAAATAAATAGCTTTAAGTCCTGCTTTAGCATGTTGGACAGCGTGGTTTCCCGATAAAGAACCTAGAGTATTAACGTAATTTTCAGTATTGAGAAGTTTCCAAAGTTTTTTTGATTGATGTTTACAAAGTGAATATTCAATTTTAATGGATCCTCTTAGTCTTTCAACATCTTCTGGTGTATAATCTCTTTTTATTCCTGAAAACCTTTTTAATTCGTAGGAAATATTTTCTGCACTCATTACTACCCTTATTATAAAACCTTTTAATTATTATATTTCAAATGAAGATAGATCTAACGGATTAAAAAACTAGTTAGAGTCGTTTAGGGTCTCAACTAGATCTTTCATTCCACTTGAACCCCAATCACAATGATCATCTCTCATGTAGATTCCTCTGCTATTATGTCTAGCTAAATCCTCATGTTTTATGATTTGAGCCTCATTTTCAATGTTTTTTAATTTTTCGTCCATGTAAATTTTATAATTTACAAGATTTACAAAATCTACAAAAAACGTTAAAAGTGTTGTAAATCGTGGAAAAATTTTGTAAAATTAAATTTACAAAATTTACAAATAGAAAATATGAGTCAATTAGATTTAAAAATTGGTCCCAAAATCAAGGCTTTTAGAAGACAATTAGGATTACAGGCAAATAAGTTAGCAGAAGAATTAAATATTTCGCCGAGTTATTTGAATCTTATTGAGGGTGGAAAAAGAAAAATTGACGGAGATCTTTTATTAAAGATTTGCGAAAAATTGAATATTGAACTTTCTCAACTCACTTCCAAAACTGACATAAATCTCGAAAATACTTTGTCAGAAATTTTAGATGATAAATTATTTGAAGATTTAGATATTTTGAGTCCTGAAGTAAAAGATCTAGTAAATACAAATCCAAAAATAGGAAAAGCAATAGTTAGACTTGGAGATATTCTCAAAAAGAAAGATCATGAGCTTATTAATAAGATTGAAAAAATATCAGGCAAAATAGTTGATAATAGAAAAAATTCTTTTCCAGGAGAAGTAATTTCAGATTTTCTTCAGGAAAATAAAAATTACTTTCCGAAACTAGAAGATTTCGCAAATAAAGTTTTTGAAAAAGTACAAAAGAATAAAAGAACAAGATACATAGCTCTTTGTGATTATTTGAAATCAGAATATGGAATAACAGTTAAAGATGTAATACCAAAAGAAGATAATCCTTTTTCAAAAATATATAATAAAAACAAAAAAGAACTTTTATTAAGTGATTATAGCTCGCTAGAAACAAAAAAACTCCACGCTGCTGCTCAAATTGCTCAAGAGGGAGCTGAAAAATTAATTGAGGAATATTTGTTGAAATTTTCTTTTCCGACAGAAGAGTCTAAGAAATTAAGTAAAGTTGCTTTACTGAATTATTGTGGAGCAGCAATTTTAATGCCATATAAACTTTTTCATTCAGAATGTAAAAAACTTAAATATGATTTAGAATTATTACAAAATACTTTTGCAACATCATTTGAACAAGTAGCACATAGAGTGACATGCTTACAAGATCCAACTTTACCGGGTATTCCTTTTCACTTTTTAAGAGTTGATATGGCTGGAAATATTTCTAAAAGATTTTCCTTATCTGGAATTGAAATTCCTAGATATGGCGGTGCTTGTCCTCGATGGAATGTTTATTCGGCATTAACAAGACCTGGAGTTATCCAAGCTGCTGTAAGTAAAATGAGTAATGGTGAAAAATATGTTTGTATAGCTAGAACAGTAGAAAAAGGGATAGGAAGATTTGGTCAGTCAAAAAGTATATTGTCTATTGGATTGGGATGTGAAGCAAAATATGCAAAAGATTTTGTTTATACTGAAAATATGAATATTAATGATAAATCAAGTGAAATACCAATTGGCGTATCTTGTAGAACATGCGATAGATTAGACTGTTCACAAAGAGCATTTCCTCCTTTACACAAAAAATTTGATGTTGATATTAATACCAGAGGAGTATCTGTTTATGTTGGTGATAAAAAATCTTAATTATAATTATGATTAAATTTATTATCCCAGCAGTAATAATTTTTTTAATAGTTCTATTTTGGGAAAAAATAAGCGAAAAAATAAAAGAAAGATTTAATATTCAAGTAAACTATATAGCATTAGCATTATTTTTATTAGTTTTAGGAATAATAATGGCATTATTATATTTTTAGATTTATGAAAAATTTTGATTTAACTAATTATGAATTAAAAGAAACCGATGGTGTTTTCACGCTTAAAAATATTAATACAACAATAGGATTTGTAAGATTTAATAAATTGGGAGAAGTTGAATATATTTTCGTAAACCCAATTTTTAGGAAAAAAGGAATTGCAAAAAGATTATTGAGATTAGTTAAAGAAAAAACAAAAAAAAAGCTGATATTCCAAAAACCAATAAGTCCACTAGGAAATAAGCTTCTTATGTCTTTAGAAAAATGGGATTAAAGAAAAAACTAAGACCTAGTATTAAAGCACGCATAAGAAAAATGGGTTTAAAAAATAAATTAAGACCCATTAAGGCAAAGATTAAGATGAATAAGGAAATTATTGACCAAAATATTGGAAGTTTCTTTAACTGGATTAAGGGAGCAGAATTAATTGAACTTAAAAAATGCAATACAGACGAGGACCCTGTAAGACCTGAATTAGATAACACATTTAGAAGAAGCTATGGTAGAAAAATTTATGGTGTAAAGTATGCAGGTGAAATCCATGCTGTCATGTGTTTTGCTTATACCAATCAAATTCCAAAAAATGTTGAGGAGCTAGGAAAGTTTAGTCATGATGCATTTTTACAAAGTGCACAAAGAGACCAAAACGTTGGAAAAATTGCCATTGCCTATACTGTTTGGTCAAAAAAAAAAGGTGGTGGAAAACTTATAGTCAAAGAAGTCTTTAAAAAAATTAAGAAATCCAATCATCTTAATAGATTAATTACTTTATCTCCTTTGACAGATATGGCTACTAAATTTCATACAAGGAATGGTGCTAGGTTAATACAAGTAAATGAAACAACTCAAAATTTCGAGTATGAGGTTATTAAAGATAACTAAATTAAAATGAAAAAAATTATAACTTCCCTAATTTATATTCTATTTATCATTAATCAATCATTTGCAGATGATAGAAAAGATGAGCTTAATAAACTTTTTAAAGAATTAAAGATTAAAAATTCAATTGTAACTTTTGAGATAGAACAAAAAATTTGGAAAATCTGGAGTACGCACCCAAACAAAAATAACCTTACATCTTTATTAGCCAAAGGATCAAATTTAGTAAATCAAAATAAATTATACGAGGCTGAAGCAATATTTTCAAAAGTAATTAAACTTGATCCAAATTGGGCTGAGGCTTGGAATAAGAG
>LUMQ01001430.1_pt1 | contig 15337 bp, 26 predicted proteins | sample 729621 | NCBI WGS metagenome assembly LUMQ01 (sample SAMN03860259, study PRJNA289734) | marine metagenome | biome: seawater column; feature: ocean; material: water; isolation source: Red Sea water column Station 12 - depth 25m | place: Saudi Arabia: Red Sea | collected 2011-10-15 | depth 25 m | reverse complement strand
TTATAAATAAAATTGCACTAACAATTCCAAGCCCTAAGAGCTTTATTAATTCTAGAATTTGGATCATTAGCTGTTTTTTTAGAAGTTAATTTCTTTTTCATCCCTTTCATACGGGCACAGAAACTAGCTCTCCTTTTGTTTCCTACTTTTTTACTAGGTCTTTTTAAATTAGCACCAGTCGTTCTTTTAAAATATCTACGACCTGCCTCATTTAATCCACCTGAGGGGTTTTGGTATTTTTTAGCTACCATTATTTTTTCTTAGCTGTCATTGCAGCTCTCCTAAAATTAGCAGCTGTGGGTGCACCTTTAGCACCTTTCTTTCTCATTTTGCCACCACGCTTTCTTTTAGCATGGATGTTAGCATATAGTCCTTTTCTCATTATGCTTTCTTTTTGTTTTTCTTTTTATTTCTTAACATAGCAAAGTCTTTTTTAGTAAGTTTACCATCTTTGTCCATGTCTAGTTTTTTTCTATTTCCAGTAACTTTTTTGTTACTTTTTTTCTTTTTCATCATTTTTCCATAATGTCCTGGCATTAGCTATACCTCCTGTATTTCGCTGTTTTTTTTGCAATCCCTTTCGGTTGCTTCACAAATTGTTTGCCCTTTTTTGTTCCTCTTCGTTTTGCTCTTGTCGTTGCCGCATACTCCGCAGATGACAGAGCTTTGATAGCCTTCTCTGGTAAATACCGTTCTCCAGTTTCCGAAGACTTCTTGCCTGATTTCGTTCTCCATTTCTGTTTCCCCCATGCTTTAAGACTTCTTTGACTCTTTGCGAGTGCCATTACTTTTTTCTCCCTTTTCTGATTGATTCCTTACCTTTCTTAAATATGCTAGCCACCTGCGTCTTACCCATAACTTTGGCTCTCTGTTCACCAACTGTAAGAATTTGGATTTTTCTTGCAAAGGGTTTGTTGATTCGTTTAACTTTTGCCACAGTTTTACGGGCATCTGTAGGAGTTGCGAACTTAATACCGACAGTATCTTTAGGATTCTCATCTGTGTACAACCTCCTACCTGAACCTTTTGGCTTTTTACCAGTTCCTACTTTAGGATCTCTTTTTTTTGCCATAAGATTTCATTTCTTTAATATGTTTCTCAATAACTTTACTCTGCTTTTTATGTAGAGCAGATGCTTTCTTTAAAGCCTTAGCTACTTTTTTTATTTTTTTTACCATTTTTTTTCTTTACCTTTGATGGTAATAAACCTTTATTTACTGCCCTAGCACGTTCACTAAATCCAAGTTTCTTACCTTGTTTTATTTTTTTCTTAATTGTGGATACTTTTGCTACCATTACTTATAGCCACCGCCAGCTGCCTTGTACTGCTTCGCTAGCATCTGGGCTTTTCTGGCACTCCATTGTCCACTTTTTCCACCCTTTGTTCCAGCCATTATTTTATTAAATAATCGCTTTCTCATAGTTGGCTTAGTGTAGTTACCTGCTTTATTTACTGTTGACTTTTTCTTCGCCATCTTTTATCTCCTTATATTCATAGTCGTAACTTCCTTCTTGATTCTCATCAGTTATCCATTTTGATGTGTCTTCTACAGACCATATTTTAGTATTAACTAATCTATGTATAAGGGGTTTAGATGGATCTGCTGCCATCGATGGATCAAAGATTCTTAATCTATTGTTGGGTTGTATTGCATAGTTACCATCGTCTAATTCTATTACATGTCCACATTTATGTTGATCAGGTTTTTCTGCATAACCAAAATCTAATTCATTATAGTCACCAGCACACCAATCTATAGTAAATAGATATGTGCCTTCTCTTTTTTTTCTTCTTCTAGATGTATACATCATTTTACAACCTTGTAGTTGATAAAATCTAGTAACACTTACATTATAACTAAATGAATCCCATAACATTAATTCATTTAAAGGTAATTCTTTTACACCTGGTTTTTTACAAAATGCAGATATAGGTGCTCTCCACCATATACCACCATCTGTCATCATATAATGAAACAAAGGTACTTGTTTTGGTATTGAACTAAAACCAAATATTACACATTCAAAGTATTTATCATGAGAATCTTTTTGATCTCTTAGATAATTACCTCGAACATAACATTCTATTACGGGGATATTAGCATTTAAATACATATTTACTCCTGATCATCATGCCAACGTTCATTAATTTTACTTGCCATCCAATAAGCTATTGGAATACATAATATAAAAGTAATTTCTGCGGCTCTTAATATACTTACATCCCATAATTTGTGTACTAAATGATGAATGAATATGGGGATACATCCACCTACAAATATTAATATAGCCATTCTAATTTCAAAAGGTAATTTATTCATGATTGTCCCATTACCCAAAGTATAATAAATATATAACAAATAGGCTCCATTATATATCCTGACTATGACTTAACATTTGTTGTTTAATTTTTTGTTTATTTCTTTTATATATTTTTTTATGTTCAATAATTTTATTTTTAAATTTTAAAAGAACTTGAACAACTGGGTTTCTTTTTTTATACTTCATTTTGTACTCTACAAGAAAAACTAATAAATATTTTATTTCTGTTTATTAAATCTTCTCCTATTAAATCCATAAGTTCTAATGTTTCATATACACCAGATTTAGCACAATTAAACCAAGAGTCATGTGTATTCACATTTTGCTCTGGCAAACAATCACCATGTAGTGCTGAACAGATTTTAATTACTAGTAAAAATTTCATTGGATATCCTTTATTGTATAATATATTACGATTAGTAATAATAATAAAATAAAAAGTATATCCACTAATCTAAGATTAACTTTCTAATTGCTTGTGTACCATCTATATTTGTATCTAATTCTGCTTTTGATCTAATACATTTATACTGAACGTTAGGTGTAAACTGTCTCTCAGCTATCCTTTTATGGCGAAGGCATTGAGCCATACCCTCTGGCTGGATACGATGTTCCTTAATATCAGGCCCTATAAACATCAAGAGGGCTACCACTTCAGCTATCATTATTTTGTCCCATTCCCGTTATAATACATTTCTCTATTTTTATCTTTTAATGCCTCAATATCTGCAAGAACTTTATCCATTTGACCTCTTAAAAATTCAATATTAATTCTATTATTCATCATAGACTCAAGTTGTTTATTAATTTTATCAGTCTGTTTATAAAGATCCTCCAGCATCATAAATTGCTCGCTATCTGCAGGCAAAGATCCCATTTCACCCCGAGGCCATTTTATTCTGAACTCAGTATTTTCCTCAAGATCTTTCTCCATGATTTTAATTTTAGTGTCAGCTATATTAAGGCGTTCTACAATTTGGAAATAGCCCATCGTTCCCAAAGCTACGATAACGATCAAACTGATGACCGTTTTCATAGGCATTTGTACGGCCTGGTTTTCTCCTAATTTTAGAGCCATAAATTAGTCCTGCCAGAATTTAGATACAATCTTATTCCAAAGATCTTTTATCTTTTGTATTATTTTTTTCATTTTGTTTTTCCTTAAGTTCTTTTAGTTCTTGTTGGGCTTTCTCTAAATCATCTGTTACATTCTCTAGCTTCTGTAATGTTCTTTTATTAGCAGAATCTTTAGACTTACCAGCATCTTGTAGTTCAGCAACCTCTTGTTTTAAGATTCTGATCTGCTCTTTATACTCAGCTATGAGATCCTGGTATTCTGATTTAGACATTATTTTTTTCCGTTACGGAAAATCTGTGTACCTTTTATACCAAAAATACTTGCAACTACTAAAATCCACAGGTTGGTAAACCAACTTGGAAGTGTTGAAAAGTATTCAAAGAATAATTTTACTTTGTCCATTGCTTCGGGATCGTCACTTATGACCGCCCAAGCAAGCACAACTATCGGAGCAGATAATATAAGCAAAACGAACTCGTCTTTCCAGTCCGATTGCCTAGCTTCAAGAAGTTTACCTTGGTAAGCCTCCTCTCCTCGAGCCATTTTTTCTGCATGCATTAACTGTGCATCAGACATAGCCATCTTTGTTTTTTGACGATTGGCATATATCTTACTACCAGCTTGTAATGCTATTTTTGCTAAACTAAACCACGCCATTTTTTTCTAACCATTCTGGCACATCAAATGAAGGACATTCTTTAGATGCCTCTACCTGATAGTGACCTATTATTTTTTCTATATCGTATTTGTCTTTTAATCTTAATATTATACTTTTAAGTGTATTAAACTGATCAGAAGTAAAATTATTCTCCCAACCCATATCTGCTGTTCCACCACCAACTAATGCTATACCTATTGATGTGCCATTAACGGCAACAGCATGAGCACCTACAGCATCTTCATCTCTACCTGTTTGCAGTGTGCCATCTCTTTTAATTAAATAGTGATAACCTATCGTATCAAATCCTCTTTGAGTATGCCATTCTGTAACTTTAGCTACATCAATATCCATATCTTTTGGAGTTTGTGTACAATGTATTACTATTGTATCAGTTATTTGTCTTTTGTCCATTATGTAAATAGTCCTAGTAGTGTTAATATTGTAGCACCTAGACCACCTAAAATTGCATATAAAATTCTATCTACTTTTGTATGTAATCCTTCTATGTCCTGATGCAAGTGTTTGAGGTGATTATTCTTTATTGAGGAAACTTCTCTTTTCAACCCTGTTATATATCCGTAGATGGATATTAAGTGTTCACTAGTTGTTTTGGGTTGCTTAGCCATAATTAAAATTTAAAGTCTTCAATTGTTAATTCTTTTTTTGTTTTTTGACCACGTTTTCTTGTAGGTAATCTTGGTTTTAAAAATTTTGGAACAGCTGGAAACTCTTTTTCTAATCTATCTTCAAAAACATATGGTATTGGTTTTCCATCTATTTCAATACTAGCGACTAAATCTAAGTATTGTTTTAATAATATATTTTCTGCAGCATATAACTCATTAATTCTTATTCTTTTTGTTTTAGAATCTAGGCCAGGTTCTAATTCTGTGCTTTTTCTAAGCTCTCTATAAGTTCCCATTAATTGTAAAACTTCATTAAAAGTACCACCTAACCATTCAGTGTATACATAAACTTCTTTAGGCATTAATGGTTCATTATTATCTACATTAGTTTTAATTCTATCAAATACGCTTATTAATTTAGAGTTAGCTAATTTTGCTACATTTAAGTCTGCAAGATTTAAAACACCTAATTCTTTAGCTCTTTGCCCATAGTTTTACTACTTGTAAATCTTCTAGTAACTATAGACCATGGTCTTCTTACTATATCTGCTTGATCAATATCAGCTGCAGGTTTTGCTATATTAAAACCTTTTTTGTTTACAATATCTTTCTCATCTAAAAATTTTTGTAATTTATTTATATTTTTATTTGCAAGATCAAACCAAATATCTGATCTAGTTCTTTGATCTTTAAATCCTTTATCACCAGGTTTTCTAGTTCCTGGATCTGGACCTCTTAATAAATCTACTAAAGTTGTTTCTTGTACTGGTAAATCTGCAGTTTCAAAAGCTATAGTATTTAGAATATCAATAGGATACTGTAGTAACCCAGTTGCATAAGCTCCTAGTAAGTAATCTATTTTAACTGGACTAAAGCCATCTTTTTGTCTACCTTCAGGGTCGTCTCCTGTTAAATCTAATTTAGGACCTCTAATATTAGATAACAAATTTGCAGTAGCTATTGCTATTTTTCTTGTTTTAGGTCTAGCTTGTAAAGATTCTATAAGAGGTCTTTCGTAATAACCTAATACAGGTGAGCCTGTGTAAAAATTTTTATTAAAATATAATTCAAATGCTGGTCTTAATGCTTGTGGTATTGGTGCTCCTGGTAAAATATTAGATAAAGATGATAAAAAATATCTTGTAGCTAATCCATCAGAATTTTCCTCAATACTTTTTACTAAAGCAACACCTGTATTTGCAAAAAATCCTAAGTCGTATGGTTTTGGAATGTAAATAAATCTTTCCCACTGACCATTATCATCAAATATTGGAATAACATAATTTAATTGTTTTATTCTTTCATCAAGCTGTTTGTATTCTTCAATATCTCTATTAGCATAATATAAATATATTTCAGGTAAAACAATAGTACTTCCAATTGTTGCTGCTACTCTAGCTTTATCTAAAGCATTACCTTCAAATGCTAATCTACCTGTTCTGTATAAACCTTGAATACTTGCATTTAAGAACATAGTATTTCTACTAAATATATTTAAGGCTCTACTTGAACCTTTCATACCAAAATCTGTTGCTATTTCTCTTCCTAAAAATGCAGCTGCTTCATCACTAAATCCTGATGCTTTTGCTAAGTTGTATTCACCTAGTCGTGTTGCATATTCTATTCTAGAAACAAAATCTGTATATCCTCTCCATCCAGCAGCAAATTTATTTTTCATATACTTTAAAGATCCAGTATATAATTTTGCCTCTCTACCTACACCATACTTTAGTATCTCTTCAGTTGATTTTCCTAATATAGCTTCTGATTCTGCTCTGTTAGAATAACCTAATCCATTTATTAAACCTTTTCTATAAGCATCGTTTTGTTTATATGAATTAATTAATCCACCAACTGTAGTCCATCCTGGAACAAAACCTACACCTTCTTTATTCACTATACCAAATAAAGAATTAACTGTACCTGCTAAAGTATCTCTTATAATGTTAAATGCAACAAAGGGTGGTGAATATGTTATAGCTCTTGAAGAAAATCTTGATGTCCAGTTAAGAGCTTTAAAGAAAAAACGCCCTGGGCTTGTGCCTGCACCATCAAATGCATTAGGGGTTCTACTACCAAAAGATACAAACGCTTCTTGTAATTCTGGTGATATAATCTCGTAGGCCTCTTGTTTACCATTTCTATAAACTATATCAATTAAACCGTCTTGACCCGTTTCTTTTATTCTTGTTTTAAGTGTTCCAGAAAAAACTGCAACATCTAAATTAGGTAAAGTTTTTTTATCAGGGTTAGCAATTTTAAAACCTGCTTCAGCATATTTTTTTTCTATTGAAGCACCTATTGCTTTTTTATAAGTTATAGGATTTACTTTTCTAACTACTGCATTTTTATCAAGTTGTCCTAATTTTTTACCTTGTTCAATCATATCATACAATGCTAGTTTTGCAGCGTTTCTATCACCACCATTTACTGTTTTGTATACATAATCAACTAGGTTATCATATAAATTTATTTCACCTTCTAATCTTTTTTCAGCTAATTTTTTAGCACCAGGTCTTGCTGTTCTAATAATTGTATCTGTTTGCTCATCTATTCCACCAATTATTCTTTTAGTAATACCTTTAGTTTTTCTTGTAAAAGGCACAAAGTATGGATTAACTTTTTTAATTCTTACAGCATCTTCTGTGCTTAATAAACCTTTTGCAACAGAATAATCTAATGCTTCATCAGTAAATATTTTTAAATCTTCTAAACCTTTTTGATAATCTTCAACGTTTAATTTTCTTTTTAATTTTTGGTTATATTTTGCCTGATATTGTGCTGGTGTAAGTTCTCCATAATCTAACGCCTCTTTCATTTCTTTTATTGTTAGTGGTAAATCTTCTTTTAATCCTGGTTTAGCTTTTAAAATAAACTGCTGTCTTTTAGCCATTGCATAGAATAAAAAAGAATTAACTTCTGAAACATCATCAAATGGTTTTAGTAATTCATTTAGACCTTTACTATTACCTTTTATATAAGATGCTTTACCTGATGCATTAGAAGGAGGCATGTAAAAACCTTTTTTAATAAACTCATGTGCTCTTGTTGATGAAGCTGCAGCCATTCTTAATTGAAAGTATGGCATTAATACTGGATCAATATCAAACTTTTTACTTTTAATTGCAGCTTTTAATCCTGCTGCTGAACCTTCTACACCTAATATATTTTTTTGTAATACTTTAACAAAGTCATATTGATCAGCTAATTGTCTTCTAAGAAACCCACTTTTTGCTATTCCTTCTTTTGTTCTTAGAGCTTCATCAGTTAACTTCTCACCTTTTTTAATTAATGGTGATAAATTTGTAGCTTCTTTTTCTAAAGAACTATTTCTAAGTGCTCTAATTCCACCACCTATACCACCTGTTGTAAGAAAACTAGTCCCAAATGCACCAATAGAAACTAAAGCTGTTCTAGTTGGATCTAACTTTTCTCTTAGCCCAAGTTCTTTTTCTGTAGTTTGTGCTGCAATATCAGCCGCAGCAAATCCTACTGTATCTATAGCACCAACTGTTCCTGCAGTTGTAAGTAATTGTGATGATTTAACTTTAGTTGATAATTCTGCTAATGTTTCAGGATCTGATATGATATCTTTCTTAATCTTTTTTTCTGTTGCTTTTTGCACTGCTTTACCAGCAGCTTTTTTTACAACAGCTTTACCCGCAAGTCCACCAACAACACCACCAAAAATATTTAATGGATCAAGCAAAGCAACACCTATATTTCTAGCAAGTCCTTCAAGACCCATACCACCTTCTTGATAAAAATTTGGTAAAGCATTCCATTCTCTTGTTAAGTATGCTAGTCTTGCTTTTTGATCTTCACCTACATTTGTTCCTGTAATATATTTAAATTCTTTACCTATAGAAAAAGTATTTGATTGTTTCCATATTCTATCTGATATAAATTTATCAATTGCTTCTTTTTCTGTATAAGATCTATCATTTTTAGTTCCATAATAATCTTGTGCTACTTTTGCTAAATCTTTATTTTCATAAATATTATCAAAAGTATATTTAACAGTTCCATCTTTATTTTCATCTAAGGCAATTATAGATTTTATATTAGTTGGTGGTTGTTGAACTTTAGATGGGCCAGTATTATATATAACATCTAATCTGTTATCTAATTCTTCTTGAGAATATTTTTTCTCTGAAGCAACAAGCGTTTCATTATCTAATGCTTGGTTATTAACAATTACGTCACCCTTATTAGTCATTATGATACTGGGTATTTAAATAATTTTAATAAATCACTTTTTAAAGGTCTAGAAACACCAAACTTATTAGTATAATTATAATTATCTGGTAAACTTTCTATAAATAATTTTCTTTCAAAAGTATTTACAGTTTCATTATTAATAGTGCTTTGTATAGCTTTAAATGCTGCGTTGGTTATTAAATACCCTGCATCTTTAGATCCTGCTTTTTGTTCTTTAGTTGCTTTATCTCTTGCTTGCGTACCACCCCGCTGTGGTCTTTTAAATCTATCAGGAAGTACAACAGCTGGTCTAGTTGATCTAATAACTAAATCATTATCTGTTAGTACTTCTGAAACATGTTTACCAAATACTTCGTTAAATGTATCTTTATCAAAAGTAAAATCATATTGTTGTCCATCAATAGTTATAGGAGTATCTAATACTTTAGCACCTGCAATTACTGTTTTATCATTTGGGTTAAATGGTTTTCCTTCATTAACAGAACCATCTACATTTTTATATGCACCAGTATTTACTAATATTTGTGAACGTTCTTTTATTGCTTCTGCATCTGTTTTAAAAGCTCCAGGAAAAAGTATTGTACCCCCTGCCGTAATATTACTTGCATCTGGTTTATAACCAAGCACTGAGGCAATAGATTCATCTACAATTCTCATATTTCCTAGAGATTGTATAGGTGTGTATTCAAATTTTTGAACAACAGTCTCATCTATTGTTGCTGTTCCTTCTGCTTTCTGCCTTTCTTTAGCAGCTGCTTCAATTCTAGTTTTTCTATCTGCATCTAAACTAGGTATTACTTTTTCAGCTTCTTCTTCTGCAGTATCAAAACCTTTTGTTAATGCTGTTGTAGCTTTAAAGGCTCCTTGGTCATCAACCCTTGGACCAAACATAACTTTACTAAATTTACTTTGTCCAGGTTCTAAGAATGTATCAGATAAAAATTTAGTTGCACCTTTGTCAGCAAAAACATTTTTAAATGTTTCTGGATTATCTTTATCAAAATTTTTTAATTGTGTAAATAAATTTGGATCAGTTTTTAATTTTGTTTCTGCATAATTTAAAACTTCTTTAGGAGTGTCAAATACATCATACACACCTGTTTTAGCAAAGTATTCTGCAGTTGGAGTTCCAAATCTAGAATCTGCAGATATAAATTCATATGCTTTTTTATTTTTTTCAATTCTTTTCTTTTCATCTGCTTGAGATCTAAGATATTCTGCTGAAGCTGCATCTATAAATTGACCAGTAATATCATCATACTCATCTTCATTTATAGCTTTTATATCACTTCTAGCTTTTAAAGCTCCTGCTAAAAATGGAAATAACATATTAATTGCCATTTGTTTTCTCCTCTTGTGTTTGTGGTTTTGCTAATAGTCCTTGAGGTTTTTTTGCTTCTGGTGCATCAGTAGCAATATCTTTACTTATCTTAGCTATCTCCTCATTAGCATCTTTAAGATCAGCCATATCACTTATAAATTCTTGATTACTTAAATCTTCTAAAGATAATTTTAATTTGTCAACTCCTGCTCTAATACCTATTGCAGATACTAAGTTCATTAAAGGTTCTATAATTGTAAATCCTACATCAGGATTAAATTTACCTTCCATAAAACCAGCAAATGTTATCACTCTAACAATCGCTTCAACAGGAACCCCTGCATCTAACATAGCTATTAGTTGTTGTGCATTTTTAGGCGTAGTCAAACTATCATAAATATTATCTATAACTTCTTCTACATCTGTAAATTGTGGTGCATGTTCCCATGGATAATTACCAGGCTCATCAGTTAATGACTGACCTGGAATTGGTGTATCAAATGGGCTATATTCTACTTCAGTTAAATTATTTTTGTTTTTCATATTATGCTCTTGTAGTTCTCTGATAGTATTTAGCTTGTGCTAATTTTAAAAATCTGTTTTGATATTTACTTAGTATATCATTTAGTTGAACTGCAGTTTTTGCAACATTCCTACCCACTCCTGCTATTCTTCCTGTAGGTGATCCTGTTCTTGTTCCAAGACCTGCAGATACTCTTGCACCTCTAATTCTAAAACCTTTATTTAGTCTATCAATTGTTGCTAAATAATTTTGGAGTTGTCTTTGCCTATAAGCTGCTTTATCTTGCATTTTAGCTTCTTGTGCTTGTTTTGCTTTTTCAAAAACTTTTCCTGCATCAAATTCAAGATTTGTAGCTTCAGTTACAAACCCTAAATTTTTTTCACTATTTTGATTAAATAATTTTTTTAAATTTAATGACATTTATATCTCCTTAAAATTCTGCAAATATTTCCATACCAAACTGACCTAGTAATCCATATAGGGCAGCTTTCTGTGCTTCATTTTGTAAATCAAAAGCAGTTGTTCTTTCTAATGCTGCTATTGCTAAATTATGAAGTGCTGACATACCAAAGTTAGATAAATTTAATAAGTTTGCAGCATTAGCTTCATTAGCTGCATTAACTGCTTGTGTATTAGCAGTATTAATTGATCGTCTCCAAGTTGCATTAGATTGATCTATAATTCTTTGATTCTCTACATTAAATCTTTCTCTTGCATTTTCTAATGTTTTATTATACTGTGATATAGCAGTAGTTCTTTGTGCATTTGCATCAGCTAAAGCTGTTTCATTTTTAGCATTTAGTGCTTCTATTTTATTTGTTTCTGCTAAATTAAATTGTGCAATTGAATCTGCTCTTTGTGCATTTTGAGTTTGTATATTAGTGCTAAGAGTATCATAAAACTGATTAACTTGATTTTGGCTAGTTGCATTAAATTGTAATGCTGCATTTCTAGCAGCGTTATCAGTTAATAGAGTTTGTTGTCTTGCTTGTAAATTTTGTAAATTAGATTGCTGTTGATTAGACAGATTAGCCATATCCATTTGTAGATATGCCTGTGCGTTTATAACAGCAGCTTGTTGGTTATTAGCTAAGTTTTGAAATATAACAGCTTTATAAGTTTCAGCATCTTGTTGTGCTATAGGTATAGAAGATTTTAAAATACCTTCTGCTAATGCTTCAGCTAACATTGTAGAAGAACCTAATCCTCTAGCTTGCATAGTTGCTTTTGCAGCTTCAGCAGCCCCTCTAGCAAATGCAGGTAATGGTGTACCTTGCTGTAATGATTGCTGTATATCACTAGAAATATTTTCTAGTTGGCCTTGTACAGTTGCTCTTGAATCTATACTTGCTAATGATTGTTGTGCTGCAGTCATAGGAGCTGTTACAGTTCCTTGTGCAGCTGTCATTGTAGGTGCTGTTCCTATTGTAGCAGCATTAAATTGTCCAGCTGCTTGTGGAGTTACTCCAGCAACTTGTTGTGAAGTTGCAGCAGTTCCCATAGCAGCAGTTGGTGCTGTAGCCTGTGCGGCTGTAGCGGATAGTGTGCCTGTTACACCAGGTGTAGCTAATAATTCAGTTTGTTGAACATTTTGAGCTTGAGGTGTAATAGTTGTACCTTGAGGTAACGTAGGCGTACTTAATAAACTATCTATTAGACTAACAGATTTTTTAGTGCTAGTCTGTTCTGTTTGTTGTGGTGCTAATGCACCTGTTGGTAATGTCGTTGCCATTTATTATTTTCCTTGTCCTCTATATTTTGATCTCTTGGGCACTCGTTTATTATATTTTTTATTGTGTCTCCCAGGTCGTCTTTTTTTAGTTTGTTTTACAAAATTGTTAACGCCTATGAGGGATTTGCGTTTAGCCATTTAACTATGGTTTAGTTGGCCATACAACGTTATCACATTTTTCAACAGTGTCTTTTCCTTCAGGCAGGTCTCTTAAGTCTTGTCTGTATGTTTCCATGTCAGCTGACATAGTAACATCAGATAAAGCATAAAAGTCTGTCTCTGCTAAAAGCCTATTTCTTTTAGCTCTTAAGTTAGCTTGTGCTCTTCCTAAAGCACCAGCTTCCCAAGCTGCTTCTTCAGCATCTCTAGCTGCTTCTTCTTCAGCAGTTAGTTGGATTCTTTCACCGTTGACCATTTTATATCTTGGCATGTTTGTTTCTCCTATTTGTTGTTATTAATTTACTCCGTACATATCTATTGTACCTGAATCTATATTTCCTGAACTAAACTTAAAATCTAACCCTGTGATTGCGGCTGTTGTATTAAAGTATCCAGCAGACAAACCATCTTGTGCGTGGTTATCTTCATTGTTTCCACTAATTCTTGCAAGAAAATGTTTTACAAATGTTGTGTTACTAGTTTCAAATAAATGTAAATATCCCGCTATATTTGCGTCAGCATCATTACTTACTTGATTCATCAAAGTATGATAACCTGTTCCTTGTGCAACATCATCATTACCTCTATATCCTAAAGACGCTTCAGAATCACTTTCACTATGATATGCTTGAAAAGCAGTTGTGGTTTTTGTAATATCGAAAGAGTGGCTAGAGGTATCATCAGTACCATTAAATTGAAAACTTACATTATCAGTAGCTGGGTGCATATTATTAAAGAAAAATATATATTCTTTATAGGTGCTATCAATACCTGACGTGATACTTAAACTTGATGAAGAACTAGCTGTTGCCCTTGATATAAAAACTAAATTACCAAGTCCTGTTGTTGTTCCAACTGCTGTTGCATCTTTTAATGCTCTATTATTTAAAGTTACTAAACTCATTATGATTTACTCAATCCATACATTTTGATAACACCGCTATCTATGTTTCCGCTAGCAAATTTAAAATCTATTGCGTTGATTGCTGATGTAGTGTTTGCATAACCAGCAATAAAATCTTGTCTTGATGAATTACCACCTAAAGCGTTTTGTACATTTGTAATAAAATGTTTTACAAAAGTTGTATTACTGGGGCTAAATAAAAATAATTCACCTGAACAAGATTGATCATTATCATTTCCAACTGAACCTGTAAGACCTTGATAACTTGTTGATTGAGCTAAATCATCACCTGTTCTATAAGACAAACTTGTAGCACTATCATCTTCAGTGTGATAAGCTCTAAATGCAGTAGTTGTTTTTGTTACATTATAATTACTACCACCATCAATAGAAAGATTAAAAGTAAATTTTTGATCATCTGTTGCTGGGTGCATATTTATAAACTTAAATAAATAAGTATCATAAGTGCTATCAATATTAGAAGTAAAAGACGATGATGATACTCCTGATGATATTGTATTCGTAGTAATTAAATTCATACTACCACTTGTTATACTATCTAAAGCAGTTACATTTAATATAGATCTATTATTATATTTAACTAACGCCATATAATTTTATAACTCCACTATCTATTGTTCCTGATGAAAATTTAAAATCTACTGCGTCAACTGCACTTGTGGTATTACCATAACCACCAACGAATGTATTTTGATTTAAATCATCATCTTTATAAGATGATACTTGACTTAAAAAATGTTTTACAAAAGTTGTATTTGATGGGTCAAATAAATGTAAAAAACCTGAAATACTCTGATCGTTATCTGTACCTGTGCCTTGATGTAAAGTTTGATAACCTGTTCCTTGTGCTAAATCTCTTGAGGTTAAATAAGTTAAATCTGTTACACTACCATCTTCTTTATGTTCTGCGTGAAAATATGAAGATGTTTTAGTTACGTTATAATTACTACCACTATCAACACTTAAATTAAATTGAACTTCTGCTGCGTGTGTTGATGGGTGAAGATTATACATTTTAAAAATATACTCTTTATAAGTGCTGTCTATTCCTGTTGTAAAAGATAAATTGGAACTACTACTAGCTGTTTGTGTAGATATTAAATTTAAAGAACCACCACTAATAGCTGCAGGTATCGAAGTTATAGCTGATAAAGAATTATTGTTACAAAAATTTAAAGCCATTATAACACTCCGTACATTGTTATAGTTCCAGCATCTATGTTACCTGAATTAAAAAAGAATGAGGCTTGTGTAACAGCAGATGTTGAATTTACATAACCACCTGTATAATTAGTTGTGGTATATTCATCACTGGCATAACCCATACCTCTTGCAGTGACAAGAAAATGTTTTTGAAAAGTTGTTGATGAGGGTTCAAATAAATGAACTATAAATACACCACACTCATCAGCGTTTTCACCACCAAATCCAAATTGATTTATTAGTGCACCACTAGTGCTTTGTGCTAAATCAATTGTAACATCATACTCTAAACTAACATCACTTGTTCCAGACTCATTATTATAGGCCATAAAAAAAGAAGTAGTTTTTGTAAGACTGTTACCACCGCTATCTTTAAAGTCTACTCTAAAACTTTGTTGATTTGTTTCTGGGTGCATATTGTTAGCGATAAAAATGTATTCTTTATAAGTGCTATCGATTCCTGATGTGAATGAAATTGCAGATGCTGCACTTGATAAAGTTGTTGTAGATAATTTTTTTAAATTTCCACCAAAAGACGATGTTGTTTCTAAACCATTTGCACTTGA
>LUMQ01000832.1_pt1 | contig 15339 bp, 19 predicted proteins | sample 729621 | NCBI WGS metagenome assembly LUMQ01 (sample SAMN03860259, study PRJNA289734) | marine metagenome | biome: seawater column; feature: ocean; material: water; isolation source: Red Sea water column Station 12 - depth 25m | place: Saudi Arabia: Red Sea | collected 2011-10-15 | depth 25 m | reverse complement strand
TCTTCTAATAATTGGTCATGATCTTGAAAGACTTTTTCAACAAAGCCAAGTTGCTGAGCTTCAGCAGAGTCAAACTTTCTACCGGTATAGGCTAATTCTCTAACTGCACCCAAAGGCATTAGGGTAGGCAGTCTTTGCAGGGTACCTACATCGGCTGCAAGACCAATATCTACTTCAGCAATTTTGTAAAAAGCATCAGTCGAGCAATAACGCATATCACAAGCAGCAGCCATATCAATGGCGCCTCCAACACAAGCACCTTGAATTGCAGCAATTGTTGGCATACGGCACTTTTCTAATGCAGTAAATGCTCCCTGAAGTTCTAATAACTCATGATAAAAAGCTTCTCTTGTTCTTGAAGGGTCTTTTTTCTTCTTACCAGAACTGTCGTTAACAAAATTAGCTAAATCCATGCCCGCACTAAAGTGTTTACCTTCGCCTCGAAGAAGAATCACTCTTGCATCAGCATTTTTATCAATTGTTTTGATAATTTCTGGAAGCTCTTTCCAGAATAGTCGTGTCATGGTGTTAAGCTCATTACCGCGAGACATAATTATGTGAGCGACACCGTTAGATATCTCAGTTTTGAAGCATGTATAGTTACTCATTGACCGGACTCCTTTGTTTTAAGTTCTTTAACAGTTGTTAGCATTTCATCAATTAGATCGAAGGTTTTGTGATGCGGTAGAACCACTTTTCGATCTCTAGATAACAGCTTTAAACCTTTTTCTAGCTCGTTTAATTTTTCCTGTAACTCTTTTGACATAATTAGATACTTTGTTTAGACAAAAAATTATAATAGCACCTCATCATGAAAGCACCTTTAATTTACCTTTTCTTTTTATTATTTGCATTTAACTTTTCTGCAGAGGACTTTAGTCATGAAGAGCAACGCATGCTCTCAACCCTTTATGTACAAACAGCTGCAGAGCATCGCGCCTCTGTGCTCCAAACTTTTAAGACAGCAACCAACCTGTTGCCAGAAGCCATTGAGGATGCATCATGGAATGCCTTGCCAAACCTTGCATCAAGCAATCGCGATCTAGCCCCGGCAATAATCATAGATGTTGATGACACAGTATTGGATAACTCACCTTATGAAGCGAGGCTTATTAAATCTGGACAATCTTATCCTTCAGGATGGGGAGATTGGTGCAACGAATCACAAGCAAAACCTTTACCAGGTGTTTTGGAATTTCTTTTAAAAGCAGAGCAAATGGGAGTCAAGATTTTTTATGTGACCAATAGAAAATATGAATACGAAAAAGGGACGCTTGAGAATTTTAAAAAATTTGGTATTCCTATTGAGGGTGATGAAGACTCACTTTTAATGAGATATGAAAATGGTTGGGACTCAAATAAAACATCCAGAAGAGAACTTATAGCTAAAAATCACAGAGTGATATTTCAAATTGGGGATAATCTTGGTGATTTTGTAGATCTTTCTCTCAGTCATCAATCGCCAGAAAAGCGCGTTGAAGTTGTTACTGAATTTAATGATATGTGGGGTAAGTATTGGTTCATGATTGAAAATCCTACTTACGGTGACTGGGAAGGCGCTCTTTATAAATTTAATTTTGATAGATCAAATCAAGAAATCATTCAGATTAGAAATAAAAAGTTGGATGAGGCCAGATGAAAAGGGTCTTAGTGGTAGCAGCTTTGATTGCAATTTCTGCAATTTATTTTTTTCAATCCAATAATCAAGAAAAAGTAAAGATTGGATCATCCGCTAGTCCTGAAAAACTTACTCAAAGAGACTATCAAGGTCCTCCGAAAAAAATCATCCTTCTTATTGGAGACGGGATGGGGCTTAATCATATACTTTTAGGTCGAATTGCATTCGGGGGCCCAGAGTTCAATATGGCAATGGATAGAATGCCAGTATTTGGAATTGTCACCACTCATTCAGTTGATGACTTATATACTGATTCAGCAGCAAGCGCTACCGCATGGAACACAGGCTTTAAAACAAAAAACAGATTTGTTGGAGTAACTGCTGACAAAGAACCTAAAAAAAATATTTCAGAAACCATCAAAGACTTTGGTTTTATTTCTGGCTTAGTAGCAACATCATCGGTGACACACGCAACGCCAGCAGCTCAATATGCTCATACAGATAGTAGATACAAAGAAGAGCTAATTGCTCAACAACTAGTAGAATCTGAAATTCGAATAGCTTTAGGTGGAGGAACAGAGTTTTTCGAACAAGAAAATAAACAAGATTTATTTTTTATCGAAGATCTAAGTGAATTAAAAAACATTAGCACTGACAGTCGCGTTATAGGCTTGTTTGCCGAAGATGGCATCGAAAGATCTGAAGGCCCATCACAAATTGCAATGACAAAAGCAGCACTAAAGTTTTTATCCTCTGCTGCAAAGGAATGTGATAATTTCTTTCTTATGAGTGAGGGCAGTCAGATTGATTGGGAGTCTCACGACAATCAAGTAGATGAAATGCTGGTCGAACTAAAAGATTTTAATGAAACGATCAATTATGTATTGGATTATGCTGCAACTAGAGACGACACCCTGGTGATCGTTTCTTCAGATCACGAGACTGGAGGACTGGATGTCATTAAACAATCTGGTGATGATATTGTCATAGGCTGGACTAGCGGAAGTCACACACTCGCACCAATTGGGATTCTTGCTTATGGTCCAGGCGCTGAAAACTTTTCAGGCAAGATTGATCAAACAGAAATATATAAAATCATTACAGAGCTTGCATCTGAGGCAAGCTGCTCAGCGGATCAATGAAACTAGATGATAATTTCTTTTTGGAAGCAGAATCAGTCTTGCGTGCATATTCCAGTGCTTTCAGAGGAGCTCGAATATCCAGAAAATATTCCAGAAACATTTTGGTTAGTTGATCCCCTTGATGGCACAAAAGAATTTATTAAAAAAACTGATCAATTTACAGTAAATATTGCCTTAGTTCATAAATCTGAATCAATTTTTGGAATGGTAAGCGCGCCTGCGATGAAAAAGATCTGGCTATCAGCCAAATCAAATCAAGTTATAAAAACTCAAGAGTCAGTTTTTGATCGCAAAATTAATGTAGCCACCAGTGCTAGCCATAGGTCTAGTGATGACAGCAGCTTTTTAAATTTTCTTAAAGATAGCGGAGTAGACGCACAACCCATGCCACTTGGGAGCTCTTTGAAGATCTGCTTAGCAGCAGATGGCGATGTAGATATTTATCCAAGATTTGGCCCAACAAGTGAATGGGATATAGCTGCTGCAAATGCCGTACTTAGTAATGCCGGGGGGCTTTTAGTAGATTTAGAATCACATCAAAAATTAGCTTATGGAAAGCAAGATTCTGTTCTAAATCCTCGTTTTATAGCAATCAGCCCTTATATAAATAGCATAGAGGTTTTAAAATTAGTAGAAGAGTTTAATAAAACCTTGCTATAATTATGATAATATATAATTAAAACTTATAAATACTTATACTAATATTTTATAATGGGAACCGAATTACAGACAATTGAGCTATCAACTCCGGGCAAGGATATTGAATCTTATCTTTCGTCTGTGCATTCAATTCCAATTCTAACGCCTGTTCAAGAGAGAGAATTAGCCCAAAAACTTTATGATAATGACGATCTTGATGCAGCTAGACAGTTAGTGCTGGCTCATTTACGTTTTGTGGTTCATATCTCAAGAACCTATTCAGGTTACGGGCTTCCACTTGCAGATATTATTCAGGAAGGGAATGTAGGTTTAATGAAAGCTGTTGATCGATTTGACCCTAATAAAGGTGTACGGCTTGTATCATTTGCTGTTCACTGGATTAAGGCAGAGATACATGAGTACATTTTAAAGAATTGGAGACTCGTAAAAATAGCGACCACAAAAGCTCAAAGAAAATTGTTCTTTAATCTTAGAAGCAAAAAGAAGTCATTGGATTGGCTTACCAAAGATGAGGCAGAGAAAATAGCTGAAGATTTAAATGTTGAAGTCAAAGACGTCCTTCATATGGAAAATAGATTGTCTTCAAATGATTCGTCATTTGACGGACCAGCAGACCATGATGATGAGAGTGATGTTATGGCACCTTCACAGTATCTTGAAGATAAAAGATTTAGCCCAGAAGATATTGTTGAGGCAGATGACTTTGAGCAACACAATAAACACCTTCTTTTCTCAGCACTCAAAGATCTTGATGAGAGAAGTAAGGATATCATCAATAGGAGATTTCTTTCTGATGAGAAAGTTACTCTTCATGATTTAGCAGATGAGTATGGTATTTCTGCTGAAAGAGTTAGACAAATTGAAAATGGCGCATTGAAAAAGTTGAAGTCTGCAATGTCAGATGCCGCCTAAATTATCAATTACTCTCAACGGAGAACCCACCACACTACCTTCAGATAAACTTGAAGATCTTTTAGATTCCCTAAACCTACAAAATAAAAGATATGCTGTTGAAATAAACAGAGAAATAATTCCAAGATCAAAACATTCATCCTATCAGCTGTCAGAGAATGATAGAATCGAAATCGTTGAAGCAGTAGGCGGAGGGTAATGGATAAAACACTAAAAATAGGCACGCATTCTTTTCAATCTCGTTTGATGGTTGGAACCGGTAAATATAAAGATTTTGAAGAAACTAAAAGTGCTATCACTGCATCTGGTGCGGAAGTAGTTACGGTTGCATTGCGAAGAACTAATATGGGTCAGAACAAAGATGAACCCAATCTGCTGGACTTTATCGACCCAAATAAGTGGACCATTCTTCCAAATACTGCTGGGTGCTTTAACGCTGAGGATGCAGTCAGAACGTGTCAGCTCTCAAGAGAGCTTTTGGATGGAAAGGCTTTTGTAAAACTAGAGGTTCTTGGCGAGAAAAAAAATCTGTTTCCTCATATGTCGCAAACTATCGAGGCTGCAAAGACACTTATAGATGATGGCTTTGAGGTCCTTGTTTATTGTTCTGATGATCCAATTTTTTGCCAAGAGCTCGATGACATGGGTTGTGCAGCAGTTATGCCGCTAGCATCACCGATTGGCTCCGGTTTAGGGATTATTAATCCATACAACATTGAAATTATCTTGGAAAATTCATCTAAACCAATCATTGTTGATGCTGGTGTTGGTACAGCCTCAGATGCTGCAATAGCAATGGAACTAGGTTGCGATGGAATCTTGATGAATACTGCAATCGCACATGCAAAAAATCCTGTTTTGATGGCTGAAGCGATGAAGGAAGCAGTGCTATCAGGTCGCAAAGCTTTTCTTGCAGGCAGAATGCCGAAAAGAGAAACAGCTTCTCCATCATCGCCAACAACAAATCTAATTGAATAAACAAAAAAAATATCTTCCAAGTTTTGTAAAGCGGTTGGGTAGAATTACAGCAGCACAAAAAACAAATCTAAATGATTTAGATCTCTACAAGACTAAGATAAAGGACTTAAAAAACAAAAATGTTGTCCTGGATATTGGTTTTGGTAATGGGGAATACACTGCTGCTTATGCGAATGCTTTTCAAGAAAAACACATAATAGCAACTGAGGTCTATTTATCTGGAATAGGAAGCCTGATAGGCCTAATTAATAAGTATAAAATCTCAAACATTAGTATCTTTGATGAAGATGTAAGGTTATTAATGGACCAAATGCCCAAGGAATTTTTAGATTCGGTTAATATTCTATTTCCTGATCCTTGGCAAAAGGCAAAACACCACAAAAGACGACTCATTGGTGAAGACTTTTTGTATCAGTTGCATCCTTTACTTAAGCTTAATGCAAAAATTTTTGTACGCACTGACTGGGAAGACTATGCCGAACAAATAAGCGAATTAGCTGAAGTAATGAGTTCTCATTTCAGATTAGAGAGAACACAAAATATTGAGTTTGAATTTGAGACGCGCTTTCATCAGCGCGCAATAAAAGAGGGCAGGGAGATAAACAGTTTTTTATTTACAAAACTATGAAAACAAAGAAACTGCATCATTCAAAAACTTAAAACCTTTCTCAGTCGTCCCAAGCCTTCTCTTTTGAAAATATCCTAGATCAACTCCAATTTCATATTTTTTAATAAATCGCTCAGACAATTTAATTTGATTGGTTGCTAGGTTTTTGTCATCCATGCCTGACTTATTTCTTAAAATGTTGATAGCTAAATCAAAGTCCAATTCTTTGCCCTCTAATTTTTCCATATGGATGGGTTTTGTGTCATTGATGTAACTCTTTATTGAATTACGTTTTCTAAAACGATGATGAAAATTATCTTTAAAAATTTTGCTGGATGCGCCAGGCCCAATTCCTAAATAATCTCCGTACTTCCAGTAATTTTGATTATGAATGGATTTTGAATTTTCTTTTGACCAAGATGAAATTTCATACTGGTTAAAATCATTTTTCACTAAAAGATCTGAAGAAATTATTTCAGCTTTTTCAATTTCATTTTCAGTTGGCAGCAGAGGCCTTTTTTTATAAAAAATAGTATTTGGCTCAATATTTAGTTGGTACAAAGAAAGATGATTTATCCCTGCATCAAGGAATATCTCCAGATCATTTTTTAGAGTTTGAGAATTTGAATTCGGCCCTCCATATAGTAAGTCAATTGTTCCAATCAGCTCGCTTTCTGAAAGAAGCCTAAGAGCTTTTAATGAATCAGACGCATTATGATTTCTTCCCAAAGAGGTAAGGTACTGATCATCAAAGCTTTGTATCCCAACAGAAATTCGATTAATGCCACTATCTTTTAGTTCGGCAATATAATCTGAAGTGAGATCTATGGGGTTTGCTTCAAAACTTACCTCGCAATTCAAAACAACCTTAAATTTACTATGTAAGAAATCTAAAAAATCTTTTATGAAGGTTGTTGGAACCTTAGATGGAGTGCCACCACCAAAATAGATTGAATTAAAAGGCCTTTGATTAATTAATGGCTCGGATTGGTCAAGGTCATTTTTAAGAGCATTAAAAAGTTCTTTAACGGAATCATTCAAAGAATCAGTTGTAATATTAAAGTCACAGTAGGGACATTTTTTATCACACCAAGGCAAATGAACATACAGCGATAGCTCTGGCAAATTATCCATTTATTTTAATTTGTCTTTTAATGCTGCAAATGCTTTTCCTCGATGACTTAGCTTTAATTTTGTTGAGGCATTTATGGAGGCAAAGGACTCGTTGTAGCCATCAGGGTAGAACATATCATCATAGCCAAAGCCGTGGTCACCAATTGATTTTGTTTTAATTATGCCATTTGACCTTCCTTCTACATACAGCGGAAGAGGATCATCTTTTGAAGTAATCATCACCAAAACACACACAAAATAAGCCGGCATTTCTTCGAACCCTAGACGACGCATTTCACTTTTAAGTTTTTCTTTATTTTCATCATCTGAAGCATCATTAGATGCATATCTTGCAGACTTTAATCCGGGCTCATTATTAAGGCCAGGCACTATCAGACCTGAGTCATCCGCTATAACATTGTGATCTGTGAATTCAGCAACTCCCCTAGCCTTGAGAAGCGCATTTTCAAAAAAAGTTGAGCCAGTTTCATCAATCTCTAACTGGACTATTTCACTTTGGGGAATAATTTCGGCAGGGGACAGCAGAGTTTTAAATTCATCAATTTTACCTTTGTTATTTGATGCGATAACAAAGACATCATTAGGCCCCAATTAAATAAACTCCCTCAGCAGCTAACAGATTTCCTCTTTTAAGTTTTTTTAAAGGCCTTCCATGATCATTGAGATAAATTTTTTCTAAGATTTTTAAATTCAATTCAGCACAGAGCTCTTCAAAATCTTTGATAGTACACAGGTGGATATTTTTGGTCTCATACCATTTTGATGGCAATCTTGAAGAAACTGGCATTCTTCCTGCCATCATTAATAGTCTAATTTTCCAATAACCAAAATTAGGTATTGAAACCACACAGGTGGTTGCGACATCCAACAAATCAATCAAAGCACTCTTAGGGTTTCTGAGGCATTGAATGGAGCTAGCCATGATGGCAGCATCAAAGCCAAGATGTTTAAAATCTTTCAGTCCATCATCCAAATCATGCTGAATTACAGGAACATTATTTTCGATGCATTTTTCTATTTTTTCTAAATCATTCTCAACCCCGAAACCATTAACACTTTTTGTATTCATGAGATCTCTAAGCAATGAACCATCACCGCAGCCAAGATCAATAACCTTGCTTTCATCCTTGATCCAATTATTTAAATAAGCAGAGTCCATAATTACGAGCCCAAAAAAGTTCTTAGTATTTTTGAATATTCAGGTGAAGCGAACAAAAAGCTATCATGCCCGTACGAACCTTCTAGCTCAATGAAGGAACTTTCTACATCAGAAAGAATGCAATCTTTTTGTAAGCGTCGGCTATGCCAGCTTGGGAATAACCAGTCTGAAGTAAAACTAATAATGAGTAGTTTTGATTTAATTCTTTCTAACGCCTTGCTCATACTGCCTTCAAATTGATCAGCTAGATTATATTCATCCATCGCCTTGGTCATCAAAATGTAGGAGTTGGCATCAAAAAATTCAGAAAACTGATCTCCCTTATATTGCAGGTAATTTTCAATTTCGAAATTAACTTCTTCGGCAACTTTGGTTCCAGGCGCTTGTTTTTTTCTTCCAAACCTTCTTTGAATATTAGTCTCAGACAGGTAAGTAATATGTCCCAGCATCCTTGCAGTTTTTAAGCCTTCTTTTGGCGTTGTGTTATGCGTAATATATTCTCCGTTATTAAAGGAAGAGTCTTTTCTAATGATTTGGCGTGCAACTTCATTGAGCGCAATATTTTGAGGAGAAGTTTGTGCAGTGGCTGCAATTATTGCTGCTCTCTTAATTTTTTCTGGGTAGGATACTGCCCACTGAAGGGCTTGCATGCCACCTAAACTTCCACCCGCAACCATTTCCCAACAACCAATTTCCAGTTCATCCATCAGCAGTTTTTGTGAATTAACCCAATCCAAAACACAAACTTCAGGAAACTTTGAGCCATAGGGCTCATTTGTTTCCTTGCTTATGGACTTCGGCCCAGAAGATCCATAGCAGCTCCCTAAGTTATTCACCGACACCACAAAATATTTTTCGGTGTCAATTGCTTTGCCCGGTCCAATAATTTCATCCCACCAACCGGTTTTATTCCCATCACTAGTTAAACCTGCTGCCTCATGACTTCCAGAAAAGGCATGACAAACTAAAACCGCATTAGTTTTATCTGCATTAATTTCGCCATATGTTTCGTATACGAGCTCGATCGAGGGAAGCGTTTTATTGCAAGCAAATTTAAAATTTACATCGGATTTAAAGACAGCACTATTTTTTTTCACAGCAGGGGACCTGACAGACTTTTAATTAAACTGATCAATACTGAGTTCACTAAGTTTAAGAGCAACAAGCCTATAATAGGTGAGAAATCTAAGCCTCCCATTGATGGCAGATATTTTCTAATGGGACTCAACACCGCATCAGAAAGACTATTAACCAACTCTGCAATGGGGTGTTGATTCATGGGCGCTACCCAACTAAGGATGACCGATCCAATTACAGCGTAAAACATTATCCTAAATAGAAAATTTACAATATCCACAAAAGAAAGAATCGATATAAATATCAAAGAATAACTATCTGAGTAGGCAACAAATAGGCCAACTATTCTTAATCCTAATGCAAAAAGCAAACTTGAAAATAAAGGATTTCCTAGAGGTAATACTAAACTTGAAACAGGTTCTACTCTTGTTGCAAGAAAGTTAACCACAGGGTTGTAAAAATTTACTCTAGTGATTCTAAATAGGAATGAAAATAGGAATAAGTAACTTAAAAACATTGTAATTAGAACAACAAAGAAGCTGTATTCAATATTCATTTTGTATTTCCTTTGACCTTTTCTCAGCAGCTTTAAATGCAGACTTAAAGACGCTACTAATTTTGTTTTTCTTGAGAGCTTTTAATCCGCTGTATGTAGTGCCTTTTGGCGACATAATTTTTTTTATGGACGGCTCAATGCCATTATTTAATTCAATATGTTGAGCGATACTGGATACAAACATAGCTAAATTTTTCGAGGCAGCATTTTTATTTTTTGAAAACTTTAAAAGTTTTTCATCATACTGCTTTAAAATTTAGGAGGGGAATTAATTTTTTTGTTTGTTTTTTTTGGTCTTCTGCCATGAAAATAGCAGTAATGCTTTTACCAAACTCTGCACTGGTAGTCGGCATAATTCTTATAACCTTCTCCGAATTTGCGAATATTTTTAGCTTTTGAGATGAAATTCCTGCAACTACAGAAACAAGGGTGGTATTCTCCCAATTAATTTTAGATCCCTCAATGGCATCTTTTACATCTTTAGGCTTTACGCATAAAAAAATAAAGTCAAATTTAGCTGAATCTGCCTTACTTACAGCAAGTCTTTTAATTGAATTTTTTTCATAAAACTTTTTCTTTTTTTGGTTTCTAGTTAGTACGGTGATAGAGGCAGGCTTTAATCCGCTATCAAGCAAACCCACAATCATGGCTTGCGCAATATTTCCACAACCTAAGAAACCAATATTCATTCTCTTTTACCAAAAATATTTTCGCCTACTCTTATCAGATTAGAGCCATATTTTAATGCAATTGGATAATCATGCGATGTACCAAATGAAAAAGTATCAAAATTGTTAAAGTCCGAGCTGATGGCTTCGATTGCGCGTTTTATTTTCTCCATCGACTCATTCTTTTCATTTTCAGACTTAGTTAAGCTTGGCATAAACATTAGCCCACGAAGCCTCAAATTAGAACAATGCTCCTCAATAAATCTTGCCAGGGGATGAACATCGCCTATTTGCACGCCGGATTTAGAAATTTCACCATCGATATTCACTTGAATCAAAACATTCATAGATTTATTTAAATCAAAACAATGCTTGTTTAACCTTTCTGCAATTTTAATTCTTTCAACAGAGTGAACCCAAGTTGCAAAAGATGCGATAGTCTTTGTTTTATTGCTTTGAATTGGCCCAATAAAGTGCCAAATAGCATTGGCATTAATAGATTGCGCTTTTTCTGCAAGCTCAGCGGCATAGTTTTCTCCAAAATTATTTATTCCCTGATTTAATGCAGCCAAAATGTGATCTACAGATTTCTTTTTTGAGACCGCAACAATCATTGGCTCTGATTGAGTTGCAGATGAAATATTAGCCTTAAGGCTTTCAACATTATTTTTTATTAATTCTTCGAGCATCTTTGTCGAATCAATGGTGATCTTCCAGACTTTATGAGAATTTCTCTGGCATTGTTTACGGCAGATTTATTCTCATATGGTCCAGACATTAACCTGAAGTAGGCTTTGCCGGGCTCTTTGGAGCTGAAATAATTATCAATATAAGGCTGCAAGCCAAGTCTTAGAATATTGGTTAGCTCTTCCTGCGCATAAATTTTTCTCCCATATGTCTCTATCTGTAATATGTAGTTACATTCCTCATTTGATCTATCTAAGTCTTCTGTATAAATCCAGTCTTCTGTAAGGCCAATTGGATAGGAGAGATGATTACAAGGGTAAGCCCTGTTTTTAAGCTAAAGGGGCTTTTAAATGATTTTTTTGTAATAAATCTTTGATTGACCGATTTATTTTTTTTTGAACTCTTTTTGCTATTTATGCGCTTGGCAAAATCCTTCATATTACATTTTGTCCATTGCACTAATTCCAAGCAATTCTAGTGATTTTGAAAAAATCTTTTTCACATTACTCAAGACAAACATAATGTCATTTTGGGTTATTGCATCAGATTTTAAAATATTATGGTCATTATAGAATTGATGAAATTGATGGGCTAAGTCCTTTAAATAAAAAATGATAAGGTGGGGCTGTAAGTTTTCAACAGCGCTATCAATAATCTCATCAAATTTAAGCGATTTGAGTATTAATTTATCGCAAAGATAGAACTCGCTTGATATCAACCCTGAAGGGAGGCCATCATTATTTAATAGGTACTTTTGTTCCAAAGAAGAAATCCTTGCATGTGCATACTGAATGTAAAAATAGATGTTTTCTTTATTTTCTTCTGTTGCCAGTGACAAATCAAAGTCAAGATGCTGATCAGCCTGTTTAGACAAATAATAAAACCTCGAAACATCCGTACCCAGCTTTTCAATCAAATCCGATAGCTTATAAAACTCTCCTGATCTGGTAGACATTTTCACCTTTTTTCCATTTTCAAAAAGATTAGCAAATTGAACTAATTGAACTCTTAATCTTTCTTTTGAGTAACCCATAGATTCAATGGATGACTCTATTCTTTTGATGTAACCATGATGGTCTGAGCCCCAAACATTAACGATAACATCAAAGTTTCTATCAAGTTTATTTTTATGATATGCAACGTCTGATGCTAAATATGTACCTCGCCCATCTTCTCTAACCAAGACCCTATCTTTGTCATCACCATGATTGGTCGATTGAAGCCATAATGCTCCATCTTTTTCATAACCATTGTTCTCTTTTACAGTTTCTATGGCTTTTCCTAGCAGAGATTCTTTGTCTTCAATGCTCCCAAGGCTAGATTCATAAAACCAATGTTCATGGATGACATTAAATTTTTGCAGATCATCTTTAATTGATTCAATCACATAAGCCAGCCCAATTTTCCTTGATTCAGCCCATAGATCCGGACTCTCTTTTTTAAAAACTGTAATCAGGTCATCAATTTGCTTTTCAGGATCATTTGGACTTTGTTCTAATTCTTCGATACTTAAATTTTGAAAGAATTCAGGATTAATTTTGGCTGCAATATCACTAATATATTCTGCCTTATATGCAGATTCTGGAAAGTCATCATCATTAAATAAGTTCTTTCCTCTGAGGATTATGCTGCAAGTTAGGATATCAATTTGTCTGCCAGCATCATTTACATAATACTCACCTGTAGCATCATGACCTTTGAAATTAAGCAATCTTATTATTGCATCTCCATAAGCAGCACCACGTCCATGCCCAACATGGAGTGGCCCAGTAGGATTTGCTGATGAAGCCTGGTCCAGCAATTTCAATCTTATAAATTGATCGATCTTCTAAAAGACTTTTTTTGATAAATTCAGCAATCTCTTTAGGGTTCTTTTTTGCAACTCCTGCACCGACCATTGCAATATTTGTTGTTAAGTGACCCTTGTCTAGATTATCTGAAAATGAAAGCTTGGAATTTTTAATAATTTGATTTGTTGATTGCTCCTCTAGCCCTAAATCAGATAATCTCTCATTGATAAGCGCACTAATCTTTGAAATCATTATTTTCTTCCGGCGTATTCACTGGTTCTTGTGTCAACCTTGATGGTTTCTCCTTCCTCAACAAAAAGAGGGACCTGAATTGAAACTCCAGTCTCCAGTGTCGCTGGCTTTGTAGCTCCTGATACGGTGTCCCCTTTAACTCCTGGCTCTGAACTGGTAATTTTTAATTCTACAAATGGAGGTACTTCAATACTGATAGGCGATCCATTCCAACTAATTACCTCACAAGCCTCTTGGCCAATTAACCATTGTTTTGCATCAGACATAATGTCTTCATTGATGCTAATTTGATCGAAGCTCTCTTGATCCATAAAGTGCCAATTCTCACCATCCGAATATAGATATGTCATCTCTTTTGCAATCACATCTGCTTGATCAACACTTTCACCAGATTTAAAGGTTTTATCGATCACTTTGCCAGTTAATAGGTTTCTATATTTAACTCTCATAACAGCTTGACCCTTGCCAGGCTTATGAAACTCGTGATCAAGTATTGAGCAAGGCGCACCATTAAGTATAATCTTTAGTCCGTTTTTGAATTGATTAGTCGAGATTTTAGTCATATCTATGCGGTTTAATTAAATAAGGGTTTTATCATGAAGAGATTTTATACGTTTTTAGCAAGTTTATTACTAATTGTATCTTGCTCAGATACAAATTCATCCACTTATACAGAAGCTGATGCATTAGAGTTTTTGGAACGAATTGAGAAAGAGGATGAGACGCTTGGACCCATTGCGAGTTCAGCTTATTGGATCGGCTCTAATTTTATTACCTACGACTCACAAAAAATAGTTTCCGACTTCGGCATGAGATTGCAACTTTTATCCCTTGAAAGAGCAAGGGAAGCAGCCCTATTTAACAATTCCGAATTATCTGACTCAACCAGAAGGAAGCTGGATTTAATAAAAGGCTCATTTGTAATGCCATCACCTTATGATAGTGAGCTTGCCAAAGAATTATCAAATATATCAACTGAACTAGAAGCAATGTATGGGACTGGCTCACATTGCTTTGAGGATGGAGAGTGTTATGACCTTGAGGCCTTTGAAAATGTGATTGATAACTCTAGAGACATAGATGATTTATTGAGAGCTTGGACTGGCTGGAGAGAAATTGGCAAACCTATGAAAGAAAAATACCTCAGAATGGTAGAAATAGGCAATCAAGGTGCAGAAGATTTAGGATACTCCGGCCTTCTTGATTTATGGTTTAGTAAATATGATATGCCGGTTGAAGAGTTTCAAAATGAGACTGAGAGGGTATGGCAAGAATTAAAGCCCTTATATGACTCACTTCAGTGTCATGTCAAAAACAAGCTTACTGAATATTATGGTCCTGAAATAATGCCAGGCGATGGAACCATTCCAGCTCATATTTTAGGAAATATGTGGGGCCAATCATGGATAAATATTTATGATCTAGTTTATGAGCCTGCAGGGGAGCAATCTGCCATTGATTTAACTGCCATCATAAATGAAAGAAACCTTGATGAGATAGAGATGGTAGAAATAGCTGAAAACTTTTTCTTATCACTGGGGTTTGGTGCATTGAGAAAAATGCAGAAGACTTCACGACAATTCACCATGAATTAGGACATATATTTTATTATCAAGCTTACAATCATCTTCCTAGCGTATTTGAAGGTGGAGCCAATGATGGCTTCCATGAAGCAGTTGGAGACTTACTAGCTCTTTCGATAACGCCAGATTACCTTGAAAGGATTGGCTTCATTTCAAAAGAAGAAGCTGATGCCGCAAATAGCGATCCCATAGCGTTATTAATGCAGCAAGCTTTAGATGGCGTCGTAGGAGTTCCATGGACATTAATGCTTGATAGATGGAGAGGAGGTGTTTTTGAGGGAACAACCAGCAATCAAGAACTTAATTCTAGCTGGTGGGACCTTAGAAAGGAGTACCAAGGAATAACATCACCAGCCCAAAGACCCTTAGATGCATTCGATCCAGGAGCTAAATATCATATTCCTGGCAATACGCCCTACACAAGATATTATCTTTCTAGGATCATGCAATATCAGTTTCATGAAGCCCTATGTAAAAAGATTGGATTTCAGGGACCACTTCATGAGTGTTCTATAT
>LUMQ01001254.1_pt1 | contig 15373 bp, 9 predicted proteins | sample 729621 | NCBI WGS metagenome assembly LUMQ01 (sample SAMN03860259, study PRJNA289734) | marine metagenome | biome: seawater column; feature: ocean; material: water; isolation source: Red Sea water column Station 12 - depth 25m | place: Saudi Arabia: Red Sea | collected 2011-10-15 | depth 25 m | reverse complement strand
AACTTCCGGTTGAGCAAATAAAAGCGACATTTTTCTTGCCGATGCCAGCTAATTTAGGAACAGCATACAATACTGATTACCAAAATGAAGATCTAGGTCTTTTGGGTGCTTTTATAGCAGATAATGCTGGCACAGTTATCGATACAGCAACTGCAGCTTTGAGAAGTGTAGGAACTGCAATCACCAGTGCTGTTGATATGCAAGGTGGTGCTGCGATTGATGCGCTGAGTTCAGGTTTCTCGTCAATAAAAAAAGGAGTTGGAGAACTCGCCTCTAATATACAAAAAGAAGTTGGTGATCCTCAGGCTGCAAAAGCTGCAGTTGGTGCTGTGCTAGCAGGTCAGGGTGGAGGTCCAGCGAAAGCGATTCTAGCTAAAGAAAGAGGTCAAGCAGTAAACCCTCACAGAGTTGTTCTATTTCAAGGTGTTCAGTTTCGCGAACATCAGTTTTCTTATCGTCTCTCTCCTAAAAATGCAGATGAAACGAGGATGATAACATCAATGATTCAGGGTCTTAAATTTTATATGCTTCCTAGATTCGGTGGTGAGGGGAATGGTAAATTTGTAGGACGTGCATTCTTAGATTATCCTCAGATATTTCAGATAAAATTTAAAAACGATACCCACTTGTTCAAACTATTACCTTCTGTCCTAAAATCAATAAATGTTCAATATCATCCTATGGGTTATCCTGCATACATTAGAACAGAAAATGATGTTGCTCCGGTTGAAATTGAAATACAAATGACATTTCAAGAAATACAAATGTTTACTAAAGAATCTGTTGAGGTAGAAAGTAGATCTATCAAAGCCAAAAATGATTTAGCCTTCGATGAAAGTGAGGGTCCATTCTAATGTCCTTTTATTTCAACAAGTTCCCTAAGGTTCAATATTTCCCACCAGTGCCGAGATCTACTGGTGTGGGTAGTGCAAGAAGATCTACCAAATCGTTTTTTGCTACAGATATATCTACAAGATTTATTATAAAACAAATTTTGGGTGATCCGAATTTAATTTATTATGATTACGAAATAAAAGATGAGGAGCGACCAGATATAATTGCTGAAAAATATTATGGTGATGCGAGATTAGATTGGGTTTTATTGATGTTCAATCAAGCGATAGATCCATATTTTGAGTGGCCACTCAGTCAAAGAAATTTTGAAAGTTTTCTCCGGCAAAAATATGGTAGCATATCTGTAGCACAATCAACAGTTGAAAGATATGAAAGAAGGCTTTATGAAGAAAGCCAACACAACGATGGATTAGGTAATATCATAACTGTGCCTGCTCGATTCGTAACTGTTGATAAATCGACTTTCGATTCGCTTCTTCCAGCTGAGCGTAGAATTATTTACAAATATGATCATGAGGAAAATAAAAATGAAGCCAAAAGAAAAATAAAAATACTCGATGAGGATTTCGTCCCTGAGCTAGTTTCTCAATACAATAATTATTTCCAAGATTAATGACAGAAGCACAACCAAAAATAGGAACAGGTCTTATAAGATCTTGTGTTCTTCTTGATACGACTAGATCAAGAGAGGTCGACATCGAACCATTGGTCGAGGACATAGGATATTATGAAAATATCTTGAGTCCTACTGTTTCGGTGCACTTGAATCTAAGAGACGGTGTAAACTTGAAAACAGATTTACCGATTAATGGTGGAGAGTATTTACAGCTTCAGTTTTCTGATAGTTTCGAAGACTCTGTTCAAATTAGATTTGATGATGAAGATAATCCACTGAGAGTTTATAAAATTTCTAACAGGGCTAGAGATAAAGATAGACTGGAATCTTACACAATATTATGTGCTCCAGATCATTTATTGAAGCAACAATATATGGCGATTGATCGAAGCTATATCAAGCAACCAGCATCTGCGATTGCATATAATATTATCGGATCGTCATTCAACGCTGAAATAACTGAGCTTGATGAAACTGTAGGATTGCATACGCATACATTCACTCGTATCACACCGTTTCAGGCTGTAAATCAACTGATTTCGGAAACAGAGTCGGCGAGTGATGGTTCCTCATGTTTCTTCTTTTTCCAAACCAATGATGGATATAATCTAAGAAATTTAGATAACATGTTATCGCAACCAGTTAGAAAGGTTGAAGTTAATGGACAATTTGAAGAACTTGTCTATAATTATATAACTGGCGAAGTTTCTGGTGATGATATACAATATGATGGTACTAGAATTTTACAATACAATGAACCCATTTCTTTCGATTTGCTCGACGGAATATTAGATGGGCAGTATGGTGTCAGCGTAAAATATTTTGATCCTATCAGGAAACGTATGGACCAAACTTCTTATTTACATGAAAATGATTGGGATAGAACTTCTCATTCTAATCCGAATCAACTTATTGCGGATAGTATTTCTCAAGAGTTTGGTTTGGAGCCTTCGGTAGAAAAGTTCATGATATCTAACTATCCCTCAGTGTTTTCAGATTATATTACCTCTCGAGATGAGGAGATAAGAACATCTTTCAGAAGAAAGCAAAATATAGCTGCGAAAAGGCAAGCAATATTAACCAGCATCAAGAACAATAAAATTAATGTTGTAGTTCATGGTGATAGTAGAATAATGGCTGGTCAGACTTTGAATATAAACATTCCTACAGGCGGTCAGGCATCTAAAACAGATGAGCAATTAGATAAGTTCGTATCGGGAAAATATTTGATAGTTTCGACACAGCATAATATAACAGATACCGATTATAAAACTGTTATGACTATCGTCAAAGATTCGAATCTTAAGAGCCCAGATTCAGAGGATGTTTTCTAGTGTTAAAAGATGCAAAAGAATGGATGGGCATTACGAACTTCGTTTGGTTTTTCGGAGTTATCGAGGATATAATCGACCCATTGAATATCGGAAGAGTTAAAGTTCGATGCTATGGTTGGCACACAGAAGATCGTGAAGTTTTACCACCAGAAGGATTACCGTGGGCACAAGTTATGATGCCTGTTACATCAGCCTCTATGGCGGGTGTAGGTCAGTCACCAACCGGACTGATCGAAGGTTCTCATGTTATGGGTTTCTTTATGGATGGAACGAACGCACAACAACCTATGATTATCGGCTCCTTTCATGGAATACCTGCGCCACCCGATCTAGCAAAAGGATTTACTGATCCAACGGGAGGGAATCACACACAGTTCAATTTACCCGACACACCTAATCTCGCCTATGACCGTTGGGCTTCAGATAAGATATCTCGAGAAAAAGAAAAGAATCGTGTTGAAAAAGTTCCGACAGCTGTGCGTAGTCGTTTGTCAACTGCTGACGATGTTTCAGGTGTAAGGTATAATACAACGAAAGGTACAGATGCTAATAAGGAAGTTCTCAGTACTTGGAACGAACCCATTCAACGTGGTGAGTCGATTTCTATTTTCCCCGATAATAATGTCAAACAAACTAAGAGCGGTCATGCGTTTGAAGTTGATGACACACCTGAGGGAGAGCGGATTCATGAATATCATAAATCAGGAACGTTCTACGAAATATTACCGAATGGAACTAAAGTAACGAAGATCGTTGGTGAGGATTATGAAATCGTCGCTGAGGATAAGAATGTTTTAATTAAAGGAAATGTAAATATCACAGTTCAAGGTGATGCTAGAATACTGTATGAGAAAAACTTGATACAAGAGGTTGGTGGTGATTATCATCTAACAGTGCACGGTAACAGATACACCAAGATCGTAAACAATGATTCTATGGATATCATAGGTAACAGAACAACTCAAGTAAACAAAGAAGAGTTCGAACGAGTTACAGAAAATAAAACAAAAATTGTAGGTGGTGACGAAAGTCAAAACATTAATGGCAACGAAGCTATAAACATACTGCGGAATAGACAAGAAAATGTTTTCGGTGACCGAGATAACTTTACTAATGGCGTTGACACTGAAATCATTATTTCAAACAAGGTAGTCGGAACTTCGGCTAATGTTAATATATCTGCAGATAAAAATATCAAGTTCACTGCAACTATTGATTCAGATATGATAGCAGGTGACGATGTAAACATAACTGCTTCGGATGTGACAACTATCGTTGGCACAACCAAGATCGACTTAAATCCGTGAGGTAGAAATGTCTGAGTACGAAGAACTGGAAGAAGACGAAAATATTCCCGAGTTTAAATCTTATGAGGAGTTTAAGGCTGCAAGCCCTGAGGGCGCCAGACTTGTAGATATGATGGGATTTACAGGTATCGCGAAAGATCCTGGCAGTTTGTTTGGGAAACTACCATCGGGTAATCTTGGATCGAGTCCAGAGCTAGATGCGATAAAAACTGATGAGTCTAATTTATTGAAAGAAATAAGTTCGCTCAAGAGTAATATATCTGGCAATATCGGAAATGTCAGCGGTATCACAAGCATAACAGATAAGATAAAAGAAAATGTAGGAAAAGCTGCGGCAGTTCCCAAAGAGCCTGAAAGAAAACTGCAGCCCGATATATCAAACCTGATGAAACTGATTTCAAGTTTTCCACCAGCAACAGGAGACCAAGCTGCCAATCTCGAAGTAGGAGATGATTTCGGTGAGAGCGGTGAGCAGCTAACTGATGCAGACGTACCTTCATTCGGATCAGTTGAAGAGTTCAGAGCTGCTAGTCCAGGCGGTGCTGCAATTACAGACGCACTTGGTCTGACTACAGCTCTCGAAAAAGGTCCAGAGGGATTTGGCTTCGGTGTTCCTAATTCTGCTACGACACCTAGTTTTGGACCAGCTGGTGATGGAGCAGAGGCTACATTTCAAGATATAAAGGCTAAGTTTGGAAAAACTAATGTCGAAAAAATTGTGTATGAGGCAATAGCCAACCCGAAATTTAAAGTTGAAAAAGATGTGCCTGCTCGATATATAGAAGATGATGAAGATCTTGGTGAGGCGCAACCGAAAAAGGTTCCTACGGCTGATCCTAAAAAATTGAAGGAGCCAGACCCATCACCACCAGTTCCTAAACCATCATTCGCACCATTTGCGAAGTTTATCAATCCGAGTGCGTTGGGTAATTTAAAAGCACTCGCTGGTGGCAGCAAGAAAAAGATCTCTGATGTAACTAGAAATGTCAAAGCAGCCAAATTAATTCAAGGACAAGAAACAAAAAGAATTGGTGAAAACTTCAGGAAGATGGTAGAAAATCCTAAACCAGATAGCAAGGCAACAACCTTTATACCCAGAGCAGGAACTAAATTTTCAGGACTTCAGGCTTTAGGTGATAGTGGGTTTATGAACTCTATGAAGTCTGATAAGGCTAATCTTGGTACAATGCTCGGTGGTTCGATGCAAAATTTGAATGTTGATAAACTTGTAAAGTTCGGTGATGACTTAGAAAAAAATTATGGAATGCCGTTAACACCTGAGGAGAAAGCTAGAATCGAGGCAGAAAACGATGAGGAGGAGCGGAGATTAGCAGCTGAAAATGCAGGATATGATGGCAATGATGATCCGGATGTTCCTGTTGTCGAAGGAACTCCCGAGGAACAAGAAGCTGCAAGACAGCAAGCTGCACAAATATTAAAGGGATTCGGATTCAACCCGAGTCAGTTTGGAGGATAAATGCCACCCATACATAGACATGGAGACTCGCGAGTATGTGGTGCCACAACTATTGTCAGTGGGCAATCAACAGTGTTTGCGAATGAAAAACTTGTTGGTTAATCATACGCCGGATGGTGCGAGTGCAGATGCACTATGTCCAGTTCCCTCCACTCATTGTGCGCCTGTGACTACCTCTGGTTCACCTGATGTTAATGTGGGGGATCCATAGTATATTATATTGACCCCTCGTGACATTACTCATTATAGTATCAGAAATATAAATTGTAAATGGATTTTTTGAATAAATAGTTCCAAGGAGAACGAGAATGCCAGCTGCTACCAAAACAATCTTATATAAAGATTTCGATTTGAGCTTTCGTGCTCACCCGAAAACTGGCAATCTCTTGATGAAAAAAAATAATGACTCGGTGAAACAGGGTGTCAAAAGTTTAGTTCTAACCAATAAGTTTGAGAGACCATATCGACCCGACTTTGGTTGTGATATTCGCACAAGACTTTTTGATTTGATAGAGGCTACAACAGAGTCACAAATAGAAACTGATGTAGAGTTCGCTTTTAATAGTTTCATGCCGACCCATAAATGCAACCGAGCCTGTTGAAACAGTGCTTCTTTTAGAAAGAGTTCGCTAATGCCAGCCAATACAGCCATATCCGTAACTGGTTTAGATTTCGCAACAATCAGAAATAATCTTCAAACATTCTTAGAAGGTAAACCAGAGTTCACAGATATGAACTTTGACGATTCAGCAATCGGCACGCTGCTCGATCTTCTTACATACAATACATATTACAACGCATTTTACACTAATATGGCACTGAACGAAACATTTTTGGATACAGGTCAGCTCTATGAAAGTGTCGCCTCTCGCGCGAAAGAGATAGGATATCTCCCTCGATCAGCCCATGGCGCGACCGCTAATGTTAAGATCACTTTCAATTCTGCTGTTGCTACCGAGCTTTCACCTACATTGACGATACCTAAAAACACAGTATTCACAACTTCTGTAAATGGTGTTTCTTACCAGTTCGTAACACCTACAACTTACTCGATTGATGCAAATACTACGAATGGTTTTGCAGATTTTATTCGGATTACAGAGGGTATTGCGCTTCAACACGATTTTGTCTACAGCTCAGCGAATACATCGTTCGTTTTACCGAACGATTTGGTTGACACTCGTAGTATTACTGTTTCGGTGACATCGAGTGGTGTTGCGCAAACTTACAACCGAGCATCAGATCTCAAAGAAGTTTCTTCTACGAGCCGAGTATTTTTTGTGGAAGCTGACAGAGATAAGAGGTATAAGATATCATTCGGTGATGGTGTGATAGGGCAGAAGCCAGAAAACAATGATATTGTCACAGTTGATTACAGAGTTTGCTCGGGTGTTCGTCCTAATGGTGCCAATACGTTTACCTCATCGGCTGCGATATCTGGCGAAACAGATTATACTGTAACCATTGCTGAACGTGCTGCGGGTGGTGCGCTAGAAGAGGGAATCGACGCTGTTCGATTTAATGCTCCTCGCGCATACGAAACACAAAATCGTGCAGTGACAACTGAGGATTATCGACGAATCATTCTCCGCGAGTTTACAAATATTTCGGCTGTTAATGTTTGGGGCGGTGAGGAAAATGATCCTCCAGTTTATGGTAAAGTGTATGCCACCGTGAAACCTAAAATTGGCAACTTGATATCGACAACAGAAAAAGAAAGAATCAAACAAACACTCAACCGATATAATGTACAATCGATTGATGCTGAGTTTGTAGATCCGAACTTTTTATATATCAGACCGACGATCAGTGTGCGATATGATCCCAATGAAACGGCAAGAACTGGTTCACAAATAGCTAGTTTGATATCAACGAAAGTTTCAGAGTATGAAACTGCTAATCTAAATACATTTGATGGCTCATTCAGGTTATCACGGTTCTTAGATACGGTGGATAATGCAGAAACATCTATTGTAGGTTCTCAGGCAGATATAAAGGTCGAGCGTAGAATACAACCACAGTTGACAGGGAAACAATCATACACGATACAGTTCAATCGTGCCATTTATCATCCTCATGCGGGGCATAAGTATGCGCTCAGCAGTTCATCTTTCACGTTTAAGAATCGTGTCGGTTGTTACTTTGACGATGACGGTAATGGATTGTTACGGATTTACTACTTTGCAGAAAACAGAAGAATATACGTTGAAGATAATGCAGGAACTATAGATTACGAAACAGGAAAGGTTGTTTTAACTAATTTCCTTCCTAATGCCTATGTTGGAGACGACCTAAGTATTATTGTTGAGGTTGACTCATATAATATCACTCCTGTGAGAAATCAAATACTTTTAATTTCTGGCACCTTAATAGATGTTGTTGATGATGTTACAAATCTTCGCGCATCGAGATTGGAGGCAACCACCTTAGGAAGCACAACTTCACTAAATCAAACTGGCGTTCAAACTGTAACATCATATTAGAATCATGGCTATTATCGGAGCAGAGGAAACTATAACAAAAATATCTTCGCTCGTAGAGTCTCAGTTTCCTGAGTTCATGCGCGAGGATGGACCTCGTTTTGTAAACTTCCTCAAAGCATATTACGAGTTTATGGAGCAAGCATCGACCGACAATGGTCCGATGCCTATTCATGGTGCTCGTAGTTTACCTGATTATGCCGATATTGATCGAACACTAGATCAGTTCGTTGAGGAGTTTCGTAAACAGTTTATGACCTCCATTCCTCGGAATGTGCAGGCTGATAAGAGGCTTCTATCAAAATATATTTTAGATTTCTATCGCACTAGAGGTTCTCAATACTCGTACGAAACATTGTTCCGAGCTTTATTCGATGAGGATATTTTATTTTATTATCCTGGTGAGGACATATTACGTGCATCGGATGGACGTTGGATAAAAACAACAACAGTGATAGTCGGTGCGCCGTTCGCAGGAAACCCAGATGATTTCGGTGGTAGAGAAATAACAAGTTCTAGTGGTGGTACAGCTACAGTCCTTGAGGTTTATCGATTACAAATTAAAGGAACAGTTGCATATGTTCTGACCCTTGATAATGTTAAGGGAACTTTCAAAGATGCTGATACAGTAACAGATTCTGAGGGAACCTCTGCTGAAATTACATCAACATCTGGAGCGTTGGTTGAGATAGATATCGTTGATGGCGGTGGTTTTCATAATGTTGGCGATGTGATAAACATAACGGGTGCAACGAGCGGTGCTTCTGGTATAGGTGTAATTCGTGCAACGACTACGGATACAGCTCTAACTGCTAGGATCGTCGACGGTGGATCGGGATATGAAGTTGGTGCTAATAATACATTCACTGTAACATCAGATTCAGGCACAGGTTTGAGTATATCTGTTACAGGAATTGCTAATACCGCAACCGCAAATTTATCAGTTCAAACTATTGAACCTGCTGCATCGATACAATTAAATCAAGGTCCAAACTTTCAGGCTGGTCCGAACACTGCAACTTTACAGTCTCAATTTGCAACTGCCAATGTTGCAAACACATTGATTCAGGCATTGAAGTTTGAAAACTTCACATTCGGTGCTATATCAAATATCAGAATCGATGATGTGGGTAATGGTTATACAACTTTGCCTCCGATCACTGTGAGAAACCAGCGCATATTTGATCAGAATGAGGCAAGTAAATCATACAGCGGTGCCATACGTGGTGATGATGCAATTATAGTAGTTCAAACTGATAGTGATACCATAACATTAGATCGGGATGGCAAAAGCGTAACGACTACGCATGCTGCACACTATGACGGCTCTGGTGAGGCTGTTGTTTCTGGTGTTATCAATAATCCAGGATCTTACTTTGACACAAAAGGTTTTATAAGTTGGGACAAAAAGCTACAAGATAATTTCTATTATCAAGAATATTCTTATGTTATTAAAGCGACATCACGTTTGAAACAGTATCGTGATATTGTTCAGAAAGTATTACATCCTGCCGGAACTAAACTGTTCGGTCAGGTTGAGATTGTTATAACTGCTAATCTGAACCCATCTGCGATATTCACGATACCGCTGGTTCATCCAGTTAGTGTCAATGAGGCAGCTAATGCTAATGGTGTTGTCACTCCTGCTGTTGTATTTGGTACTATCGCACAAAGTGAAGTTGCCAATGCTAACGGTGTGCCGAATGCTACAGTTGCCTTCGCTCCTGAAATTATCGAGCGAGCTAATGCTAACGGTGTACCTAATGCGACAACTGTAGCTGTTGGTGCACTCAATGAAGCTGCCAATGCTAATGGTGTTCCGGATGCTACTGTTGCATTTGCCCCTGCTGTTAATGAGGCTGCGAATGCTAATGGTGTTCCGAATGCTACTGTCGCCTTCGCTCCTGCTGTCAATGAAGCTGCAAACGCCAACGGTGTTCCAGATGCTGCAGTTATATTTAATCGGTCGATACCAACCGAATCTGTCAATGCCAACGGCGTGCCAATCGCCGAGCACTTCATACGGGATGAGTATTTTGTCAAAGTCGTGTTCGCGAACAATGTTATATCGACACAACAAAGCACACAAGTTACATCGTTCCAAAATGCTCCGGTCGGCGCGTTCGATGGAAACCCAAGACTTGTTCAAGCAATCTCGCCGGATGCTGGTACAACAGCCTCCTTCAACGGCGGCACACTCAAAGCGAATACAGGAGCTCTCAGAGTTGGCGGTTTCGGAACCAATGTTATATTCATACCAGTTTCGACTGGCACACCAAGCGCAGTATTCACGGTCAACTCGATCTTCTCGAACACTGCATTCACGTTGCGTACTAACTTCTTGCCACTTACGGCAAATGCGAGATTCTCGTACAGTACTGCTTCATAAGAGTATAAATAGCGATAGAAATGTTAAACATTCTACGATTTACGTTTTAGGAGGTAATCAATATGACTGTAGAAAAAATAAATGTCACGGACTCAGCCGATGCTTCGGTTGAACGTGGTGGAACATTTGGGTCTAAGGTGGATCCTCATGGTTATTACACTTTCGAATGTGTCGGACCCGATGGTGGTCTGAAGTGGAAAGATGAGATTCATAACATCGTTGCCACTGTTGGTAAAAATGCTTTGCTCGACGTTTTCTTCGGCACTGGAGTTCAAGGTGCTGGTAAAACAACGTGGTTCATGGGATTGGCTAACTCTTCACCGACGGTTGCTGCTGGTGATACTATGAGTTCGCACTCAGGCTGGGCTGAAAAAACTGAAGTAAAGCAACCAGCTCTGCTGTTTCTTTTTCGATTAACGCCACTGCTACAGTTGGCGGTGCTTTCGTTGCAAATAACTCAACGAAAGGTGGAACTGCGGGAACGCTGTACTCGGCTGGTGCTTTCACAGTTGGTGATAAGATTGTTACCAGTGGTGATACGATCAACGTAACATATACTGCCTCTGCATAATAGGTATATTCAATGGGTGGAGTTGTCACAGAATATTTCAGGTTGCATAACGCTGAGCAACTGTATGAGTCGATAGGCGAAGCATCGCCCTCGGTATATTATTTGTTCATTGGTAAGACAGCACCACATACCACTGATACTGTCGGTAACGCACCCACTCCACTCAATACTGTAACAGATACGACTTATGATCCTTGGCCATCCATGATAGCCATGAAGCGAGTCAATGAGGCAGATGAGCGGTTTTTGACGAAGAGATATGACTGGGCTAACAATACATTTTTCGAAGAGTATAACGATAGAACTGTAGGTTTGGACGACAAACGGTTTTATGTTTTACAGAACGATGATTTTAATGTTTACAAAGTTATAGATAACAACAGCGGAGCAAACTCGACTGTAAAGCCGACAGGAACTAGCACCGATATCATTTCTACCTCCGATGGATATCGTTGGAAATATATGTTCTCCCTTTCTTCCGCTGAGCGAAAATTTTGCTCAGTCCGGTAACGTGGTTGCTGCCAACAGTTCAACAGTAACAATCGCCACTACTGCAGCCGCTAATGACTCTTTCTATGTTGACTCTACAATATACTTCAAAGCAGGTAAAGGCTTGGGTGAGATTCGTAGAATTATTGGTTATGATGGTTCTAATAAAATTGTTACAGTGAATGGTGCATATACAACTGCTACGATAGCTAACACACAAACGCAGTATGTTATAAGCCCAAGAGTTGTTATCAAAGGAGACTCAGGTCAAACTACAACGAGTCTTGCTAAGGCATATGTTTCTAACACAGCTGGCGGTCAAGTTCGAAAAATAGATATTATTGCAGCAGGTTTGAACTATGGTAGAGCGAACGTTGCTATAGTAGCGAACAGCTCCTATGGTTCTGGTGCTAGTGCGCAGGCAGTGATGTCACCTCCTGGTGGACATGGCTCTGTAGCATACAAAGAACTTTATGCTAAAAATGTAATTTTAAATGCTCAAATGGTTGGACCTGAAGGTAATACACTGCCAACTAATAATGATTTCAGAACTGTTGGTATAATTAAAGATCCTCTTTTACGCAATGGTCAGGCTGCGAATGTTGCTATCATAGATCAGTGTTTTCGATTAACGCTAACGAATGTATCTGGTGATTTTACTGCAGATGAAATAGTAACGAGCAGCGAGTCGGCAGATGCAACTGGGCGTGTTGTTCGCTTTTCAAATACTAATGCTGCTAGAACACAGGGCATATTAAGATTAACAGATGTCAAGTCAAAGGGGACTGGACTTTTATATACTCTCAACTCGACCATTACTGGAGCAAACTCTGGTGTTACAGCCACGTTATCTGCTTTCGCTAGACCAGCAGTGAGAGAGTTTACGGGAGATGTTTTATACTGGGAGCAACGCGATAAAATCGAACGCGATGCCTCACAAACAGAAAGTTTACAATTTATCGCTCAATTCTAGAAATATATAGAAGAGAGGTTAACAAGGAGTTCACGGAATGAGTTACGAGGCGGCAACGGAAGCCAATACAAATAGTCTAGTAACGAATCTTAATGTAGATCCGTATTACGACGACTTCGATGAGTCGAAAAACTTTCATCGTATTTTGTTTCGTCCTGGATTTTCAGTTCAGGCTCGTGAACTCACACAGCTGCAAACTATACTACAAAATCAGATAGACCGTTTCGGTGCTCATATTTTTAAAGAAGGCTCTCCAGTTCGTGGATTGGAAATAAATCACCAAACGCGACAGGAGTTCGTTCGCGTAAAAGATGTTGGCGGCACCTCAAATGTAACAGCTAATGTTTACTCATTAGAGTCTCGAAATATCCGTGGTCTAACTAACCGACTGACTGCTAATGTTGTAGCAGTCAACGATGGTTCCGAGGCTAATACACCGAATCTCAAAACTCTATACATCAATTACACATCTGCAAATGCTGCAACAAGGCGATTCGCTGTAAATGAGGTCATAGAGTGGACAGCAAACACGACGAATGCTGCTAATGTTCAGATGAATGTTCACTCAGTTGGTAGGGCATCTAGAATAAGTGTTGGTTCTGGTATTATTTTCGCAAAAGATCATTTTATCAGAGTTGCTGCTCAAGATTTAATTTTAGATAAGTATTCTTCCAATGGATCATATCGGGTTGGCTACAACATAGTAGAATCAATTGTATCAGATCTTGACGATTCAACGCTACAAGATCCTGCTCAAGGTGCTTATAATTACACTGCTCCTGGTGCTAATCGTTTGAAGTTGACACCAACTTTAGTTAAAATTGCTGATGGTGATGCTGCAAGCAATAACTTCGTACAGTTGATTAAAATCACTGAGGGTCGAATAGAGGCTCTAAACCAAAAGCCACAATATGCTGCTGTCAGAGATTATATGGCAGAGAGAACTTTCGATGAGTCGGGCAACTATGTTGTAAGGGGTTTGTTCCCTAGGATCCGCGAACACCTTAGAGTAGGAAATAATCAGGGCGTATTTGTAAGCTCGCCTCCTGAAGCATTTGCGAATGGTCTTAAACAAACAGGCAACAACGAGTTACTGGTAGTCGAGGTTCAGCCTGGAAAGGCATACATAAAGGGATATGATAATGAAACTTATATACCTCAATATGTTGTCATAGATAAAGGTATTGATACCGAAGAAATCAACAATGCTCAAATTTTCGCATCATATGGAAACTTCATTGACGCTCACGAAGTTGTTGGTAATTGGGATACAATCAATCAGAAAATAGTAACACTTCGAGATACGCAGCATAAAAGCACGGCGAATGGTACATTTTCAACTACGGCTGCATCTGGTGCATCTTTAGGTACAGCTCGTGTTCGTGATGTGGTATATGTTTCTGGAACGCCAGGAAGCAGTGACGCTAGATATCGTATTCATCTCACTGATGTTAAGATAACCGCTACAGACAAAACCTTCGCTGATGTTAAAGGTATTCACTATGATGCGAATACTGGTTTTTCGGATGCGAAGGCGAGTGTTTACGGGACAGCATCTCTCTCTGACTCAGAATTTAACAGAGCTGTTTTCCGACTTCCTGCGAAGTCGATTAAAACATTAAGAGACTCATCAAATTCTGTCGACACGTTTTATACTTTCCAAAAAGAGTTTGACTTTTCTTTCAACTCGGCTGGGGTTGGCACTATCAACTCGACTGTTGCTTCTGAAACTTTCGTTGGAAGTGGAACATTATCTGACTCTCGCGCTCGTGATAATTTTTATGTTGTTCTCAATCAATCGGCTAACACGAGCAACCTAACAGGAACGATAGCGATTTCTGGTAACACAGTAACAGGAACCTCAACGAGATTTGACACAGAGCTTAATATTGGTGATGTTATTTCGACAACTGGTTCTAATGCGCTTGTTATCAACCAGATTGTCAGTAACACATCTGCGAAAATATTGGGAACAGCCAGTGTTGGATCTGGTAATGCATTTCACAAAAAGCTATTCCAGGGTCAAGTAATTGATATGGGTGGTGTCGGTGAACAAGATGCTCAGCGAACAGTTACTATAAACTCGACAACTCAGGCAACTCTAGACATTCAGGAAACTCTCAACAGCCCATCCTCTATTACTGCTACTGCGCTTGTTCGCATGGCTAAGACTAATGTTCAGGAAGCAACGAAGTCTATTGTGCGCAATCGTCTCGTAGAACTTAACTTGGCTAACAACGCAGCATACGGTACATCAAATCTGACTGGACCTTGGAACCTTGGCGTTTCCGATGTGTTTAGAATTGTTTCTGTTCGTAGAAAAACTGGTTCATTCTTTTCTGCCACATCGGACGGAACCGATGTCACGAGTGATTTTATTTTAGATCCTGGTCAGAAAGATAATCTATACGATCATGGTAAACTTGAACTGAGAAATAGCAGCACACTTTCTTTGGGTGCTACTGATCGGCTTCTTGTTACTTTAGACTTCTTTACTCATGCGAACCGAGATCGTGGTTACTTTAACTTCCAGTCATATCCTGTAGATGATTCATCTCCGACAGGTTCGAATATATCAACTCAACAAGTTCCGATTTTTAAATCGAAAGTTACAGGTCAATCATTTGATCTACGAGATTGTATCGATTTTAGACCAAGGATCACAGATACTGCCAACAGTGTCACCACACTGACCAATATTTCCAGAGACCCAGCAACATCAACCACGTTTGATGAGCCAGCTGGTGGTTTAGATTTCCCATCGGTGGATACTACATTTTCAACAGATCTTTCCTATTATCTGAAACGAACAGATCTTATCACGATGGATAAAGATGGTGTTCTTGATAGTGTTCGTGGGGTACCTTCACTCGAGCCTAAAG
>LUMQ01000502.1_pt1 | contig 15380 bp, 18 predicted proteins | sample 729621 | NCBI WGS metagenome assembly LUMQ01 (sample SAMN03860259, study PRJNA289734) | marine metagenome | biome: seawater column; feature: ocean; material: water; isolation source: Red Sea water column Station 12 - depth 25m | place: Saudi Arabia: Red Sea | collected 2011-10-15 | depth 25 m | reverse complement strand
GTTCTATAGAATTGGTTAACATCTTATGTTCTATTGATTCTCCTTTTTTCATTCCACCAAAGGATTGCATAAGAGCTTTCATTCGATCAGGGGCAAATATCTTAAGTAAGCCATCATCTAAAGATAAGAAAAACTGGGAAGAACCGGGGTCACCTTGCCGTCCTGACCTTCCTCTAAGTTGATTATCAATTCTTCGAGATTCATGTCTTTCGGTACCGATGACATGTAATCCTCCTAATTCAACAATTTCTTTTCTGGCTGTTTCAGATTCTGGGAACCCTCCAAGGACAATATCTGTTCCTCTTCCAGCCATATTTGTAGCTATGGTCACAGCTTTTTCTTTTCCAGCTTGGGAAATTATTTCTGCCTCTTGTTGATTTTGTTTGGCATTTAAAACACGATGAGGAATATTTAACGCATCTAGCTTTTTTGATAAAACTTCAGAGTTTTCAACAGATATGGTGCCGACAAGAATGGGATTACCTTTTTCGTGATAAGTCTTTATCTCATCGATAATGGCATCATTTTTTTCTTCCTCTGTGAGATAAATTTTATCGTTTTTGTCTTCTCTAACCATTGGAAGATTTGTGGGAATAGAAATTGCCTCCAAAGAATAAATTTCGTCAAATTCTCTAGCTTCTGTTTTGGCAGTTCCTGTCATGCCTGACAGCTTTTCAAACATCCTAAAGAATTTTTGAAAAGTAGTAGATGCGAGTGTTTGACTTTCAACTTGAATGTCCAAATTTTCCTTTAATTCTAAAGCTTGATGCACTCCATCAGAAAGTCTTCTGCCTGGCATAGCTCGACCTGAATTGGTATCAATTAAGATGACTTTTCCATTTTGAACTATGTAATCGGTATTTTTTTCAAAGAGAGTTTCAGCTCTAACAAGAGCTTGAACCATATTCAGAAGTTTTAAGTTTTCACTGATTTTCTATTTTTTCATGCCCATTTTCAGTAATTTCAATTGATCTGGATTGCAGATCTATAGTGAAGTCTCCTGCTTTAACGACTTCTTCTTTTTCAAAATCAAACTCTTCCTCAGTGAGACTTTTCACGACCGGCTTAAGCTTTTTGTAGAGAGGCCCATTATCTTCTGCAACGCCACTTATTATTAGAGGAGTTCTGGCTTCATCGATTAAAATCGAATCCACTTCGTCTACCACCACAAAATAAGGATCTCTTTGAAGACGATCTTCCTCTCTTAAAACCATATTGTCTCTAAGGTAGTCAAAACCTAGCTCGTTGTTTGTGGCATAAACGACATCTTTGGCATAGTTTTCTTTTTTCTCTAAAGGATTAAGTTCTGGAGTGATATATCCAACATTCATTCCCAAGCCCTCAAAAATTGGAGCCATCCAATTTGCGTCTCTTTTGGCCAAGTATTCATTTGCAGTAACTACGATGACACTTTTTCCAGTAAGCGCATTGAGATAACAGGGTAGGGTTGCAACCAATGTCTTTCCTTCTCCCGTTGCCATTTCAGCAATCATGCCTTCATTTAAAATGGCACCACCAATTAATTGACAATCGTAGTGACGAAGTCCTAAAAACCTTTTGCTTGATTCTCTTACAGCTGCAAATGCCTCTGGCATGAGGTCCTCTAAACTTGAACCTTCGGAAAGTCTTTCTTTTAATTTGCTAGTAGTATTTTTTAGTTGTTCGTCCGTGAAAGAATCAAAATTTTGTTCTAATTCATTTATTGAACTAACAACGCTTCCGAGTTTACGTAAAACTCGCTTATCTTTGTTTCCAAATAAGAATGACAATATGGACATGTTTATCCAAGACTAGGGTCGATGATTGGTTCTATATAATCAATAATAGGATTATCACTTTCAGAAGAAATGAGCTCCCATGAATCTGGAACTTCAATTAATTTTCTTAAAAGCAAGTTGTTTTGTGTATGTCCAGATTTATAGCCCTCAAATTCTCCAATAAGATTATGTTGCAATAAGTATAAGTCTCCGATTACATCCAAAATTTTATGTTTTACCAACTCATTTTTAGATCGTAAACCCTCTTCGTTTAAGATTTCATTATCTTTGATGGCGATAGCATTTTTTTGACTGGCACCTAAGGCAAGAGAATTCTTTTTCAATGCTTCGAGTTCTTCCATAAAACCATAAGTCCTTGATCTTGAAATTTCTTTTAAATAAGTCGTTGAATTAAAATCAACCGTGGTTGTTCTAGAGTGACCTTTGCGCGCTTCGTCATCATAGACAAGCGAATGTGTTACTTTAAAACCGTCGTAAGGAGACAGTTTCGCATAAGCACCATTATCAGTAGTTATTGAGATTTCTTTTTTAATTTTTATAAACTTTTTGGGCTTTGTTTGTTCTTTAATACCTGCAGACTGAATTAAGAAAACAAAAGGACTCGCACTACCATCCATAATTGGCACTTCGCAATCGTTTATTTCTACGGTGACATTATCTATACCTAATCCAGCAAAAGCAGACATCATATGTTCCACAGTAGCAATCTCAATCTCCCCATCTTTTAATGTTGTTGCCATTGAAGTTGGCCCAACATTCTCAACTACTGCTTTTATTTCAACGTTAGGCTCTAAATCAATTCTTCTAAAGACTACTCCCTGATCTTCTTCAGCTGGGAGAAGGTTAATCGTTATTTTTCTTCCGGTATGAAGTCCGACTCCAGTTGCTTTTATAGGATTTGTAAGAGTTCTTTGTACCAACATTGCTTTTAAATTCTTTGTTTTCTGGCTTCAAATAGAATAACAGAACAAGCATTGGATACGTTAAGACTTTCTATTTGCTCATTCATGGGAATTCTTATCATTTCGTCTATATCTTTTTTTAGATTTGGTTTTATGCCTTCACCTTCGGACCCCATTATAATAGCCGTAGGTAAGTTATAGTCACACTCGTAATAGTTTTTTTCAGCAGTTCCATCGCAACCAAGAATATTGAAATTTAAAGTTTTAAGATTTTTTAGTAGATACTTGATGTTGTTAACGATAACAAAAGGTATTATTTCTGAAGCACCTTTGGAAACCTTTCTTACTGTTTCGGTAAGATGACATGCTCTATTTTTGCTGACTATTACGGCATCTACATTTGCAGCTAAAGCAGTTCTTAATATGGAACCTACATTTTGTGGATCCATCACATGATCCAAAATCAGTAGAAGTGAATTCTCTTTTTGACTTATCAACTTTTCTAAAAAATTAATATTTTTTATTTGCGATGGTTTGAAAGTAGCTGATAGTTTCTTATCTGTATTAAATGAGATAGGTAAATCTTTTTCCTCTGCAAGTGAAATCAATTCTAAAGTTTTTTTATTATTTTTATCTTTAGGAACAGAAAGCTCCTCAATATTTTGAGGAAGGTTATCAAGTAAAGTTTTGATAAAGTTTTGATCAATAGTTTCCAACTTTTTCATATCTAATTAATAACTTTCAAATCAATCCTTTTTCTAGAAGTTTCCACAGATTTTATTTTAATTTTAAATTTATCACCCAACGCATAAATATTATTTTTATTTGCTGAAGTAAGAGAATGAGCTGTCGCATCATGAACATAATAAGGTGATCTTTTAAGATTTTTTATATGACAAAACCCCTCAATATTAAGTCCATCGATATGCATAAATACGCCAAATTCCAATACCGCCACAACTTCTCCATAAAATTCTTTTCCGATGTGTTGTTCGGCACACTTACAACTTAGATATTTAGATGATTCCCTTACGATTTTCTCTGCCTCCCTATCTTTATCACTACAAATTGTAGCAATTCCATCTATTTCATCTTGAGAATAAGAGCTTCCTTTTTTTTCAATAATCGACTTAATAACTCTATGCGTTACCAGATCTGAATACCTTCTTATTGGAGATGTAAAATGACAGTATTCTTCGAGTCCAAGAGCAAAATGGTTACTTTCTTTTCCTGAATAGACAGCAAGCTTCATACTTCTTAAGATCTGATATATCAAAGAAAAGGATTTTTCTTTTTGTTTGATCTCTTTTAGCCAAGCGTTGAGTTTCTTTCTAGGATTAGATTCAGTCATGCCTTTACGAAGACCTCTCGCTTTTAGAAATTCTTTAAGCTTTTCCAATTCATTATAATCCGGGTTATCGTGGTGTCGGAATGGGATAGGTTTTTTAATTTTTTTAGTTAATTTTGCTGCACAAATATTTGCCAGAATCATAGATTCTTCTATGACTTCGTTTGCTAATAGATGATTGATCGATTTGAACTTAATTATTTTGTTATCTTTGCCAACAGGTCTGTATTCAGGAAGATAAAAATCTATTGCCTTTCTTTCTTCTCTTATTTTTCTTCTCAAAGCATGTATTTTTTTTAGAGCATTTAAATTAGAGACAATATCATCTGAAAGAGCGGTTTGACCTTTTTGATAAAATTTTTCAACCTCATCATAGGTGAGACGATTCTTAGAACAGATTACAGAATTGAAAAATTCATAGGATTTTATTTCTCCTTCTCCATCTAGATAAATTTGACAAGTTAAAACCAACTTATCCTCATTAGGCCTCAACGAACAAAGTTTATTTGATATAAGTTCTGGCAGCATAGGGATAACTTTTTTTTCAAAATAAACCGAGGTGGCTCTGGACAAAGCTTCTTTATCTAGCGAAGAATCTTGAAGTACATATTCGGAAACGTCTGCTATTGCTACATATAAAAGATAGCCATCGGAACTTTCTTCGGCATACACAGCATCATCAAAATCCTTAGCATTGCTTCCATCAATGGTCACAAAATTTAAACTTCTCAGATCTTTTCTGGAGTCGATATCCTGTGCTGAAATATCTCTTTTGATCTTGTTGCATTCGTTAATAATAGATTTGGACCATTCGGTAGAAAGCTCGGTTCCATTGGTAGCAAAAATAAATGCCTCCTCAAATACATCATTGCTTTTTAAGGTTTTGATAGGCTTTGCTTTGGGTTTGTACTTTAGAGATGGTTGCGATGTTATTCTTACTTCACAAATGTCATTTGATTTGAAATTCTTCAAATTCTTGCCCTCTAACAGGATATCGAGATGAAAACTTTTGTCTAAACTGGTTAGAAAAGTCTTGCCTTTATACTTCTTTATAATGCCCGTAAGCTCACTGGTATTCCTCTTCAAAACTTCCTTAATTTTTGCCTTGCTCCCAGGCATTTTTTGACAGACAACTTCATCTCCTGGAAAAACTTTGAACATTTCTCTATTTGATAAAGTCAGAAATTCATCCTCTGAATACCTAACCCTCCCTTTGCCCGATTTATTTAAAAATACTTTGGCTTTGAAATTTTCTTTCATTGATTCAATTATACTGCCCTTGATAATCTATAAAGCGATTTAATTTTTAATGTATATTGATAGAAATATATGACCACCCCAGACTTAAGTGATAAGTACCCCCACGTAGATTTTTTGAATTTGCAGTTTACGAATTTTGGCAAAAAAGGTTTTTTTTCAGGAAAAATTGAAACCGCATTTTGCCCTGACGATAATTCAAAAGTTAAGCAAATTCTAGGTGAAGAGGGCGACGGAAAAATTTTGATCGTTGATGGTCAAGGTAGTACTAGAGTTGCCTTAATGGGAGACATGATTGCAGAGTCTGCAGAAAAAAATAATTGGCAAGCAGTCATAATAAATGGCTGTGTGAGAGATGTTGAGGCCCTGTCTAATTTCAAGATTGGAATATTTGCTTTGGGCTCAGTTCCAAAAAAAAGTGAAAAAAAAGATCAAGGCGAAATAGGAATCAATATTAAATTTGGGGGCATCTCAATTGAATCTGGAAATTGGGCTTATGCTGATGAAAGCGGGATATTAATTTCCAAAGAACAATTAGATTTAGATTAGATTTTTATCTCTTCGGTAATTGAAATATCTTTTACAGAGGTCCCTAAATGAATGGTGTAATCCCCTTTAGCAATTTCCCATTTAGATTTTTTTACATCCCATTCTGAGAGATCTCTTTTAGAAACTTTTAAAGTTAGTTTCTTAGATTTGTTTTTTGTAATTTTTAACTTTTTAAAATCTACGAGTTTCTTTTTTGGTATCTCTGCTTTCACTGCCTTTCTTTCAAGATAGCACTGCACAGTTTCAAAAGTAGAAAAGTCACCAATATTTTTAAGTTTTACTTTAATTTTGATTTCGTGTTTCTTCTTTGTAACAGAAACCTTTTTTAATTTAAATTTTGAGTAAGACAAACCGTGACCGAAAGGAAAAAGAGGTTCAATTTTTTTCTTGTCGTACCATTTATAACCAACCAATAATTTTTCTTTGTATTCCATTTGCAAGTTTTTACCAGGATAAGAAGAATATGCTGGCGTATCAGATAGTTTCTTAGGATAAGTTGTAGGTAGCTTGCCACTTGGACTTTCTTTACCAAATAATATTTCTGCTAAAGCATTTCCAAATTCCTGTCCTGGAAACCAAGTTTGTAAAATTGCTGGGCATGACTTTATCCAAGGCATGCTTACAGGAGATCCGGTATTTATGACCAAAACTGTATTTTTATTTGTAGCTAAAATCTTTTTGATAAGAGCATCCTGCTCGCCTGGAAGGCTTAAACTTTTTCTATCATTGCCTTCAGTTTCCCAATCTGAATTTGTCCCTACAACCAGAACTACCGCATCAGATTGCTTTGCAACTTTGACTGCTTCTTCAAGCAAATTTTTTGGATCGGGCGGTCTGCAGCCAAATTGTATGGCTGGAAATCTTCCTTCAAATTCATACTCAACTTCTACTAGATATTCTCTTCCCTTTAAAAGTTTTATTTTGTTTCTCTTTGGAGCACATGCAAAACCAAAAAAAGCTTCTCCTTTTTTTTGAGATGACCAATTATCAACTAACTCCTTTCCGTTGATTTTGATTCTGGATAAACCAATACTAAAAACCTCAAACTCAAATTCTCCTGAAATCTTTGGTTTATAAGTAGTAGAAAATTTAACAGATAATTCAGGCCTTTCCTTTTCATCCAAAAACTCTCTTGCAAATCCTTGCAAGGCCCAAAATCTATTTCCACTTAAAATTTGTTTTGCTATTGCTTCTCCATCAAAAGTTTTTCCTCGAAAAAACTCAACTTCAAATCCATTTTCTTTTTTTCCTGGAACGAAAGAGCTTTCTTTTTCTAAAGCAGGGAGATATTTATCAACATGACAACCTTTTGCATAATTTATTTTTACTTTTTCTTCCTTTAAGAAATTTGAAATTCCCTCAAGGGGATGAACTTCGTAATGAGGTTTCAAACCCGCACTTCCGCCACCGATAATTTGACTGTCTTTAACGTTTGGACCGATGAGAGCAATTTTAGAAATTTTGGTTTTATCAAAAGGTAGTACTTCTTCATTCTTTAAAAGAACCATACCTTCGATAGCGGTTTTTTTAATAAGTTCGCGATGTGACTTTTTATCAATGCTTTTCTCTGCAACTCTTTTTTTGTTGAACCTATTGGTGAATTTTGCAACATTAAGGATTCTCTTTACTTTCTCGTCAATCGTTTCTTCTTCAACAAATCCATTTTTAACCGCATCGACTAGGTTTCCCCCCCAAGTTTTCGCTGGCCCAGGCATTTCTAAATCTAGCCCGCCATTGGCATTGTCCACAGTTTCTAAAGCAGCTCCCCAGTCGCTCACAACATAACCATTAAATTTCCATTCTTTTTTCAAAATTTGATTTATTAATTCATCGTGAGAACTGCAATAAATATTATTTACTTTGTTATAGGCCGACATTACGACTTTAGCTTTGGCTTTCTTTATTCCCATTTCAAAAGGATATAAATAAAGTTCTCTTAATGTTTTTTCATCTATGTTGGAACTAACAAGGTGTCTTTCAAATTCAGTATCGTTTCCAGCAAAATGCTTTAAACAAGCAGCAACCCCTTCACTTTGAACACCAGAGACATAAGAGCAGGCAATTTTCGAAGTTAAAACAGGATCTTCTGAATAACACTCAAAATGTCGGCCCCCAAGCGGGTGACGATGTAAATTTATAGTGGGAGCTAGAAGAACATCAACATCTTTATATAAGGCTTCCTCACCAGTAGCCGAACCAATTTTTTTAATTAGTTTTTCATTCCAAGTTGCTCCCAAAAGAATAGGGCTAGGAAAACAAGCTGAAGTTTGAGGAGTGCTGGAGTCTCCTCTTACTCCGTTTGGACCATCGGACATTTTTATTTTTGGTATTCCATATTTTTTAATATCCGGGGTATGCCAGTTATCAAAACCTGATAACAAAGAAACTTTTTCTTCAAGAGATAGTTTGGAAATTATTTTTTTTAATTTCATAACAGACTAAAGAGTATACTTTGTAAAATTGCTTTTTGAGAATGCCTTTTTTTATAGTTTTATTTTTTTACATCACAATTTCCATCTATCAGATCAGCGCCGTCACAGATGCTCTAAAACTTATCTTTATGGTTCAAAGCACCTTTCTGGAAGGTGTTTTATTTATCATCTCTCTCTTTCTTACCTTTACTCCTTTTCTAGGTCCAATTTTAGGGATCATAGGAGCAACATTTGTCTGGGAGTGGAATATTTTATTTTCCGCGTTACTTTTTTTCTGGCCATATCTAATAGGATTTTTATTTTTTTTCTTTAGAAATAAAAGTTCAAAAAAAAAGAATACAAAAAACCAAACTTCAGATATAGAAGACGCTCAAATACTCGAAGAAGAGAAATTTAAATAATATTGGAGCTGGCGATTGGATTCGAACCAACGACCGCCTGATTACAAATCAGGAGCTCTACCAACTGAGCTACGCCAGCAAATCAGATGAAGATGATATATTAATTAAAAAATAAATTGCAGATTAATTTATATTTATCGAAACCTCTCCAGAAGATATTTTTTTTGTTTTATTACCCATTCTGACATTTAGAGATCCATCGGAATTTACATCTAGAGCAGTGCCTTCTTTATTAACTAAATTTGAGAGAAAAACTTTTTTGTCTTTCAAAAAATTCAATCTATTGAAATCTTTTACGAAGTCATCAAAACCTTTTTTTTCAAAATTTAATTTTGATAGTAAGACTTCGTTTGCTATCTCAGCTATTATTTCGTTTCTATCAATTTCGATATTCTCAAATTCCAATTTAAGAGAAGTCCAGTCTCTGTCAATTTCCGCATTATTTTTCATAAAAATATTTAGGCCAATTCCCACAACAATTAAATTTTTCCTATCCCTTGTAAAAGTCTCTATTAAGATTCCCCCAATTTTCTTTTTATTCAAGTAAATATCGTTAGGCCATTTAATTTCAGTAAAAATATTTTGCCTTAATAGAACATTGTGTACTGCAAGAGCTGATACCAAACTAAATGAGCTGAAATTTTTCAATTCTTGGTTGGTAGAAAAACTCAGAGACATGTAGATATTTTCATACTTGGGGCTTTGCCATTTTTTCAAATTTCTTCCCCTTCCTTTTGTTTGGCTTTCAGCTACACACAGACAATATTCATTTGGATTTGCAAACTCAATAAGATAATCGTTAGTTGATTCTAGTTCTTCATATAGCGATAAATGCCACACAAAATCATTGTTTTTTTTAAGAAAATTAAAGATTTTTTCTTCTTTTAATGTATTTTGTTTGACATCTTTCATGTGTACTCAGAGAATACACAACTCTATAGGAGGGGTTGGGGAGCGGTCAAACCCATCTGACTGTAAATCAGACGCTTCGGCTTCGCAGGTTCGAATCCTGCCCCCTCCACCAAAAGTGTTGCATTTAAAGCAAAATTTAAGTATAAAGCCGTTCGGAGCAACGGGTGTTGAGAGTTATTTTTTTATCTTCTTTTCTTATCCGTCTCCTATGATTTTAAAGGAATTGCTCATATAGCTCAGCTGGTAGAGCACTTCCTTGGTAAGGAAGAGGTCACCGGTTCAAGTCCGGTTATGAGCTCCATTAAATATAGTTTTTAAAAGAGGAATAAAAAATGGCTAAAGAAAAATTCGAAAGAACCAAACCGCATTTAAACGTGGGAACTATTGGTCACGTAGACCATGGTAAGACGACTTTAACTGCTGCTTTAACTAAAGTGTGTGCCGAAGCTCAAGGTACTGGTGAAGCAATTGCTTTTGATGGTATCGATAATGCCCCTGAAGAAAGAGAAAGAGGAATTACGATTGCGACTTCTCACGTAGAGTATGATTCTTCTGCAAGACATTATGCTCATGTAGATTGTCCAGGACACGCTGACTATATTAAGAATATGATTACTGGTGCTGCACAAATGGACGGAGCTATTCTTGTGGTCAACTGTGCCGATGGTCCTATGCCTCAAACTAGAGAGCACATTCTTCTTGCTAGACAAGTGGGCGTTCCTTACATTGTCGTTTACCTTAATAAAGCCGATCAAGTTGATGATGCAGAACTTATTGAGCTCGTTGAAGTAGAGGTCAGAGATTTATTGAACGAATATGAATTTCCTGGAGATGACACTCCTATAATTATAGGTTCAGCTCTTAAAGCTTTAGAAGGAGAAGATTCAGAACATGGAGTTCAATCTGTACAAAAGCTTGTTGAAGCGCTTGACTCTTATATTCCAGAGCCAACCAGAGAAACTGATAAGCCTTTCCTAATGCCAATTGAAGATATCTTTTCAATTCAAGGAAGGGGAACAGTTGTTACAGGAAGAATTGAGAGAGGAGAAGTCAAAGTAAATGACGAAATGGAAAATGTTTAGAAAGCTTTTGGATGAAGGAAAAGCTGGAGAAAACGTTGGAGTCCTATTAAGAGGAACTAAAAGAGAAGATGTGGAAAGAGGACAAGTTCTTTCTGCACCTGGCTCGATTACTCCTCATACAAAATTCGAAGCTCAAGTATATGTTCTTAGTAAAGAATAGGGAGGAAGACATACTCCTTTCTTTAAAGGGTACAGACCTCAATTTTATGTGAGAACTACTGATGTAACTGGTGAAGTAACACTTCCTGATGGTGTAGAAATGGTTATGCCAGGAGATGACGTTGCAGTAACTGTAGAGCTTATTTCTCCAGTAGCAATGGAAGATGGTATGAAGTTCGCTATCCGTGAAGGTGGAAGAACTGTTGGTGCCGGAGTAGTTTCTAAAATTATTCAATAGGCCAGTAGCTCAATTGGTAGAGCGGCGGTCTCCAAAACCGCAGGTTGGGGGTTCAATTCCCTCCTGGCCTGCCAGAAAGAGAAGCCCTCTTCTTAAAGAGCATGGCGAGAGGAGCTAGATGATTCTAAGTAAAGGTCTTTGGTTAGTAGGATTGGCAATCATTGCTGCTGCAGTGTGGGGTAATTCCTATTACAGCGATTTTGGTCTTCTTTATAGAGTTATAGGAGTTATAGCTTTATTTTCATTAGGCCTATTTGTTTTAAGATTTACCGAGTTTGGATCTGTTGCTTTCCAAACTATAAAACAGTCTACGACTGAAATCCGCAAGGTAGTATGGCCAAATAGAACTGAGACAACTCAAACTACCCTTATAGTTGTTGGTGTAGTCATAATTGCTGCTCTTATTTTATGGGGCTTAGATTCTCTTTTTTCTTTTGTAATGAGTTTAATCTTAGGGTGATAAATGTCTAAAGCTTGGTACATCATAAATTCTTATTCCAACTACGAAAATAAGGCTAAGGAGCAACTTTTAGAAAGAATTAAATTAGAAAAAATGGAAGATCTTTTTGGCAGGATAGAAATACCAGTTCATGAAGTCGTTGAATTGAAAGGTGGAAAAGAAAAGATAACAGAAAAAAAATTCTTTCCTGGCTATATCTTAGTTGAAATGGAAATGAATGATGAAACTTGGCATTTGGTTAAAGAGACTCCTAGAGTACTCGGTTTCATAGGTGGTACAAAAAATAATCCCAAGCCAATTTCCGATGCTGAAGCAGCAAAGATTTTAAATCAAATGGAGCATGGAATAGAGGAGACATCACAAGGCACTGTTTATGAGCCTGGAGAAATGATTAGAGTAATAGACGGTCCATTTAATGACTTCAGTGGTGTTGTTGAAGAAGCTGATAACCAAAAGGGTAAAGTTAAAGTTGCTGTAATGATCTTTGGAAGATCCACTCCTGTTGAATTGGATTTTTCTCAAATTGAAAGAGGATAAATATGGCTGAAAAGAAAATAATGACATACATTAAACTTCAAGTTCCTGCGGGAGCTGCATCACCAAGTCCTCCTGTTGGTCCAGCCTTAGGACAACATGGAGTAAATCTTATGGATTTTTGTAACGCATTTAATTCTAAAACCAATGAATTGGAAAAAAACCTTCCTGTACCGGTAGTCATTACTGTTTATGAAGATAGAAGTTTTGATTTCATCGTAAAAACGACTCCAGCAAGTGTTCTTCTAAAAAAAGCAGCAGGTCTTTCTAAAGGAAGTCCAACCCCAAATTCAGAAAAAGTCGGAAAAGTATCTAGGAAACAATTAGAAGAAATTGCAGAAGCAAAAATGGCTGATTTAAACGCTACTGATATGGATCAAGCTGTAAAAATTATTGAAGGAAGTGCCAGAAGCATGGGAATAGAGGTAATTTAATGTCTCAAGAAACTAAAAAATATTTGATCGAGGAAGCTTTGGGTGAACTTAATTCTAATGCTTCAAAAAAATTCACTGAATCTTTGGATGTTTCAATTAACCTAGGAATTGATGCTTCCAAATCAGACCAAAATGTTCGAGGAGCTTCTAATCTTCCTCATGGAAATGGTAAATCTTTCAAAGTTGCAGTATTTGCTGATGGTGATGAAGCAACTCAAGCAAAAGAAGCAGGAGCAGATAAAGTAGGCATGGAAGATCTTGCGGAGGAAATAAAAGCAGGCAACATGGATTTTGATGTTGTGATTGCAACACCTGAAACTATGAGAGTAGTTTCACCTTTAGGACAAATTCTTGGTCCAAAGGGACTGATGCCAAATCCAAAATCCGAAACTGTTACTAAGGATATTCCAAATACAGTAAAAAACGCAAAATCAGGACAAATTAGGTACAAATCAGATAAACAAGGTATAATCCACGCCCGTATTGGACAGATAGGTTATACAGAAGAACAATTGAAAGATAATTTAGAAGCTTTTTTAACAGACGTTAAGAAGGCAAAACCCCCTTCGGCAAAAGGGGTTTATATTTCAAAAGTAACCCTCTCTTCCACCATGGGTAAAGGGTTTGAAATTGATACTGCAAAACTTAATTTTTAATTTATAGATGAGTTTGTTTGGAAAAATAAGAATTTTAAGCTGTTGTAACTTCGTTACAACCGTCTTAGACCGTAGGAGTTTAACTTCATTAAACTTAATGTTTCCTACGCAGATAGTTCAAAAAGATTTCTCTTTTTGGACAAAAGGTTCCTCTTTTGGAAATTTAATCAAAGGAGGGTTTTAATTAATGTCACGCTTAGATACTAAGAAAGTTCTAGTTGAGGATTTAAATAAGATTGCTCAAGAAGCTTTTTCTGTGATCGCAGTTGATTATCGAGGAACTAATGTTCCTGGTTTAACTCAACTTAGAAAGGAAGCTAAATCACAGTCTGTTCAATTAAAAGTTATTAAAAATACTTTAGCAAAAAGAGCTTTGGAGAATACTAAATTCGATTCTCTAAATGAGATCCTTACAGGTCCAACCCTATTGGCTTTTTCTATGAATGATTTTCAAAGTGCAGCAAAACTTGTCAAAGACTTTGCAGCCAAAGAAGAATCATTTGAAGTAAAAGGACTTTCCATAGGAGAAGGTTTTCTTGAGCCAAATGAGCTTAAGGCCTTAGCTTCTCTTCCATCAAAAGAAGAAGCAATTTCTATGCTTTTAGGATTAATCCAGGCTCCACTTAATAAACTTGCCGGAACTTTAAATGAGGTTCCGTCACAGTTAGTTAGAACTGTTAACGCAGTGAGTCAAACTAAATCTTAATTATCTGGGCATAACGGAGAAAAATAATGGCTACTACTAAAGAAGAAATACTCGATGCGATATCAGAAATGAGCGTTATGGATGTAGTTGATTTAGTAAAACTTATGGAAGAAAAATTTGGCGTCACCGCTGCAGCTCCAGTTGCTGCTGCTGCTGCTCCTGCCGAAGGTGGCGAAGCCGCTGCTGCTGAGGAGCAAAGTGAATTTGAAATTTTCTTAGCTGATGTCGGTGAAAAGAAAATCGATGTCATCAAGGCTGTGAGAGCAATTACTGGCTTAGGCTTGAAAGAAGCTAAAGCAATAGTTGATGGTGCTCCTGCTTCTGTTAAAGAAGGCGCAAATAAAGATGAGGCCGAACAAGCTAAATCTCAACTTGAAGAAGCTGGCGCAAAAGTAGAACTAAAATAACATCATTTATAGGCTAAATTTATATGGCAAGTACATACTCATTTGCAGAAAAAAAGAGAATAAGAAAAAGTTTTGAAAAAATTTCTAGTGCGATGTCACTACCTGACATCTTAGAAATCCAAACCGATTCGTATGATTACTTTTTACAAAATATTCCTGATGCTACAAAAAGGAAAAATCAAGGCTTGGAAAGCGTTTTTCAATCGATTTTTCCAATCAATAGTGTCTCTGGAAATGCAAGGATTGAGTACTTAGGTTATAAATTACAAGATCCTGAATTCGATGTTCAAGAGTGTCTTCCGCGAGGAAAAACTTATGAGGCGCCTTTAATAATAAGATGCAGAATCATCTTTATTGATAAAACCACTGGCGAAGAAAACCTCAAGAGCGCTAGAGAAGAAGAAGTTTACATGGGAACTGTTCCTTTGATGACAGAGCATGGAACTTTTGTAATTAATGGTACTGAAAGGGTAGTTGTTTCGCAGCTGCATAGATCACCGGGTTTGATATTTGATCACGACAGGGGCAAAACTCATTCATCAGGGAAACTCCTATACTCTTCTAGAGTAATACCTTATAGAGGTTCTTGGTTAGACTTTGAATTTGATCATAAAGATCTTGTTTACATTCGTATTGATAGAAGAAGAAAACTCTATGCGACTATCTTGCTAAGGGCAATAGGTTTTACTTCCCAAGAGATATTAGAAAAATTCTATGAAAAAGAAACTTATCTGATTGGTTCAAATAGTTATTCTTTGAAAGTCGTTCCTAGAAGAATGGTTGGAAAGATTGCTCCGTCAGATATTAAAGGTACTCAAGGAGTAATCATTGAAGCAGGTAAAAGAATCACTGCTAGACACATAAGACTAATTGAGTCGAGCAAGATTAAAACTTTAGAGATACCAAAAGAAAGTCTCTTCAATCAAACAATTGCTGAAGATATTATTGATCCTTCAACCGGAGAAATCGCAATAGCATGCAACACTTTGATCGATGAAGAAGTTCTTCTTAAATTGAGCGAACTAAAACTAAAAGAAATTAACGTCCTTTATATTAATGAGCTTGAATCAGGTCCCTATATTTCAGACACCTTAAGATCAGATACTACTTCAAACTCACTTGAAG
>LUMQ01000221.1_pt1 | contig 15419 bp, 14 predicted proteins | sample 729621 | NCBI WGS metagenome assembly LUMQ01 (sample SAMN03860259, study PRJNA289734) | marine metagenome | biome: seawater column; feature: ocean; material: water; isolation source: Red Sea water column Station 12 - depth 25m | place: Saudi Arabia: Red Sea | collected 2011-10-15 | depth 25 m | reverse complement strand
GAACTTCTCTGCTAATTCCATTGCATATTCAGTAGTTTGACCTCTCATGTCAGCACCAAGTTTAAACAATGATTTAGGACTAAGATTTTGTGGAAGTTGTGGATCTCCAGGTAAATATCCAATTATTTTTTTTGCTTCAACAGGATTTTCGATTGTGTTAATATCCTCTACTGAAAGTGAGCCTTCTGAGGGTTTCAAAAAACCCATTAAACTTCTCATCGTTGTTGATTTTCCTGCACCGTTAGGACCAAGTAAGCCTTTTACTTCACCATTATCAACAGAAATACTGATGTCTGAAACACCTTTACCATTTTTGTATTTCATTGTTAGGTTTTTAATTTCAATCATAATTTAATTATATAGATATTAGTCATTTTCGACATTATCGGAATTTTGTTTTTTTCTTAGCCATGTAAGTAAAAGAGCTGGAATTAAAAACATAAGCATCTCATCCCATCCGCCTTGATGATGAAAAACTGGTGGACTATTTGTAAAAATTAGGTTCATAGGTAACTCTGTACTACCCATCTTGAAATATTAATCAAAGAGCTAGGAACAAGGCCAAAAAATATTGTCATTGTTGCTAAAGAACTAATTAATAAATATTCTGATCTTTTTATTTTGAAATTCTCAACTGGTGTCTCTGTTTTTTCAATTGTTGCAATCCAAATTGGTTTCAAATAGAAATAAAATCCAGCAACCGTTGACAGAAGAAGAATTGAAACTAAGAGATATTTTTGATAGGCCCATAAGTTCGTTAATAAAATAAATTTTGAGACAAATCCGCTCGTAAGTGGAATACCAGCCAAACCAAGCATAAAAGTACAAAATGTAACTGCGAGGAATTTATTGTTAATTATTAATCCCTGAATGTCTTGAATGTTGAAATTAGATGACATTTTTCCATTGATGATTGAAAAAATTACAAAAATTCCAATTAACTGGATGATATAAGTAAAAAGATAAAACATTGAAGCACTCGTTCCATTGATTCCAGATACTATCCCTGAAAGAATAAAACCAGACTGGACCACTCCACTATAAGCTAAGAGTCTTTTTAAATCGTCTTGTACAGAAGCAAAAATAGATCCAATTACTACAGAAAGTATTACAACAAATAGAAAAAACGAATCAAATTCATTTGGCATAAATCTTAATGAAACTTGACACAATCTAGCAATTACAATAAATGCCGAGGCTTTAGCTATTGAGGCCATATAACCAACATATCCAGTTGGTGATCCTTGATAAACATCTGGTGCCCATGACTGAAAAGGGGCTGCGGCAATTTTGAATAATAGCCCAATAAAGATAAGAATTACACCTAATTTAGTTGTCAATGGAACCGAATCTGCTCCAACAAATCCAACTCCGGTGGCAAAGTCATATACACTAAGTACAGAAAATGAGACATACACTAAAGAAACGCCATAAATAAATATACAAGATGCAAGAGATCCTAATAAAAAGTATTTTAAAGATGCTTCGTTGCTTAATTTATCTACTCGATTCAAACCTGCAAGTGCATAAAGACTAATTGATCCTATCTCAAGACCAATAAAAAGCATTATTAAGTTCTCTGAATCTACCATAAGCATAAATCCTGAGGTGCTCATTAGTGTTAGAATAATTGCTTCTGTTGTTTTCTCTCTCAGCTGAGACGATGAATCCCAAATTGGTAATATGTTAAAAAGTAAAATGAGTCCAATCAGAACATTACCAAAAAGAGAAAATTCGTCTAATAGAATTTTTTTAGAAAAATAAGAACTAACACCGTTTTGAAGAAATAGACCAAATTTTAGAAAAACACAAAATAATGTTGAAACTACACCAGAAAAAGTTATTACTTGTTTAACTTTTTCATTTGATTCAATAGTTATAGTAAAAAATAATAAGATTAATGCTGTAAGTACAAGAGCAATTGTCGGAGAAATAACAACTAAATTAAATCCAATTGCATCAGCAATAGCTTTCATTCTAAGCCTCCAGATAAACTATTGATTGCATCATAGATAATTGATACATCATTTACTATATAGCTCTCAACAAAACTTGGATAAACCCCTATAAATAGCATTAATATGAGAAGTGGCCCGACAGCAACTAGTTCTTTGGAATTAAGATCAGTCAAAACTGCATTTTCGTCATTATTTAATTGTCCGTTAAATATTCTTTGATATGCCCACAACATATAAATGGCTGCAAGTACCACTCCAAAAGCGGCAATTGAGGAAAGAATCTTAAAACTTGGAAAGCTTCCCATTAAGATCATAAATTCTCCAACAAAACCATTTAGTCCAGGAAGTCCAATTGAGGCAAATGAAGTAAACAAAAATATTCCAGCATAAAGTGGCATTGATTTTTTAAGACCACCAAAATCTGAAATTCTTCTTGTATGCCTTCGATCATATAGAAATCCTACGAGCATAAATAATGCGCCTGATGTAATACCATGATTTATCATTTGTATAACTGCTCCCTCAAGACTTAAATATCTACCTGCTGATATTCCTAGCATGACAAAGCCCATATGACTAATTGATGAATAGGCAATTAATTTTTTAATATCAATCTGAACAATTGCAACAATCGCTCCATAGATTATTCCAAATACAGATAAGAAAGCAATCAAAAATTGATATTCCAAAAAACCTTCAGTGAAGAAAGGAATTGACACCCTTAATATTCCATAGGCTCCGACTTTTAAAAGTACACCGGCGAGTAGGATACTTCCAGCAGTTGGTGCCTCAACGTGTGCATCCGGTAGCCATGTATGAAGTGGAAAAAGAGGAACTTTTATTAAAAACCCAAAAGTGAATAATAAAAATAATACTTTAGATTGATTTGAGGTCATAGAAATATTAGCAATTGAATCAAAGTCAAGTGCGAATGCTCCAGACGATTGGAAACTTAAAACACCCGTGTATATTGTTCCGGCCAATATAAAGATAGAGCCAAAAACCGTATATAAGATAAATTTAATTGTTGCATACCTTTTATTTTCACCACCCCATATACCCATTAGAAAATACATAGGTATCAACAATGCCTCAAAAAATATAAATAAGGAGATTAAATCACCTGCTAAAAATACCCCATTTACTGAACCCTGAAGTAACATAATTGATCCAAGAAATCCTTTGCTCGAACCATGGTCTTGGTTTACAGAAAGAATTGATAAAAGTACTAACAAACAATTCAATGAAATTAATAGAAAAGACATTCCAGAAAATCCAATTATTAAATCTATTCCGTAGGCAGAGATCCAAGATATTGAATCTACTACAACAAAGCTTGTCTTTAGGTCTTGATTAATAAACATATAAAAACAGAGGCCTAGTGGAATTAAACTAAGAAAAATGCTTAACGGTCTAAACAGCTCTCCTCTTCTTTTTGGAACCAAAAAAATAAAGATTGAATTAACAATAGGAAGGAGAATAAAACTATAAGCTAAACTTATCAAATTAATACTCCTGGTGAAAATAGATATATAACTATGAGTACCAACATAAAAAGACCAAAGTAAACAACATAGTTTCTAACTAATCCTGTTTGAGCTAAAGAAATCTGCTGGGAAGACCTTAAAAATGACTTTGCGACTCCGTTTACAATTCCATCGATAGTCATGTTATCAACTGTAACGGCTACTTTCCTTGATAAAGTTTTTAAGCCCCTGACAAATATTGCATTACCAACTTTGTTTAAGAAAAGAACTTCTTTTGATAAAAGCTTTATCTCACTTAAAAATGGGAGCTTAATTTTAAAATAAGAAAAAATATCAAATATATAAATTAAGTAGGCAAGCCCAAGACCGGAAAAACCAGCACCAATTGACAACACAGCCAATATTGCCAAAGTGATGCCCTCGGGAAGATGAGTTACTTCTACACTTTGAAGTGTCTCATCTAAAACTTTTTCTAATCCATGAAAAAAAGGTGTATTAATAAACCCTATAAATATAGAAAATATTCCAAGCAAAATTAATGGTCTTGTCATATTTTTTGGAGCTTCATGTATATTTTCAATATCACTAGTTGGTTCTTTCACAAATATTAATAACCAATGTCTTCCCATATAAAAGGCTGTCATAAATGCAGCTAATAGGGATAAAGCCCAAAATCCATAGTAAATGCCACCTCTAGAAAACACTGATGCAAGTATTTCATCTTTTGACCAAAATCCTGCCAAAGGAGGAATTCCTGATATAGCTAGTGTCCCTATTCCCATCATTGCAGCTGTGACTGGCATTTTCTTTCTTAATCCCCCCATTTTGTATATATTTTGCTCATGATGCATTTCATGAATTACTGCCCCTGCTCCTAGAAATAAAAGTGCTTTAAAAAATGCGTGGGTAACAAGATGAAATATTGCTGCGACGTATGCTCCAGAACCAATAGCTATAAACATGAATCCAAGCTGTGAAATAGTTGAGTATGCTAAAACTTTTTTTATATCTTTTTGATTTATTGCAGCAAAAGCTGAAATTAAAGCAGTTAAAAGACCCACACTGATTATTATCAAGCTACTAAGTTCTGAAAATTGTAAAATTGGGGAAATTCTTACAAGCATAAATACTCCAGCTGTAACCATTGTCGCCGCATGAATTAATGCACTTGCAGGTGTTGGTCCTTCCATTGCGTCTGGTAACCAGCTAAATAAAGGGAATTGAGCAGATTTTCCAAAAGCTCCTAAAAGTAAAAATACAATTATCACATCAAGATTTTCAGGTATAGTTTCCAATGATGATTCAAAAATTCTTAAAAAGTTAAAAGTTTGAAATTCGTTGAGTATCATCATTAGACCTATAAGGAAACCAAAATCCCCGATTCTATTCAAAATAAATGCTTTATTACCAGATCTAGCAGCTGATTTCTTCTCAGACCAAAATGAAATTAAGAGATAGGAACTTAGTCCTACAAGCTCCCAACCAAAAAACATAACTAAGAAATTTCCCGACAGGACAAGAAGTAACATTGAAAAAACAAAAAAATTAAAATATTCAAAATATTTTGTGTAATTTTCATCTTTACTCATATAAGAAGTTGAGAACAGCTGTATCACAAGACTAAGACCACAAATCAAAACCATCATAACTCCTGAAAGCCCATCTAAATAAAATTCAAAATTTATTTCTGGATTAGGAAACCATTGAAATAATTCAAACTTTAATGGTTTGAATTTATCAAAAAAAATATAACCAAACAAAAAAAATGATGTTGCTACCGAGAGCATCGCAGCATTTAAAGTTATAAAATTTGTAAGTAATTCATTTAAAAATTTACCAATAACTTTTAAAAATAATGACGTAAGAAAAGGAATGAGAATTACGCCTAAGATTAAAATACCCAAAACTACCCCTTAGAGGAACTTAACATATCAACTGACGCAGATTCTTGCTTTTTAAATATAGAAACAATAATTGCGAGACCCACCACTACCTCTGCAGCAGCAACAACAAGAACAAAAAAAACTGCGATTTGTCCATCGACAGATCCAAGATGCTTCGACGCTGTAATAAAAGTTAAATTAACAGCATTTAGCATGAGCTCAATACACATAAACATTATCAATGCATTTTTTCTTACCATCATTCCTAAAAAACCTATAGAAAAAAGGATTGCTGAAAGTGTTAGATACCAATCAGATGTTACTTCAATCATTGCCACTACTTTGTTTAAATTCGTAGGCTAACGCTATAGCTGCAGTTGTAGCGACAATTAATAAAATAGATATTACTTCAAAGGGAAATACCCAAGAAGTGAATAATGCTGAGGCGAGTATTGCAGGTGTTCCCTCAAGTGAAATTTCTGATTGTGGAAATAATAAATTCCAATTCAATCCATTTTGTAAGCCAATAAAGACGACTACTGAAACTAATAAAATTAATGTGCCAGAAATTAATAATTTTTGTCCTTTAATTTGTTCTTTAGTTTGTTCGGGTTTATCAACACCAATCATCATGATTACGAAAAGAAACAACGTCATGACAGCACCAGCATAAACTAACATTTGGACCATCGCTACGAAAGTTGCATTAAGAGTTATGTATAAGATTGCGAGTGAAGTTAATGTCAATACCAATCCCATTGCATTATGGACTGGGTTTTTTGCAAATACTACAATTAATGCTCCTAAAATTAACAATGATGCAGGTATCGCAAAAAGTAGTAATTCTATCAATCTATTCTTCCTCTAAAAATTGACCTTTTTCCGGATCTCTTTTTCCAACTCCTAATGACCCTGTCCAGCTTACTGTATTTTGATAATTGGGATTACCATTTGATGAGGTTGCTCTCATCCACCCATCTGAAGTTTTTAATTCATTAAAGTTAGTTAATAATGTCTGTTTTTCGTGAGTGTTGGGCACGCCATCATCACCGACTAGTAAAACATCTTTATCAAATACTGCTTCATCACGAGATCCAACACTCATTTCAAACAACGAAGTCATTGTGATAGCTTCTGTTGGACATGCTTCAACACATAATGCACAATAAATACATCTAAGCATATTAATTTCATAAATGAACCCATATCTCTCACCTGGACTAATTGGTTGTTCTTCGGGGTTATCCTCTCCTCTTACGTATATGCATTGTGCAGGACATACGCCAGCACATAACTCACAACCAATGCATTTTTCCATTCCATCTTCATATTTATTAAGCACATGTCTTCCATGGAATCTTTGTGGTTTTTTTCTAAACTCTTTTGGGTATTTATCAGTTACAGATTTTTTAAATAATTCTTTAAAGGTTACCTTTAAACCTTTTATTAAATCATATCCTGCGCTCATTATCCTATTAACTCCAAGGTAATCCAAAATCTCTAATGCCAAGAACAATTGCAGAAAGCATTAGCCATATGAGTGAGATAGGAATAAGTCTTTTCCATCCTAACTCCATTAGTTGGTCATATCTTAATCTAGGCAATGTTGCCCTGATCCAAAAATAAACAAATAATAATCCAAAAGTTTTTAAACCTAACCATATGGTTGGCATAAGTGCAGATAAAAATTGGGGTAAAACTCCCTCAAAAGTTGGACCCAACCAGCCACCTAAGAAGAACGTAGCTGTGATTGCACACATATTAAACATATTTATATATTCAGCTAAAAAAAACATAGCAAATCTAAATCCTGAATACTCAGTATGAAAACCTCCAACCAATTCTTGTTCTGCTTCCACAAGATCAAATGGAGCTCTATTTACTTCTGCAATTGAGGCTACAAAGAAAATTCCAAATGCTAAAAATTGTGGAAAAATATTCCAGTTTGGTATGAAGCTTACAATTGAATCAACTATTGGAATTGTGCTTGATAAATTTCCAGCTTGACTTTCAACGATCTTTGTCATTGACATTGATCCTGAATACAAAATTACAGGTACAAGAGAAAGTCCCATTGCAGCTTCGTAAGATATCATTTGAGCAGATGCTCTTACCCCTCCAAGTAAGGGATACTTTGATCCAGAAGACCATCCAGCTAAAACAACGCTATATACTGCCAATGAGCTTATCGCTAGAAAGAATAAAACACCTACATTTATATCAGCACCAACCATGTCTATAAATTGAGTTTCACCACCAACGGTCAATTCAAAACCTGGACCTAAAGGAATAATCATAAAAATTAAAAAAGATGGAACCAGTGCAATAATTGGAGCTAATAAATACATGGCTTTATCAGCTTTCATTGGTAAAATTTGTTCCTTTAACAGAAGCTTTATGGCGTCGGCTAGAGTTTGTAAAATTCCAAAAGGACCAGCTCTATCAGGACCCACTCTTGATTGCATTCCTGCTACAACTTTTCTTTCAAGCCAAATAAGAATAATTGTATTTGTAAGCAAAAGACCCAGAACTAAAAGTGGTTTAATTAGTGCAAGAATTATCTCAGCTGACATTTAATTGCTCCCTACTTTTAGCTACCTCGAGCTCAACTTTTTTCTCCGGATTTATATTTTGAAAACCTCTCCTATTTATTGGTACAACTAAAAGATTGTCTGGAAGGTTGTCGTTAATATTCACATTCACCTGAACAGAGATTTCACCCTGTATCAGGGTTACAACGTCAGAATAAAGCATATAAGAACCAAAGTAGGTAGCCGAATTCATTTCAATAAATCTTTCCGAGCTCAACATAGATATTGAAGGAGAATTTATTTGTGTTGAGGAGTCCCCATAAAGTCTGTGAACAAATAATATCTCAAGATTTGTCGAATCAACATTTTCGATATTAATGTTGATTGTCTTTGAGTTAAGAACTCCATTTAGATTAGATGGTTTATTTAGGTTATCAAAGGATGGAATATTGTCTTCATCTAAATAATCTTTACACAATAAAGCATTCAATTGAGTTTCAGAATCATATACTTGTTCTAAATTAATTTTTTTTGATAATGTCAGTAAATATTCCCATTCATTCAGTGAGGATCCAGGGGGAGGTAAAATTTTATTCTGCATAAGGGTTCTCATTTCAAGGTTTGTAAATGTTCCTTCCTTTTCCCCAAGTGAAGTTGTTGGAAGAATAATATCCGATAATTCAGTTGTTTCATTTTTAAATAAATCCATAGATACAACAAAATCAGCATTAATAAGGGAATCTTTTATTTTTAGACTATAAATAGAGTTATTTACTGGATTAGCACCAATAGTAAATACAATATTTCTTTTACTTATATCAAATTCATTTACAAACTCATTTAGACCTTTAACAAGATTTAAATTTTGTAATGCACCAAATGTATTACCTTTTGAAAAACAATTGAGTATTTTTAAATTTGAATTTGCTTCTAAATATTGAATCAATTCTGAAATTGAATTTGTATTTTGCAATGGAGAAGCTTTACCCACGATTGCTATGACCTCTTTACCATCTATATGTCTAGAGAAATTTGGTATATCAGATATGTTTACATTGAATTCAAAATTATTTGTTACTATATCTCCACCAAAATATTCTTCTGCAATATCTTTAATAGCGGTATTTGTGTGGCCAAATATTAATAATTTCTTTCCATTTCTTACTGCTTGCTTAATTCTTAAATACAAGGTTGGCAGGTTGTCTTTAATGTCTTGAGCCCATAAGACTATTGTGTCAGCTGAATCTAAATCTTTAATCTCTGCAAGTGAATGATCCCCATTAAAAAAACCACTATATAAATAATCATCACTTAAATAAATATCAATGTTGCCAAATGTATTTTCAACTTTTTTAAGGTTTTCAGCAAAATTATTCAATGCAAAATACTCTTCGTTGGTACTGTTGTGACCAACAATAAAGCTTATGTTTGGGTCGCCACCTTTCAATATTTCATTACTTATTAGATCCATAGCTTCATTTATGTTTGGTTTTTTGCTTGAATTTTTAACAATTAAAGGTTCTTCAATTCTTTTTTCTGAGTGTAAATATTCAAAGTTATACCTACCTTTGTCTGATAGCCATCCTTGGTTTGTAAACTCATTGTCCTCACCTAAAATCCTAAGCATCTTATTTTGTGATACATTTAATTCAATTGAACAACCAACCGAAGAACAATTTGAAGTTGACGATACTTTTTTTAAGTCCCATGGACGTGCTTTAAATCTATAGGATGTTGATGTAAGAGCACCCACTGGACAAATTTGTACTGTGTTACCTGAGAAATACGATCTAAATGGCTCATCAGGAAAAGTATTTACTTGTGTCTTATTTCCTCTTTGAATAAATTCAATTAGAGGATCTCCTGATATTTCATCAGAGAATCTAGTGCAACGAGCACATAAAATACACCTCTCTCTGTCAAGCAAAATTATTTCAGAAATTGGAATAGGTTTCTCAAAATGTCTTTTATCTTCAACAAATCTTGATTCTCCCGGTCCATATGCCATTGTTTGGTCTTGTAATGGACATTCTCCCGCTTTATCACAAACTGGACAGTCTAAGGGATGGTTGATTAGTAAAAACTCTAGAACTCCTTCTTGAGCTTTTTTTACAACTTCAGATTCAGTTTCAACTACTAGATCTTCCGAGACTTTGGTTGTACATGATGGGACAAGGGCTTTACCTCTTGGAGTTTCTATCTCCACTAAGCACATACGACACATTCCAACAGGATCCATGCGTTTATGCCAGCAAAACCTTGGTATATGAATACCTGAGTCTTCACAAGCCTCAATAATTAGTTGGTCAGGTTTTGAACTTATTTCAGAACCATTGACATTTATTTTTATTTGATCTGTCATTGTGTGATTGGAATTTTTGTAGGAATCATATTTGTTATTTCATCTGAAAAATTATTTAGTAACGAAGTTATTGGAGATACAGCTGATGGACCAAGTGGACATATTGTTGTCATTTTTGGTGGCCAATCTAGCCCAGGTGAAATGTTGTCACAAATATCAATCAACAAACTAATGTCAGAAAGCCTGCCTCTACCACTAGCAATTCTTTCTAAAATCATTTCTAGCCATGTTGTCCCTTCTCTACACGGAGTACACTGACCACATGATTCATGAGCAAAAAAACTTACGATACTTTTTGCTGCATAAACTAAATTTGTATCTTCATCCATTACAACTACTGCACCCGAACCCAGCATTGAACCGGCGTTTGCTACATCATCAATTGTCATTTTTATATCTAACTGATCTCCAGTGAACCATGGTGCTGAAGCTCCCCCAGGAATATAGGCTTTTACACTTTTATTATTTTTGATTCCGTTTCCGAATGTATCGATAAATTCTCCAAAGCTCTTTCCCATCTCTATTTCAAAATTTCCTGGATTATTTACATGACCTGATAAACTAAATATTCTTGTTCCAGTTGAGCCTTCAACACCAAGTTTTGAATACTCTTTTCCGGAGTTTTGTACTATCCAAGGGACTGAAGATATTGTTTCAACATTATTTACAAGTGTTGGTTTGTTATATAAACCCATTACAGCTGGAAAATAAGGTGGCTTCAATCTTGGCTCACCTCTCTTACCCTCTAAAGAATTCAATAGAGCTGTTTCCTCACCACATATATATGCACCAGCTCCAAGATGTACAACAACATCTAACGAGAAATTCGTTCCTAAAATATTATTTCCCAAATATCCCTTTTCGTAAGCTTGCTTGACTGCATCCTGAACTCTTCTTGCAGGTTTTGCATATTCACCTCTTATGTAGATAAAAGCTTTTTTAATGTTTGACGCAAAGCAAGTGATTATTACACCTTCAATTAATTGGTGTGGATCTCTTTCAAGTAAAATTCTGTCTTTAAATGTACCGGGTTCAGATTCGTCTCCATTAATTACAAGATATCTGTCTTCATTTTCTGCTAAAAAACCCCATTTTACTCCTGTTGGAAATCCTGCTCCTCCACGACCTCTAATATTAGAATTTTTTATTTCATTGATAACATCTTCAGGATTATCTTCTTTTAAAACTTTTTTTAGTGCTCTGTAGCCATTATTTTTCTCATAAGTTTCGATAAGATGACTATCTTCAGGATATTCACGCATATGCTTTGTCAGTAATAAAGTTTCTTTCATAAGTTTTTTTCCTTTGCAGTTCCTATATTTTGAAATCCTGGAACAGAATAAGATGAACCTGTATTATCTTTAATTGCCCAGTCAAATGATTTTACGCCTCCAAATTTTTCTTGAAGTTCATCGGCTACAACTATTTCTGGTCGTTCTTCTTTAAGCCATTCACACATTTGGAGTGACTTTTCTGGTGTCAATCCTTCAACTGTTTCATAATTAACTTGTACAGCTGGGGCTCCTCCACAGGCTCCAATACATTCAACTTCCTCAAAAGTAAAAACTTTATCATTATCAGTTTCGTAATTTTCTAACCCTGTAAAATTTTTAACGGAATCTATCACGCTTCTTGAATCATTTATTTCGCAGGAAATTGATTTACATACACTTAATAGATACTTTCCAGTTTGCTCTTCTTTATACATTGAATAAAAAGATGCAACTGACTTTACTTGTACTTCGGTAATGCCCACAAGATTGCTTATTTGTATAATTGAATCATTAGATATATAACCATCCTTTTCTTGTGCTAAATATAAAAGTGGCCCGAGAGCAGATCTTTTTTCAGGATAGAGTTCAATTATTTCATTAGCTTTATCAATCAATTCTTTCTCCCAACTCATCTGTCTACATCTCCTAAGACTGGATCTAAAGATGCTATTGCAGCGACTGCATCAGCAATTGGGCTATCGGACATTACTACTGGTAAAGCCTGAAGATTGCAAAAGGAAGGCCCTCTAACGTGCATTCTGTAGGGTTTTGATGAACCGTCCGATACTATAAAGCATCCCAATTCTCCTCGAGGTGACTCAACTGTGGTGTAAACTTGTCCTTCTGGAACTTTAAAACCTTCAGTGTATATTTTGAAATGATGAATCAAGGCTTCCATAGACTCATCTAATCTTTTTCTTGGTGGAGGAGTAATTTTTTTATCTTGAATTTTATATGGGCCTTTTGGCATATTTTCCATAGCTTGCTGAACAATCTTTAAACTTTCAAAAATTTCTAAGACTTTGATTCTCCACCTTGCAAAAACATCTCCTTCTTCGAAAACAGGAATGTCAAACTCATACTTATCTATACCTGAATATGGTTGCATTTTTCTTAAGTCCCAAGCATACCCGCTGGCTCTGAGACTTGGTCCAGTAACACCATATGCCAAACATTCTTCAGTAGTCAAAATCCCAACATTTTTTAATCTTCCTTGCCAAATTGGATTATCCAAAAGCATTTCATCATAGTCTTTTAGCTTTTCAGGTATAATCTTTAAAATTTCTTCTACATCTTTTTGCCAATTATCTGGTAAGTCAGCTGCTACACCGCCAGGTCTTATATAGTTATGATTCATTCTTAAACCTGTGGTCTTCTCAAAAAAATCTAGAATTAATTCTCTTTCTCTAAATCCAAAAATCATCATTGATAATGCCCCAATATCCATTCCACCAGTTGCTAATGCAACAAGATGTGATGAAATTCGATTTAGTTCTGTCATCAATATTCTTATGGTTGAAGCTCTGTCTGGAACTTCAAGTTCTAGTAGGCTTTCAGTTGCTAATGAAAAGACAAGTTCATTGAAAAAAGGTGAGAGATAATCCATTCGAGTGGTGTTGGTAGGTCCTTGAAAGTAATTAAGTTCTTCACCTGTTTTTTCCATTCCAGTATGAAGATATCCAATTACCGGCTGAACTCTTCTAACTACTTCTCCCTCAAGTTCAACTTGCAATCTTAAGACACCGTGTGTTGATGGATGTTGAGGTCCCATATTTAATATCATTCTTTCATCATCAGAAATATCATCTTGAATAAAATAATCATCAATAACTTCAGATCCCATCTGGATTTTAGTTGTAGTTTCGTCTTCATCTTCTAACATTTTTTGGGAACCTTCATCAGTTGATGAAATGTTCCACCCACCTTCTTCGGAGTTGGTAGCCCAAAAGTCTACATCTTTTAAAATTTCGTTATTTTCTTCCACAATTAATCAACCTTTGGTGCATTTTTAAACTGAACTGGTATTCTTCCAGTTCCATAATCTTTTCTTAAGGGGTGCCCAACCCAATCATCAGGCATAAGAATTCTTGTTAAGTCTGGGTGGTTTTCAAAATTAATTCCAAACATATCAAACACTTCTCTTTCATAAAAATTTGCACTTGGATATAAACTTGTAATTGAAGGTATTGACAACTCGTCAGTCAATTTAACCTTGATGCAAACTCTTTTGTTTTTTGAAACAGATAAAAAATTAACAACTAGTTCAAATCTAGGTTCTTTTTTTCTAAACCAGTCAACAGCTGTTAAATCCACCATCATTTCAAAACCATTATTTTTTAATTCTTCAACTTTTTGAAAATAATCATCTACTTTTATGTCTAAATTCTCTACCATTATCTATTAATTTCTCTATCCATAATTTTCTGATGAAGTGTTAATATTCCATGCATCAATGACTGTGGTCCAGGTGGGCATCCTGGAACATAGATATCAACTGGAACTATATGATCAACACCTTGAACTAATGCATAATTGTTAAACATACCCCCAGTAGAAGAACAAGCACCCATTGCAATCACCCACTTAGGCTCAGCCATTTGATCATATACCTGTCTAAGAACAGGCGCCATTTTTTGAGATACTCTTCCTGCAACTATCATCAAATCAGCCTGTCTTGGTGAAGCTCTAAAAACCTCCATTCCATATCTGGCTAGGTCATACTTGGCTGAACCAGCAGCCATCATTTCAATAGCACAGCACGCAAGACCAAAAGTTACAGGCCACATAGATTGTGTTCTTGACCAACGAACAGCTTTGTCGATAGTTGTTGTAAATATATTGTCAGGTGAGAACATTATTCATTTACTCCCTCATAATTTGTGACTGGTTCGTGATATCTCTGCCTTCTGGGTACATTCCAGTCAAGAACATTTCTTTTCCAAACATAATATAGAGTCTCAAGTACAAAAAATGTAAATATGAAAATGACTACTATTCCATACCAACCCAACTTATCAAATCGTGTTGCCCACGCCAGAAGAAATATTATTTCAATATCAAAAACTATATATAACATTGCAACCATATAAAATTTAACTGGAAATCGTTGAGAGGGTTCTTCTTCAGGAAAAATACCTGATTCATAGGGAGTTAATTTTTCAGGTGTTGGATTTTTTGGTGATAAAAGATAACTTACTCCAAGTGAGGCAATCGCAAACCCAATACCAATAAATAACATAACCAATATTGGTAACCAATCAATCACATTCCCTCCCTATTTGTGAAATATTTCACAATGTACTCTCCTATTTTAGTACCGATTTTGCTTTTTGCTATAAGGAAAAGGTGGGAGATTTAGTAAAAAACCTTAATGTTTTAAAGGGTAAAATGAATTTAAAAGCTAATGAAAAAGTCTCTTTAACCGTCAATCTTGCTTCATCAAATAACAGCTCAACAACAAAATTTATGGTGTTTTTATCTACCGATGCAATTTTTAGTAATCTTTTTGTCATGAAAGGACTTTGTAAAACTAGTCGAGCAATTGAACAGCTAAGAAAATGCATACCAAATCTTTTGTTTAAAGCTTTCTCATATTTTTTTAAGTTGTTGTTTAACTTATTTTCTTTGTTTTCATTCAATGAAACCGATGTTTCTTTTGCAAGTAAATATCCTGCTTCCATGCCGTAAAAAATACCTTCTCCACTCATGGGGTTGATCATTGAACCAGCATCTCCGACAAGAGCTACTTTATCATGTGCAAGTTTTGGTCTAGAGGATGCAAATGGAAGCATATAACTTTTTTCCATCCTTAAGTTATCAACAATTACTCCTTTGGATTCCAATGTTCCTATAAAGCTATCTAGCATTTCATTAATATCCATTTTGTCATTTTTAAATAAATTTAATGGCATACCAATACCAATA
>LUMQ01001289.1_pt1 | contig 15524 bp, 16 predicted proteins | sample 729621 | NCBI WGS metagenome assembly LUMQ01 (sample SAMN03860259, study PRJNA289734) | marine metagenome | biome: seawater column; feature: ocean; material: water; isolation source: Red Sea water column Station 12 - depth 25m | place: Saudi Arabia: Red Sea | collected 2011-10-15 | depth 25 m | reverse complement strand
GGATCAGGCTGCATCGCAATTTCACTAGCAAAGGAATTTAAAAATGCATCTATTACAGCTATAGATATATCTAAAAAAGCATTAGAAGTTGCAGAAAAAAACTTAAAAATACATAATTGTTATAATCAAATTCAACTTAAGATGATTGATTTTAAAAATATTAATTCAAAGTTTGATTTGATTGTATCTAATCCACCATATCTAACAAACGAACAGTTTAATAATGCAGATCCAGAAGTTAAAAATTTTGAGCCTAAATTAGCTTTAGTTGGAGGAGATGATGGGTTGAAATTTTACAGAGAATATTCAAAAAATATTAAAAATTTAATGAATAAAAGTGCTTATTTTATATGTGAAATTGGCATTAATCAGAGACAAGATTGTGAAGAAATTTTTGAAAATTCTGGATTAAATTTGAATAAAATAGTTAATGATCTTCAAGGAATCGAGAGAATCCTGAGTTTTTCAAAGATATAAGTTGAAATAAATCAAATGAACTGTATAGATAACAAAAAAGATTAATAATTTATTAAAATTTTTAATTTCCAAACAATATGTATAAAAAAAACGGTAGAACCGCTTATAAGAGTAATAGAAGAACCAGTTTTAAGAAACCTGGTGGATATAAAAATTTCAATAATAGAAATAGAGGAAATGTATCCCAGCAATATAACAAGTACTTAAAACTAGCTAAAGAAGCATCAAGATCAGGTGATAGAATTCAATCTGAATACTATTATCAATTTACTGATCACTACTACAGAATAATGGTTGAGCTAGGTATTAATATTGAAGAAAACACAAATTTTGATGACCAAAAACAAAGTACTTCAAATGAACAAACTTCAGATACTGATAATGAAACTATCAAAGTAAATGATAATGATAAAGCAGAAGATGATTCCATCGAATCTATTCCATTTATAGCTGAGCCAACTAAAGAGAAAAGAACAAGATCAACAAAGTAGTTATTCGTATAACATGCTCAAATGATCAGCATATATTATTTTATATTCTTCTTTAAATTTTTCTAATTCTTTACCCTTAAGTATTTTTCCAGAAGGAAGTTTTAGTTTTAACGGATTTATATGTTTATTTTGATAAATAATTTCATAATGAAGATGAGGTCCTGTAGAATTTCCTGTACTACCTACATAGCCTATAACTTCACCTTGGTTTACTCTTACCCCTTTAGAAATACCTTTCTTATAATTTGACAGATGTGCATACGCCGTTTTATATCCATTATTATGCCTTATACGAATATATTTCCCATATCCTCCATTCCTTCCAACATATTCAACAATTCCATTCCCTCCAGCATAAATTGGTGTTCCTGTGGGTGCAGCAAAATCAACACCTTTATGCATTTTATTAAAACCTGAAATAGGATGTTTTCGCATACCAAAATTTGATGAAATTCTTGCACCATCTAATGGTGTCTTTAAAATTGATTTTTTAACATTTTTTCCCTCTCTGTTAAAATAATCAACATAACCATCATCTGTAATAAACTTAAAATATTCTAACTGTTTTCCATCAATTATTATCGAAGCATATTTAATATCGTTATATTCTAGTCTACCTGTTTCAACTATTTCATCAAATTCATAGGATATTGAAACAACTGTATCGACTCTAATATCTCTTTGAAAATCAAGATCAAAACTAAAAAGGCGTATAATTTTAACTAAAATATCTGATGATACATCATTTTTAATACCGTCTGAAAATAACGATTCTGAAATTGTATACTCTTTCGATTCAATAAATGAATTCTTCGTTAACTCTATTATATTTAGATTTATTTCTTTATCTAAATTAACAGAGATAATTCTTTATCAATATTTTTTTTTATATTTGGTGTTGCTACTTCTTCTTCTTTTTTTTCTTGAATAATTTCTTTTTTATCTTCTACTATTTCTTTTTTTATAATTTCTTCCTCAAAAATATATTTCTCTGATATATTTAAGTATTCAGAAATAAACAAATAATATCCTGATGATATTAAAGAAATTAAAATTAGATATCTTAAAATTCTAAACACCTAAAAATATTTTGAATTAAAATATACAAGTGGTTTCAATTTATCGTTAGATTGTAATTCCAATATCTTGCATATAAATATTATGTGATCACCTTTTTTGATTTTTTCTATTAGCTCACATTCAAGATTTGCTATACAATTTGGTATAATTACTGTTTTATTTTTCCCTTCAATAAATTTTATATCTTCTAAATTAGGCTCAGTTAAAGCAAAATTGTCAGATAATTTTTTTTGTTTACTAGATAGAATATTTATTGATAAAAATTTAGTTTTTGAAAACTTCTTTATTGAGGACGAGTAATTACCTAAAGAAAACAGAACCATAGGAGGGTTAAGAGATAAAGAGTTAAATGAGTTAACAGTTTTCCCATAAATTGAATTATTATTTTTAACACATACAACAGTAATTCCTGTTGAAAACTTACTAAGTGTTTTTTTAAAATTATTAGTGTTTACTTTTTTCATAACCTTTTTTGCATATAAATAGAATCAATCCACTTATTTTTTTTAAAACCAGCTTTCTTTATAGTTCCAATATATTGAAATCCATTATTTTTATGTATTTTTATAGAAGCAAAATTATTTTTTCCACCAATCACTGCTATCAAATTTTTAATCTTTGAAATTTTTTTACATATTTTAACAAGTTCTTTTAGTATTTTATTACCATAACCATTATTAATTAAATCTGGATCAACATAGATTGAATGTTCATATGAAAATCTATATCCACTTTTTTCTCTAAATTTATTTACAAAGGCTAATCCAATAACTTCATTTTCTTCAATTGCTAAAATAAATGGTAATTTATTTTTTTTAATTTTTTTTAATAATAAATTAAATTTTAATTTAGATAATTTTTTTTCTTCAAAATTAGAGAATGAATTTTCAATAAAATAATTATAAATTTTTAGAGCTTTAGAGATTTCATTTTCTGTAAAATTGTTTTTTTTTACCCTCATTTATCTCCTAATATTAATATTCAATTGTATGAATAATTCTAAACTCTGAATATTATTTAATAAAAAATTGATCAATATGTTTATAATTTATTTACTTAATTAATGATTAAAAAAGGTTAAATTAAGTATAATTTAAAAATCTCATACGATCTTTCAATTATTGCTTTACCTTTAAAAGTCATTATATTTCAAATACTATATTTTTATAAAATAAAACTTATTGGGTGTGTAGCTCAGCGGTAGAGCACTGCCTCGACACGGCAGGGGTCACAGGTTCAATCCCTGTCACACCCACCATAGAAATTTTAATAAATATTCTTGAAATTTAATAATATGATATATTTATAATATATGTTCAAATGTTTGCTAATAGCAACTCTAATCGCTTCATTGATTTTCTTAATAATAGACGTAATTTGGTTGAGCTTTGCTACAAAATCTTTTTATAGACCTCTAATAGGTAATTTATTAGCTGATAAGCCTGTAATGTGGGCTGCTGCTCTTTTTTATATATTATATGTCTTTGGTATGTCTTTGGTTGTAATTCAACCTTGTGTTGATTCTGGTAACTTAATGAAAACATTGTACACTGGCTTCATATTTGGTTTGGTTGCATATGGCACATATAACTTAACAAATATGGCAGTACTTAAAGGATGGTCACCAACTGTTACTTTCGTAGACATGTTCTGGGGTGGTTCATTAACAGCTGTATCAGCTACATCTGGATTATACTTAGCAAAAAAAATAGTACATTTTTAATTTAGTCGATCCATTCCAAATTTTAGCATTTTTATTAGTATAGGGTTTTGATTTATTTTATTTTTATATTTTTTTATAAAAGTATTAATTTTATTATTACACAAATCAGTAACTTGTTTTTCACCAATTAATTTTAGTAAGGTACTTTTGCCTTGTTCAACATCTTTACCTGGTGTTTTTCCAATTTTCTTAAAAGTTCCAATTTCATCGATTAAGTCATCTATAATTTGAAATATTAAACCAAATAACATTCCATAATCTTTTGCAAATTGAATTTCTATTTTACTTTTATCTTTTAATATAAAAGGTGCAGAAAAAGAGAATTCAAATAACTTGCCAGTTTTTCTAGAATACATATCTAAAATTTTATTTTTAGATAACTTTTTATTTTCATATTCTAAATCTAAAGCTTGACCAAGAGCTAATCCTTTATGTCCAATACACAAAGAAAGATAATTTATTAAATTTAATCTAGAAATAACATTTTTATTTTTAAAATTACCTGAGATCAATTCAAATGCTAAATCATGTAAAGCATCTCCTGCTAATATTGCAGTAGCTTCATTAAATTTTTTATGAGTACTTAATTTACCTCTTCTGTAATCATCATCATCCATTGATGGTAAATCATCGTGAATTAAGGAGTACGAATGTATACATTCAATACATGAGGCTATGATAAAGGCATCATTTGATGAAATTTTTGCTATTTTTGCAGACTCCATTACTAAAAATGGCCTTATTCTTTTTCCTCCATTCATAGAGCCATAAAAGATTGCATTTGATAAACTTGATTTGTCTAGCTTATTTTTTAAAAGTTTTTTAAATTTAATATCAAACTTTCTTTTATTTGCATTTATTAACGTATTTAAGTTCATAGATAACAATTTATATTTGTTTTAATTTCTAAATTATTTAATACAAATATGCGAATGTATTTATGAGAATCGAAGAAGAAATTAAACTTGACTACTCAGATGTCCTTTTTAGACCAAAGAGAAGTACTTTAAAAAGTAGGAAAGATGTTGATTTGAATAGAAAATATACTTTTAAACACTCAAGATCATCATGGAAAGGAATTCCAATAATAGCCTCTAATATGGATGGTGTTGGTGAAATAGATGTTGCAAAAAAACTAAGTTCTCACAAACTAATGACTGCTTTAACAAAACAGCATGATATTAATCAAATAGGAACTATTTATAAAAAAAATATTTTCTTTGATTCAATTGCTCTTAGTTGCGGCACAAGTAAAGACAGTTACAATAGGTTAAATTCAATTTTAAAAAAATATCCAAAATTTAAATTTATCTGTATTGATGTTGCAAATGGTTATTCAGAAAATTTTAGTAATTTTGTTTCAGAAGTAAGAAAAAAATATCCAAAAAAAACTATTATTGCAGGTAATGTTGTTACTGCAGATATGACTCAGGAATTAGTATTAAGTGGGGCGGATATTGTTAAAGTTGGTATCGGTCCTGGAAGTGTATGTACCACTAGAATACAAACAGGAGTAGGGTATCCACAACTTAGTGCTGTAATGGAATGTGCTGACGCAGCACATGGATTAGGAGCGCATATTATCGCTGATGGAGGATGTACTTGTCCTGGTGATGTTGCAAAAGGATTTGGTGCTGGTGCAGACTTTGTTATGCTTGGCGGAATGTTAGCAGGTCATAAGGAAGGTGGTGGTGATATAATTGAGGAAAATGGAACTAAATTTATCGAGTTTTATGGATCAAGTTCTGAAGAAGCAAATGAGAAACATTATGGTGGTCTTGCAAACTATAGATCATCTGAAGGTAAAAAAGTTAAAATACAAATGAAGAATTCGCTAGATAGTACAATTAGAGATATTCTTGGAGGTGTAAGAAGTAGTTGTACATACGTTGGCGCTTCATCATTGAAGCAGCTTAGTAAGTGTACTACATTTGTAAGAGTAAATAATCAGTATAATGACACTTTTGGGAAAGTGTAAATTAGTAACCTATTGCCATACCATCCTTTCGTGGATCTGACCCGCCAATAAGCACTCCATTTTTTCTATCTATTTTTATACATTGACCACCGCCAATAGCATTTTTATTTATTTTAATTTTATGACCAATATTCTTTAATTTTTTTACAATTTTATCATCTAATGAATTCTCAACATTTAAGAGACCATTTAGAGCAAATGCTCTAGGTAAATCCAAGCCTTCTTGTACTGTCATGTTATAGTCGATTATATTTTGAATCAAATGAGACTGACCAATTGGTTGATATTGTCCTCCCATAACTCCATAAGAATATAGTGTCTCATCATTCTTATTAGTTATTAGCCCAGGGATTATTGTATGAAGTGGTCTTTTATGACTATCAATTGAGTTGGGGTGACCATCTTCTAATCTGAAATTTACACCTCTATTTTGAAAAAGAATTCCTGTTTTATTACTTGTAATTCCACTTCCAAAACCATGACATATTGAATTAATAAATGATACTGAATTCAAATCTCTATCTACAACACTTAAATATATTGTTTCAGGGTGAGAAGTTACATAGCCTTTTTTTGAAGAATAAATTTTATTTTTATTTATTCTAGAACATAAAGAGCTTATATATTCATTACTTAAATAATCTTTTATATTTATATTATTAAAATTAGGATCACCAAATATTGTTTCCTTAACCTCAAAACATATTTTTGAAATTTCAGCTTGAAGATGATATCTTTCAAAACTTGAAGGATGGTATTTTTTGATATTTAATTTCTCAGTCATTGCCATCATCATCAAAACAACTAATCCAGGACTATTTAAGGGGCATTGATGTATTTTTAAATTTCTATATGAATTTGTTATTGTTTTTGAAAATAACGTTTTTTGATTATAGAAATCTTCTTCTGTATGCAGTCCTCCAAGTTTATTTAGTGTCTTAACCATGTCCTTAGTTATTTCACTTTGATAAAATCCTTTAATTTTATTTTTTGAGATGATTCTTAAAGTATTTGCTAAAGGAATATTCTTAAAAACTTCACCATAATTATAACTGAGATTTTTATTTAAAAATAATCTTTTAGAACATTCTCTTTCCATGCAATAGCTTCAACTTCATGAACAGGAAATCCTTTTCTAGCAAAATTTTCTGCACCATTTAAAACTTCTTTAAAATCAATTCTTCCAAATTTTTCATGCATAGAACACCATGCATGAACTGCTCCAGGAATAGTGACTGAATGTGGACTTGTTAAACCAATATTTTTTATTTTATTATCTTTATAAAACTGTAAATTTGCTTTTTTCGGAGCGATTCCAGACCCATTTACAGCAATTGGTTTCTTCCCATTCATCGAAATAATTGCAAAGCAATCTCCGCCAATTCCTGTTGCACTAGGACATACTACAGCTTGAACAGCTGAAGCCGCGATAGCAGCATCAACAGCATTTCCACCTTTTTGAAGTACATTAATAGCCACCATGGAACTTAATGGATTTGATGTTGCCACCATACCATTTTGAGCTAAAACATTAGATCTTCCTGGGTAAGATAACTTTCTCATATTAATTCAGACAATATATGTTTGACAAAACAAATCCCAGAATTTAAAGCGCTTTTTATGAAAGTTAAATGTTCATTAAAAACTGCCAAAACTAGAGATAAAGATTGTAAAGTCGTTCGTAGAAAAGGTAGGATTTATGTAATTAATAAAAAAAATCCCAGAATGAAGGCCAGACAGGGATAATTAATTTTCTGCTATATATTTTTCAGCCTCTAAAGCAGCCATACAACCCATACCAGCAGCAGTTACAGCCTGCCTATAAATTTTATCTTTTACATCACCTGCTGCAAAGACTCCCTTAATACTTGTTTCAGTACTATCAGGTTTAGTAATTATATAATTTTCCTCGTCCATTTTTAACTTATCTATAAAAAGTGAAGTAGCGGGATCATGTCCTATAGCTATAAAAGCACCATTTACATCTATAGTTGTTTTGGTGCCATCTAATGTGTTCTCTAAAATAATTTTTTTTAATGTATTTGGATTTTCTTCTCCAACGAACTCAGAAACCTTACTATTCCAAATTACTTCAATTTTTTTATTGTTAAATAGTCTTTCTTGTAAAATTTTTTCAGCTCGTAAACTATCTCTTCTATGGATTAACAAAACCTTTGAAGCAAATTTAGTCAAAAACATTGCTTCCTCTACTGCACTATTACCTCCACCAATCACTGCTACTTGCTGATCTTTGAAGAAAAACCCATCACAAGTTGCACAAGCAGAAATACCAAATCCTTTAAATTTTTTTTCACTTTCCAAATTCAGCCATCTAGCCTGAGCACCTGTTGCAATAATTATCGATTTGGAAACAAATTCTTTGCCTGACTCAGTTTTGGAAGTAAATGGATTTTTTTCAAAATCAACTGAAGTTACAATATCATTATGAAAGATAGTTCCTACTTTTACTGCTTGTTCTTTCATTTGTTCCATAAGCCAAGGACCCTGAATTACATTTTCAAATCCTGGATAGTTTTCTACATCCGTAGTGATGGTTAGCTGACCTCCTGGTTCTAAACCTGAAACTAAATGCGGTTTTAAATTTGCTCTTGCTGCATAGATTGCAGCAGTATAGCCTGCTGGTCCAGAGCCAATAATTAAGACATCATTTTCTATTTTTTCAGTCATATAATTAAATTAATAATTTAAGCACTTTTTTCAACTGGCCAATCTGTATTAAAAGTAACATAATTTATTTGAATACATCTTCTTTCTTTTTGAATTTCTTTTAATTCAAGTCCATGCCAAGTATCATCCCCTGAAGAAAAAAAATAACCACTATTATGAACATATTTAATTGTTTTAACTAATTTAAAATTTTTATCATATAGGTCGGTACCCAAATTTGACGCTTCATTATATGGGTTAGCCCAAACCATCATAGTCATTAATTTTTCTGAAATATCTTTGTGTGGTTTTAACCAAAATCCTTTTTTATCTCCAATTACTTCTAATCTGACGTATGAATTTGATAAATCTTTATCAATTATTTTCGATATTTTATTTACCATTTCTTTGCTTTGTAAAGACTGAATTAATTTTGTTAGATATGGAAAATTTTGACAATTATTTTTTGTTATAAAAAGTCTTAATTTACCATCAACTCCCTGTCCTGTATGATCGGCAGCTCTTGTCCCATCGTACATTCTGTCTCCTGACGGAATATTACTATAGGAAATTTCATCTAATGCGCCTTCTTCTAAACAATTACTAAATACCCAGTGATTAAAGGGAAAATCTGCATGAGTTAAGTTCTCAAGATTCATTTTTCCTTTCTATAATTCTTTTTTTTATAATTCCAGCAATTCTTTTGCTTTCCTCTAGTTTCGTATATGTCCAATTTTCTAATTTATCTAAAGTATTAAAATCTCTTGTTATATTCATTTTTTTAAATTCTTCATGGAATCTTATAAATCTTTTACTTTTTCTCTTCATTGGTAATTGATAAACATAAATTGGCTTACCAGATATACTTGCTTCAGAAATCATAGAGGTTGAGTCAGAAGTAATAATAAAATAACTGGAATTATAAATAGCAAATTCGTATGGATTCTTTCCTTCTCCAAGCCATAATGTAGACATAGTGCTCAATTCTTTTTTCAAAATATGCTTAATTTCTTTATTAGTTCTTCTCGAGGTAAGAACTAAAATTTCATTATTATGAGACTTTAATTTTTTTATTCTTTTACAAAGATCTAAAGTATTTTCTTTTGAGAAATTATAGTGATTATTTTCACCTCCAATAATACATGTGATCAAATTTTTTGTATTAATTTCATAATGATTTTTCAAATTATTAAATTGTTTAAAATGATGTATTGCACCCGAAGAATTAATTATATTGTCACCATATAAACCATCATGATTTGGAGCTATAACATAAGAAAAGTTTTTTGAAGAAATTTTTGGGTTTTGAATATGAATATTAATAATATTTGGATATTTTTTTTTAAGATAGATTGATAGGTAAACACTTTTTCTTCCACAACTGATAACTAAATCAGGTATCTCATCTATTGGTAACTTATTTTTAAATATCCAATTAAAAATAGGAAGTATCCCAGGCTGTAATTTATTCCAAGGAAAAATTATTTCAGTTTTAATTTCCTTTATATTTACACTCAATTCATTTGCCAGACCTTTAGTCTGACTTATCATTCCTTGTGAACCATCAGTTAATGACCAAATTTTAGGATTGTCTATATTCAAATGTATTTTACTGATAATATTGTATAACTTTTTAAACCTTTTGGACTATTGATTTCAACATTGTCTTCTTCTGTTTTACCAATCAAGCCTCTTGCTAAAGGACTAGTAATTGAAAGTTTTTTATTTTCAATATCTGATTCATATTCCCCAACAATTTGATATTGTTGTTTTTCTCCACTTTCATCATCTTCTATTTCAACTGTTGCACCAAATTTAATATCGTCACCTTCAACAGATTTAACATCTATTACCTCTGCTTTACTAATAGCACTCTCTAAATCTATAATTCTTCCTTCAATTAAACTTTGTTGTTCTTTAGCATATTGATATTCTGCATTTTCAGATAAATCACCGTGGCTTCTAGCTTCGGCAATTGCTTCAATTATTTTTGGTCTATCCTCAGAGGTTAATTTTTTTAATTCATCTTGTAATTTTGTATAACCCTCAGCAGTCATAGGAATTTTATTCATAAACTCATGATGATTTATTTATTTTTTATAGTCAATAAAATTAATTTATAGTTTGAAGACTTTTTATTGTGAATTCCTGAGTTTTCATATGTTCAATAGCATCTACAGCAACTTTTGCTCCAGCTATTGTCGTATAATATGGAATATTATACATTAATGATGTCCTTCTAATACTATAGCTATCTCTAATAGATGATTGAGTTTTTGTTGTATTAATTACTAGCTGAATTTCATTATTAATCAATGAGTCAACTACATGAGGATTACCTTCTTTTACTTTATTTACTATTTTTGTCTTGATGTTATTAGAATTTAAGTATTCAGCAGTCCCTTTAGTTGCAAGTAGATTAAAATCTAATTCTTTTAACTTTTGTGCTATCTCAATAATGAACTTTTTATTATCATTATCTATTGAGATAAATACTGTCCCTTTAGATGGAAGAATATTACCACAGGCTATTTGGCTCTTTATATAGGAAGATAAAAAGGTTTCATCTATTCCCATAACTTCTCCTGTAGATTTCATTTCAGGACCTAATATTAGATCAACTCCATCAAATTTATTGAAAGGAAAAACAGATTCTTTTACATTAAAGTTTTTTAATTCATTAATTTTATAATCATTCAAAATTGAATTAAGATTTTCGCCGACCATTACTTTTGCTGCAATTTTTGCGACTGGAATACCTTTTGATTTAGCCACAAATGGTACAGTCCTGCTGGCTCTTGGGTTTACTTCTAAAACATATATTTTTTTATCTTTAATTGCTAATTGAGTATTCATTAATCCAATAACATTAATTTCATTGGCAATTTTTGATACCCATTCAATTATTTTATTCTGAGTTTCTTTACTAACTGAATAGGGAGGTAAGGAACAAGCACTATCTCCAGAGTGAATTCCTGCCTCTTCGATGTGTTCCATAATCCCAGCTACAAATATTTCTCCATTTTTATCTCTAATTATATCTACATCTATTTCTTTGGCATTCTCAAGATACTCATCAATTAAAATTACATTATTTGAAGAAACTTCAAGAGCTTCATTAGAAAATGATTCTAAATTATCTTTATCGTATGCGATTTGCATAGCTCTTCCTCCAAGTACATATGAAGGTCTAACTAAAACAGGATATCCAATTTCTTCAGCTTTTTCTAAAGTTTGAGCTACAGTATTTGCAAAAGCATTTTTTGGTTGAGCAATTTTTAGTTTCATTAATATTTCACTGAATCTATCTCTATCTTCAGCTAAATCTATTGCTTCAGTTGAAGTTCCTATAACTTTTATTCCAGCCTCTTCTAATTCTTTTGCAATTTTTAAAGGAGTCTGGCCTCCAAATTGAACTAACACACCAAGAACATTTCCATTACTTTTTTCTTTATTGTAAATTTCAATAACACTTTCAGCTGAAAGTGGTTCAAAATAAAGTCTATCAGCAGTATCATAGTCAGTTGAAACTGTTTCTGGGTTACAATTTATCATTATTGTTTCAATGCCCTTTTCTTTCAATGCATAGACAGCATGTACACAGCAATAATCAAATTCAATGCCTTGACCTATTCTATTAGGACCACCTCCAAGAATTATTACTTTGTCTTTTGATGTAGGATTTGCTTCACAGAATTTAGTATTTTCAAAATCCCAATCGTAAGTAGAATATAGATACGGAGTTTTAGAACTAAATTCACCTGCACAAGTATCCACTAGTCTGAAGACAGGATTAATATCGTTATTTAATATTTAAAATTGATGAAATTTTACTATCTGAGTAGCCTATTTTCTTCGCATATAATATTATCTCTTTCTTGAGGCCTTTATCTTTTAAGATTTCTTCAAAATCAATTATTCTTTTAATTTGATATAAAAACCATTTGTCATATTTTGTAATTTTATTTATTTCATCAACTGATAGTCCAATCCTAAGAGCTTCACCTACAACTAACAAGCGTTGAGAAGATTGTATTTTAAGTTCATTCAAAATTGTATTTTTATCATTTGAGCTAAGTTTTGGTTTATCAAAACCAGTTAGACCGTACTCAAGAGAATTAAACCCCTTTTGGATTGATTCATTAAAAGATCTACCTATACTCATTGCCTCACCAACTGATTTCATGGATGTTGTTAAGTCAGAATTAGCACCAACAAATTTTTCAAAAGTAAATCTTGGAATTTTAGTTACAACATAATCAATAGTTGGTTCAAAACTTGCTGGTGTTGTCGTAGTAATATCATTTTCAAGTTCATCCAAAGTATAACCTACGGCTAATTTTGCAGCAATTTTTGCTATTGGAAAACCTGTAGCTTTTGATGCTAATGCAGAAGATCTACTAACTCTTGGATTCATTTCAATTACATTAATTTCTCCATCTTCAGGATTTATTGCAAATTGAACATTTGAACCACCAGTATCTACACCTATTTTTCTGAGAACCTTAATGCTAGCATTCCTTAAAATTTGATATTCTTTATCAGTTAATGTTAAGGATGGAGCTACTGTAATGCTATCTCCAGTATGAACACCCATTGGATCAACATTTTCAATTGAGCAAACAATAATACAATTATCTTTATTATCTCTAACAACTTCCATCTCAAATTCTTTCCAACCTGAAACAGATTTTTCAATAAGTATCTGATTTGTTGGGCTAGCATTTAAACCCCTATTACATAAATCAATAAAACCCTCATCATCATAAGCAACACCACCTCCGGTACCTCCAAGTGTAAAACTTGGTCTTATGACAAGAGGTAAATTTAATTCATTTTTTACTCTTTTTGACTCTTCAATAGTGTTAACCACGTAACTTTTAGGACAGCTTAGACCAATTTCTTTCATGGCATCTTTAAATTTTTGCCTATCCTCAGCTAATTCTATTGCTGTTGGATTAGCTCCAATCATTTTTACTCCGTGTTTTTCAAGTATACGATTATTAATAATTAATATAATTTTGTAACCTTCGTCTCTGAGTGACTTGCATGCCTGAGCACCCGAGTAATCAAATTCACAAGCCTGACCAATAACTATAGGGCCTGCACCTACAATTAATATTTTATTTATGTCAGTTCTTTTTGGCATTTTTTTCAATAAGTTTATAAAATTCTTCAAACAAATAATGACTATCATGTGGACCAGGCGATGCCTCCGGATGATATTGAACACTAAATACAGGCAAATGCTTATGTCTTAAACCTTCATTAGTTCCATCAAATAGTGAAACATGAGTTTCAATTATATCTTTGCCAAAACTATCTCTATCAACTTCAAAGCCATGATTTTGTGAAGTAATTTCAACAATGCCTGTTTTAAGATTTTTGACGGGATGGTTTGAGCCTCTGTGACCCTGAAACATTTTTTTAGTCTTTGCATTTAATGCCAATCCTAAAATTTGATGCCCTAAACATATTCCAAATATTGGAATATTATCATCAATTAATTTTTTAATCACATCAACTATTTTACTACCTGTGGCATAAGGATCACCAGGGCCGTTTGATAAAAAAATTCCTGAAGGATTAGTTTCTATTATTTCTTCGTAGCTAGAAAATAAGTTTAATACAGTTGGGTTAAGATTAAATTCATTTAGATTTCTTAAAATGTTATTTTTGATACCAAAGTCTAAGCAAGTGACATTATATTTAAATTGGCTTTTAATTGATTTATCACTTTTCCATATTCCTTTTTTCCAATTATAGTTTTGCTCTGTCGATACTATTCCAGCCAAATCTAAATTTTGAAGACCTTTCCAATCATTTATTTGAGTTTTAAGTTTTTCAATTTTATTTTCACCTTCTCCAAAGTAAATAATTGCGGCCTTTTTAGCTCCCTCAACAGATAATTTCTTAGTTAAGTATCTAGTATCAATTCCAAAAATACATGGAATTTTGTTTTTTAAAAAATATGAATTTAAGTCATTTTCTGCTCTCCAATTTGAATATTCTGATAATGGTTGATTTATTACACAACCATCAGCGTAGATTTTTTTTGACTCTTGATCTTCTTGATTTGTACCTACAATTCCAACATGTGGAAAAGTAAATGTAATGATTTGTTTTGTATATGAGGGATCAGATAATGCTTCTTGATAGCCTGTTTGAGAGGTATTAAAACAAAGCTCACCTACGGCAGCTTTTTTCTCTCCTAATCCATAACCCCATAAGATTTCACCATTTTCTAATACAAGAGCTGCAGTTTTATTGTGAATATGTGGTTCTTTTTTTAAAACTTCCATTATATTTTGATGAAGCAAAATGATAGTTAGTAGGCATTTATAACAATGTAGTCAAGGATTAGTTGAAATTAAAAAGAAGAATTATATTATTAAATTAAATTTATTAGAAAGTGAAAAAATATGAACTTAAAGGGTAAAATTGAAAGTGATTATAACAATTCTATCAAAGAAAAAGATAGTAATTCCATCAATACTTTAAGATTAATAAAGAGCGCTATTAAAGATAAGGAAATTTCTCTTAGAGGTAAGCAAGACTCTTTGACCGATTCTGATATTTTAAGTTTACTTCAAAGTTTAGTAAAACAAAGAAAAGATTCAATAGAAGCTTTTGAAAAAGCGAATCGGAATGATCTTATTGAAAATGAACTAAATGAAATCAAAGTAATAGAAATGTTTTTACCAAAACAAATGGATGAAGATGAAACAATATTGATCATAAAGAATATAATTCAAGAGAATAATTATACATCACTCAAAGAAATGGGTGCACTTATGAAAATAATTAAGGAAAAATATACTGGAAAAATAGATATGGGTTTAGTTGGAAAAATTGCTAAATCTTTACTGGGCAATTGATGTCATTTTCAAAAAATGATCTTGAATTAATAAAATCAAAAATTCTTCTTTCACAAGAAATTGAAAAAAAAACAAAAGTTATAAAAAAAGGAAAAGATAGTTGGTGCTGTTGTCCTTTTCATGATGAAAAAACTCCATCTTGCAAAATAAATGATGATTTAGGTTCCTATTACTGTTTTGGATGTGGGGCTAAAGGAGATATATTTACCATATATACAGAGCTTTATAAC
>LUMQ01000375.1_pt1 | contig 15543 bp, 15 predicted proteins | sample 729621 | NCBI WGS metagenome assembly LUMQ01 (sample SAMN03860259, study PRJNA289734) | marine metagenome | biome: seawater column; feature: ocean; material: water; isolation source: Red Sea water column Station 12 - depth 25m | place: Saudi Arabia: Red Sea | collected 2011-10-15 | depth 25 m | reverse complement strand
GCAGAGGAAGTTCACAGAGTTAATAATATATATAAAGAATTGAGATAAAAATTAATCTTTTTTAATTGGTATAGTTGGGTGTCTCGCAGTAGATGTAACAATATTTTTCTTTAGCTTCATTTCTCTCATAACTATATAAAGTCCAGCTGCAATAATTATTGCATTTCCAACATAATTATTAATTGTAGGAATTTCACCAAATACTAAGTAGCCTAGCAACACTCCTGCGAATATCTGAACATAAATAATTGATCCAAAAATAGCACCAGGAAGATGCCTTGCAGCATTAATTACTAAAATCATCGCTGTTCCTCTAAAAATACCAGAGATACCGTTTAAAACTAAATCATTAAAATTCATAGTTTTAAAGGAAAAGATTACAAATATGCCTGAAAATATAATCATTAATATTTTTCCATATATGATAAATGAAAATATACTTTCCTGATATCCGTATTTTCTAACAATGAGATAGCTAGCTGCTGCGCAGAGTGGGCATAATAAAGCTACAAACACATATGCATCAATTTTTGAGCCAAATGGATCAATTGAGATTAAAGCCCCTACTAATCCAAAGATAATTGCAGTAAACCTCTTCCATCTCACTACCTCATTTAAAAAAAAAACTGAACCAATCGTTATGATTAATGGAGTTAAAAAAACAATGCTGTACATTGTAACCATTGGCATTAAATAAAATCCTGTGTAAGCAAAGAAAACTGCTAGTGCCATTGTTAAGGATCTAAAAAAATGTACTTTAAAATTTGCGCCCTTTAATTTATTCCATCCATCTAAAGTTTGTGTATAAAGTATTACAGGTATTAAGGCGAACCAAGAATTAACAAAAATAATTTGAGTAATTTTATAATCTTCTGCAATATATTTTACTATTGCATCTTGAGAAACAAACAAAAAATAACCTAAACAGGCGAGAAAAAACTCTGGGAGATAATTTTTCTCCGATGTTGATGAACTCATTAAATAATATTCGCTAAATCTCTTTTAGTTCCTTTGAAAGTAGGAAGAGGATATTTATAAGACCATTTTCTTGGAATGCATTTTACTTTAGCTTTTTCCCATAAAGCAATCCATTGTTTATAATTTTGTACTTTTATGTTGTTTTTGTTTTTACTTTTAACAATAAAATTAGGCAATGGATCCCTTCCTGAAGGCTGACCTGCTTTATTATATCTCAAGTCCATACTTATTCTAAAATTTTTTGATTTATTTGGTAGTGAACAATGAAGTAAATATCTATTTAGTAATATTATATCGCCGACATCAGCTTCAAGAGGTACGGTAGACAACTTATCAATTATTTCTTTGCCTCTAACTTCTACTTGTCCCTTACTTCCATAATCATGGTTAACAAGTCCAAATTTATGACTTTCTTTCACAGCAAGCATACAGCCATTTTCTATTCTTGTTTTAGTAAAAGGTATCCAACAAGTTACTAATTCAGTACCCTTCTGTCCTTTTTTATTCATAACGCCAGCATCTTGATGCCAAGGTGTTCTTCCAACTAGGCCGTCATTTAAATTCTTTTTTGAAACATTTTTTTCAGGTTGTTTAATTCTTGAATTTTGACAAGGATTAGAAGCTATTTCGGGACCTAGAATTTTTTCAATCTTATTTAAAATCTTTTTATTATTAATTAAATTCCATATTGATTGACTTGCAAAAAAATCACTATTAGCGTTTATGTTTTTTTCAGGAAGTCTAATGTTAAAATATTGGTCAAGCTCGGGAATATCTAAAGAAACCAAATATGAGTATTTTTTCTTAAACTCATAATTTAATACTTTCACTTTATGATTTTTTGGAACGAATCTATGAATAAGCCTATCCATGATAAAAGCCATATCATTCAAAATTGGCTCTAAATCCTCTTTATAATTTAAAACGCCTTTTAATCTTATGAAACCTTGTTTCTCAAAAATTCTCTTAATATTTTGGCTCATTGAATTGATAGCACTAATTTGAAAATATTATCAAACTCATTTTAGACTGCAAGAGCTTTTCTCATCTCTTCGTCATTCATCTTTTTACCCAGATAGGCTTCTATTACTGCATTATCGTCTTTAACTTGACTAGGTGTTCCCTCGGCAATTTTTTGCCCGTGATCGAGAACTGTCACAGTATTACAGGTATCCATAACTACTTTTAATATGTGCTCTATTATAATAAGTGTTAATCCATACTTATCTTTTAATTGCATGATTATCTTCATAAGATTATCAACGTTAACTGGAGATAGTCCTGCTGCAGGTTCATCTAACATCAATAATTTTGGTTTCATGGCTATTGCTCTAGCTAAAACTAACAAACGTCTTTGGCCTCCAGATAACTCACTTGCATTTAATTCTGCATAATCTGCGAGACCTACAAAGGATAATAGTTCCATCATTTCATCTTTGATTTCTTTTTCCTGATCCCAAATTTTCTTTCTTCCAATTACAGCATCAAAAAATTTATATTTTACTCTTGTGTGGTAGCCAGACATAACATTATTTATTACTGACATATCTTGGTAAAGTCTTAATAACTGAAAAGTTCTAGATAAACCCAACGCTCCAATCTTATGAGGAGGTTCATTGGTAATATCATGACCATCGAATTCAATATAACTACCTGGATCAGGATCATAAACACCGGAAACTAAATTAAAAAAAGTGCTTTTTCCTGAACCGTTAGGGCCTATTATCCCTCTGATTTCTCCAGCTGGTAACTCGAAGTCAACTTTATTAATAGCTTTTAAACCACCAAAAGCTTTCATTAAATTTTTTGTTTTAAGCAACATTACTTGCCTTCCTCAACTTTCTTTTTTTTAAATCTTTTATCTATGAATATCTTATCTATAAATCCACCAATACCTTTTGGCATGAATAAAATTGTTAAAACAATTGTTAAGCCAAATATAAATAGTTGATACTCATAAAGAGGACGAGTTAAATCATAGACAATTGTAATTATTATTGCTCCTATTATTCCACCCCAAATGTGCCCTAGGCCTCCAAAAACAACCATTGCTAAAAAAGTTACCATCTCAATAACTGTATAATTATTTGGATGGATATAACCTGGTGGAAGGTGCGCATATACAGCTCCAGCAGCTCCAGCAAACATTGCACTTAATATGAAAGCTAAGATTTTATATTTTTTTATATCTATTCCAGACGCTGCTGCAGAAATTGGATCTTCTCTTACTGACATAAATGCTCTTCCAATAGAAGATTTTAAAATACTATAAGAAAAGTAAACTGCAATTATCATAACTGGAAGGGATATATAATAATATTTATCTGGTGTATCGAATGGAACTCCAAAGATTACAGGTTGAGAAATACTTGAAATTCCATATGTTGAATTAAAAAATTCTCCGTTCTCAATAAATAATCTTATTGCTTCTCCCCCTCCTAATGTGGCTAAAGCTAAATAAGGTCCTTCTAATCTAAATGATGGAATTCCAAAAGCTATTCCAAATAACCCTGTTACTATGATCGCTGCTGGTAAAGTCATCCATAAGTCAGAACCTAAATACATAAACATACATCCAGCTGTGTAAGAGCCAACTGCATATAAACCAACGTGTCCTACAGTGACCTGACCGCAATAGCCTTTAACAATATTTAGTCCCGCAGCCACAATTATATTTATAAATATTAAGCTTGATAAATGTGATTGATATAAGTCTGTAAAAAAAATTGTCGGTACACATAAAAGAACTAGATAAGCAATGATAAATCCAAGAAAAGGATACTGGCTGATTATTTTTTTAAATTTTTCCATTTTCTTGCTCTTTTTATTAGTATATTTCTCTTAAGAATTTAAATGAGCGGTGCTTTATACACCGCAATTATAGACCGTCACTTGGGTTGAATGTAACTGTACCAGCAACTGCTGTTTTCCAGTTTTTTCCACCTCTTGAGTATTTGATCATAACTGGTGTTTTGTTACCATCTCTACACTCTGGTGAACCATTCGCACAAAAACTAATTGGTCCTGAAGCTAATCCAGTAAAATTAGTTATGCCAGCGATAGCATCTCTGACAGCTAACCTATCAGCAGCTAAATCACCTGTGAATTTAGCAGAAGCTTTTGTTAATGCTGGTTTAAGCATATCTAAAAGATCTTGCATTTGTGAAAAGTCATGACCTGGTGTTACACCATAAGTACTTTTGATCTTCTTCACAAATTTTTTAGCGATTGGTCTTGTGTCTGAAGCAGCGAAAGCAGCTGAGTAAACAACTCCAACTGCAGCTTTACCTGCGTTTGTTGGCACTTCTACTTTTGAAGCTACTGAGTTTGCTACTCTGTGCACGCTTTTTGGTATTCCAACTTCATATGATTGAACAAGCATACGAACTGTTTCATCAACTAGACCAGATAAAACTATTACATCTGGGTTAGTAGCTTTAGCTTTCATTAAGTAAGATCTAAAGTCAGTTTCTTTTTCACCGGCTTGAACTGCATAAGTTGGTTCAACTCCGTACTCGTCTTTCATAAATTGTATCATCTCTTTAGCAAAAACCATGCTGGCTTGGTCAGGCACATAGATATACGCTATCTTTTTACCTTGTTGCTCAGCAGTGAATTTACCTTGTACAAGTTTATAAAATCTAGAAGATACTGGTACTCTGAATATATATTCACTTCCCTGCATAGTGATTTTAGAACTTGTAGAGTGAGGTATAATTTGCGGAACTTTTGCTTTAGTTATAACTGGAACCATTGGTAAAGTTACAGAACTACAGCTTGATCCGATTATCACGTGAACTTTGTCTTGGTAGGCAAGTTTTGTAGCATTCGCTACACCTTTTTCTGATTTACACTCATCGTTATAGAGAGTTAAATCAATTTTTCTACCATTGATACCGCCCTCTTTATTCCACATCTCTACAGTATCAGTTATTAATTCACCATGTTTATACCCAACATCTGATAACATTCTAAATGAAACACCGATTTTGATGTCATTTGCTTGTGCTATTGATGATAGGGCTAATCCAGCAGTGAATACTAGTGTCGAAAAAATAACTTTTAATTTTTTCATATTTCCCTCTTTCTTTTTTATTTCAACTCTTCGGCGTTTTTTATTGACGTCAAAGAACAAATTTAATTAAATACATTAAATAAAATATAGTTTTTTAAATCAAGTGTTATATGCTTAAAATAGATGGTCTAGTTTCTGGCTACGGGTCAGTGCAAATTCTAAATGGTGCAAACATGAAAGTAGATGCACAATCCATAGTTGCATTACTGGGCGGAAATGGCACAGGTAAATCTACAATCTTAAAAGCTTGTTCTGGGTTAATTAGATCTTGGAGTGGAAGTATTAACTTTGATGGAGAAGATATTCATAACAACCCACCTCACAAAATTGTTGAGAGAGGATTAGTTCAAGTTACCCAAGGAAAAGATGTTTTCCCGGCTATGTCAGTTATTGAAAATTTACGATTAGGTGGATTTGTTTTAAATTCAAAACAAAAATTAAAAGATAATCTTGAAAAAGTATTCGATTATTTCCCAAGATTAAATGAAAGAAAAGATCAATTAGCAGCAACGCTATCAGGTGGTGAATTACAAATGTTATGTATAGGAAGAGGGTTAATGTCTAATCCTAAAATGATAATGCTGGATGAGCCAAGTGCAGCTTTAGCTCCTCAAATCGTTTTGGATATTTTTAAAAATATAAATCGAATAAGAAAAGATGGCTTAACAGTATTAGTAGTTGAGCAAAATGTAAGAATGGCATTATTACTAGCTGATTACGGTTATGTGATCAAAGATGGTGTTATTAAAGTTGAGGGTGAGTCTAAAAAGCTAATGTACGATGATACTGTAAAAGACTCTTATCTAGGAGGCGGAGGAACTACTGCAAATGTTTAAAACATTTAAATTTACAAGAAAAGTTGAAAATATTTTAATGCTAATATTTACAGCAATTTTTTTAATTTATATCAGCTTAAGTCCTGATATGAGCATTGACTCCTTAAAAGGAGTATTAGTCATTGGTGTTACCGTTGGAATTATCTACGGCTTAGTAGCAGTAGGTATATCCCTTATTTATACCGGTTTAGATGTTGTTAATTTCTCTCACGGAGAATTTTTTATGATAGGTGCCTTTACTGGTTTAACAGTTTACAACTTTCTTGTAGATGGTGAGTTAATATATGCAATTTTTCCTGAAGCTTATGGTGTCGTTGGTTATGTAATAGGATTATTTTTTGCCTTTGTATTAATGGGTCTTTTTGGTGTTTTAATAGAGAGAATATTTTTAAGACCTTTAACTAAAAAAGGTGGTGGATATACTGTAGCTGGAATGGGAATAATCATTTGTGGATTTGGTTTATCTGTAATACTTCAAAATATCGCATATTTAATTTGGAATCCAACTGCACATCCCTTTCATGCAGACTTGGGTTTACCAATTAATATAGCTGGAATTACATTACCTATGACATATTTATGGATGTTAGTTACTGGTTTTGTTGTAGCTGGAGCACTTTACTTCTTCCTGAATAAAACAAAAATGGGGTTAGGCGTAAGAGCAGTAGCATTTTCAAAAGACATCTCTAATTTAGTAGGAATAAATGTTCCACTTTATATCTCAATAATTTTTGGTATTGCTTGCGCCCTAGCAGGTATAGCTGGAACATTGGTAGGACCAACTTATCAAGTTGTAGTTTACATGGGGTATATTATACTTTTAAAAGCCTTTGCCTCTGCAGTAGTTGGTGGATTTGGAAGTTTACCAGGAGCTATTGTAGGAGGTTTTACAGTTGGGCTATTTGAAACTGCTTGCTCATTTTTTATTTCTGGTAGTCATAAAGATGCCTATGCGTTTTTACTTATGGTAGTTGTGTTATTAATTAAACCAACTGGTTTTTTTGGTGTTCAAGTAAAAATGAAAGCTTAATGATAAAGAAAGATACAAAAGTTGCAGTATTAGGTGCTGGTGCTATGGGCTGTCTTTTTGGCGGGTTGTTAGCTGAAAAAGGTTTAGAGGTTCATCTTATTGATGTTTGGAAAGAACATGTAGACGAAATTAATAGTAAAGGTTTAAAAATGATGGGTCATGGCGGAGATAGGACAATAAAGATTCATGCTACGACTGATCCAAAAACTTTAAAACCAGTCGATGCAATAATTATTATGTGTAAAGCCACAGCTTTAGAAGAAGCATTAACAAATTCAAAAAATATTATTGGAGATAATACAATGCTTATGTCATTTCAAAATGGTATCGGGCATGAAGAAATCATGCAAAAAATAGCCGGTAAAGAAAAAGTTTTAGGTGGCTCCACAACACAAGCTTCTAGTATTCAAGGTCCTGGAATAATTCAAAATCATGCAAGTTTACCCTCATGGATTGGTGAATACGAAGGTGGTTCAAGTGATAGAGTAAAAGATTTAGCTGAAACTTTTACTGCACATGGCTTAGAAACTATTGCAGAAGAAAATATCAAAAGAAGAAAATGGATGAAATTATTTGCTTTAACAGCAATTGGTCCATTATCAGCAATATTTGATTTACATCATACAGATTTATACATTTCTAATAAAAATCAGACTATGTCTCGAAAATTAGGTAAGGATATAATCCTTGAAACTAGAGAAGTAGCAAAAGCCGATGGAGTTGATGTAAGTGAAAGAACTTACAGCGGATATAGTAAAGTATTCTTTTTTGGCTTTACTCATTGCCCAGATATTTGTCCAATTAGTGCAAATCTTATGAGCAATGCCATTGATCAATTAAATAGAGAAAACCATTCAATAGAAAATATAAAATTTTTCTTTGTAACAGTTGATCCTGCTAGGGATAACCCTGACCGATTAAAAGAATTTCTTAGCAACTTTAGCAATAATTTAATTGGTTTAACGGGGACACATGAAAATCTTATGCCCATATGGAAAGATTTTTTTGTGCATGTAGAGCCGGCAACAAATTCAGAACATCAAAATTATTTAGGTACATCTGAACAATCTGATGAAATAAGTAATAAAGAAAAAAACTACATGGTTCAACATACTGCTTTCTATTATATTTTTGATGATAATGATGTATTAAGAAGCATACTTCCCTTTGGTTCTAGTATTGAACAAATGGTTGAAGATTTAAAAAATCTATAACAATGTATAAAATATCAATATTTATTTTTTTTGTTTTATTGTCTTGTTCCGAAATAATAGAAACAAATAAATATAGAGAATTGGCATCTGAACAAGCATCAAAAAAAAATTGTGATGCTAATGTTGAGCTTCTTTTAAAACATGAAAAGACTGAATTATGGGCATCTTATCATAACAAAGATAAAAACTTATTATGCGTTTTAACTTGTGTTAACGATGTCTGTATGTTTTCGACAGAGAGAGATTAAGGGTTGTATAAAGCTCTAATAATAATTTTGTTTTTAGTTTCTACAAAAATTGGAGCTGCTCACCAATTTCAAAAAGATCATATTAATATAAATCACCCACACATTAAGTTTGTAATTTCATCAGGCCCTGCAGCTGGATATATGAAAATAGTAAACATGGGTTTCGAGACAGATCGTTTAATTAAAGTTGTTACCGACTTTGCAGATACTGAGTTACATTATTCAAGTGTAGAGAATGGAATAGTTACAATGAGTAAAGTTGATTTTATTGAAATCCCTCCACAAAAAGCTAAATCGCTCAAACCCGGCACGCATCATATAATGTTTTCAAATTTTAGTATTGAATTAACTCATGGAATAAGTTTAGAAGGGTCTTTAGTATTTGAAAATGCAGGCGAGATCAAAGTGCTTTTTGAGGTTGAAACTCAAAAAAGTTTAGATGATCATACAGAACATTAATGAAAACATTTAAAATTGAATATATCACCACACTTTTTTTTCTCACCTTGCTAATTGCTTTAGCTTGGTACTATTTATTCCTCATGGCATCTAATCCAATGGACTCAATGATGCAAAATAAAAATCCAATGACAATGTCAATGGAAACCGCGTCAGAAAATGAAATGTCAATGAACTCGATGTCCGATACAGAAATGACTATGGACTCAATGAATATGAATGAAAAAAACTCATCAATCAATTTTCTTATGATGCCAATGACAGGAAAGTGGACAACAAATGATTTTATCGTGATGTTCGTAATGTGGACCGTCATGATGTTTGCGATGATGCTTCCATCTACATTTATCTTTTTAAATATTTTTAGAATGATGAGATCGAATATGCAAATATCGTCGAATATTATTATTGAGATGATAGTGATTTCATTCACTTATATTTTAATTTGGACAATTTTTTCACTTATTGCATGTACTCTTCAATATATTTTTCACAATAACGGAGTAGTCGATATGATGGGAACATTACAAAATAATATTCTTGCAGGATTATTGCTTGTTGGAGCAGGTGCATTTCAATTTACAAGTTTGAAAGATACATGCCTTGAGAAATGCAGAAACCCCTTATCGTTTCTAATGGCTGGTCCTATTAAAGGATACGGAAATGTTGCCTATGTGGGTCTAAAGCATGGTTTATTTTGCTTAGGGTGTTGCTGGGTTCTTATGCTTCTGCTTTTTGTAAATGGAGTTATGAATTTACTTTGGGTTGTCGCAATAACAATAATTGTATTGGCTGAAAAAATGCTGCCTTACGAGAAACTTAGCTCTAGATTTCTGGGCATTCTTCTTGTAGGTTGGGGGGCGTATTTAATACTTATTTAACTATATGACTGTAAATCCACTAAACTTACATTGGGAAATAAAAGGAAATTTTTTGCTGAATTGTAACTGCGATGTATTTTGCAATTGTCCGATGTCCCTGGGGAGAGCGGTTCCAAATTCACCAAATGGTAAATGCTTTTCATGGTGGGGAATTAATATCGAAGAAGGATACGCAGAAGAAAAGTGGTCTGGATTTAACCCTATCAAAAGAGAGTCTAAAGGAATTATGGATTTAAGTGGTTTAAATGTTGCTATTCTTTTAGAAGTTCCTGGCCCTTTAGGTTCAGGCGGTTGGACAGCAGGATTATATATTGACGAAAAAGCATCTGATGATGCAGCTGATGCGCTCGCAGTTATTTTCTCAGGTCAAGCAGGTGGACAAACAGGTTGGTTTAGACATATGATTGCAAACTTCCTTGGCGTAAAAAGATGTTCTATATCATATAAAGAAACCGACGATGGATGGTCGTTTACAATTCCAGAAATCTTAGATGGTCGAATTGAACATGAGCCAGGAAAAGATAGAGGCGAAGTAGTAAAGGTATCAAACTTAAAATATTGGGTTGCGCCAGAAATAATTGTTTGCAAAGGATCAAAAAGAAGTAGGATTAGAGATCACGGCCGTAATTGGGATTTCACAGGTGGAAGTGCCGAATATTGTGCTGTTGATTGGGCCGGACCATAATTCATATGAAAAACAAAGCTAAAGTTGTCGTCATTGGTGGCGGTGTAGTTGGAGTTAGTACGCTTTACCACCTTGCAAAAAAAGGATGGTCTGATGTAGTTTTGTGCGAACGCAAAGAACTTACATCAGGTTCGACGTGGCACGCTGCGGGTTTGATGCCTTTATTCAACATGAGTTACTCTGTTGGTCAAATCCATAAATACTCAGTTAAATTTTATCAAGAACTTGAAAAAGAAACTGGTCAAGATGTTGGCTTTAGGCAAGTAAGTAATATTCGACTTGCTGAAAACCAGGATAGAATGGATGAGTATCGTCAATATGCAGGTGTTGCAGAAACAATAGGTGTTAAAGTCAATTTTTTAACTCCCGAAGAAGTTCAAAAAGTTTGGCCGCTTTGTTCAACTGAGGGCTTAGTGGGTGCTATACAGCACCCTGAGGATGGATACATACAACCCAATGATCTTACGCAAGCTCTAGCAAAAGGAGCAAGAGCGCTTGGAGCTGAAATTTACAGACAAACAGCAGTCATAGGACTTGAACAGTTACCAGATGATAGTTGGATTGTTACAACTGATAAAGGTGAGATCAAATGTGATATTGTTGTTTCATGCTCGGGAAATTTTGTCAGGCAAACCGGAGAAATGGTTGGATTAGATATCCCAGTGATACCTGTTGAGCATCAATATATTGTTACAGAAGCTCATCCTAAAATTCTAGAAAGACAAAAAGAAGGCCTTCCTGAAATGGGTGTACTTAGAGGATCTGACGGCGCATGGTATATGCGTGAGGAAGCTGGTGGATTAATTCTTGGACCATATGAAAATGGTGCACCATGTTGCTATGTCAATGGACCTAGCAAAGACTGTGAGTATGAATTATTCCAAGAAGACTTAGACAGACTTGGCCCCCATATAGAGCATGCCATTCATAGAGTTCCTATTTTTGGAGAAGCAGGAATTAAGAAAGTTTATAATGGTGCTATTTGTTATACTCCAGATGGAAGCCCAATTATCGGTCCAGCATGGGATAGAAAAAATTTATATTTAAATGACGGTCATTCGTTTGGCGTTACAGCTGCTGGTGGTGCTGGCTGGCAGATCGCAGAATGGATTGTTGATGGTGAACCGACAATTGATATGCTTGGGGTTGAACCCAGAAGGTTTGGCGATTACGCATCAAAATCATATTTAATCAAAAAAAATGAAGAGGCTTATGCAAACGTTTTCACAATCCATTATCCTGATGAAGAAAGGCCCGCAGGCCGGCCATTAAGACAAGCTCCTTGTTATGATAGGCTGAAAAATTTAGGTGCAGTGTTTGGTCAAAAGTTTGGTTGGGAGCGCGCAAACTGGTTTGCTCCAGAAGGAGTTCCTCAAGAAGACGATTGGTCATTCAGGCGGTCAGCTTGGTTTGAACACATTGGAAATGAATGTAAAAATGTAACAGAAAATGTAGGTCTTTTAGATATGACCGCATTTGCAAAATGCAGAATAAGCGGACCAGGAGCAGAAGAATTCCTAGATAATTTAGTTGCTAATAAATTGCCAAAAAAGATAGGAAGGACAAATCTCTGTCATGCTTTGAATTCTAAAGGAGGAGTACACTCAGAATTTACAATAATGAGAGAGTCTCATGACAGTTTTTATTGTGTTTCTGCTGGAGCTTGGCAGCGGCTGGACCATGATTGGGTAAAAAAACATATGCCCGATGACAGAAGTGTAAAATTTGAAAATATTACAAATCAAATTGGAGTATTAGTTGTCGCTGGTCCGAAGTCGAGAGAACTTCTTCAAAGAGTATCTGAGGACGATTTCACAAATGAGGGTTTCCCATGGCTATCTGGTAAAAAAGTAAAAATTGGTGCTGCAGAAACACTTGCAATAAGAGTAAATTTCGTTGGCGAATTAGGATGGGAAATCCACTCACCAATTGAAGTACAAAATCATATATTCGATACATTAATGGATGCAGGAAAAGATCTGGGTTTAAAGCCTTTTGGCATAAGAGCAATGGACTCTTTGAGAATTGAGAAATCCTATAAACTAATTGGCACAGAATTATCAATTGAATATGCAGGATATGAGTCAGGAATAGACAGGTTCATTCACCCAAACAAAGGTCAATTCATAGGCAGAGATGCATTAGTTCAGTGGAGAGAAAAAGGTTTTGAAAATTCCTTCGTAACTCTTGAAGTTCATGGTGTCAAAGATGCTGATGTGCTTGGCAATAATCCAATATATGCTGATGGCAAAGTTATTGGTCGTGCTACAGGTGGAAATTTTGGCTTTCGAGTTAATAAGTCTCTTGCTTTAGCTATGGTCAATCCAGCTCATTCAGAAGTAGGCACAAAGTTAAAGATCGATATTTTGGGAGATATGTTTGATGTAACGGTAATACCCGAAAGTCCATACGATCCTGATAATCAGAAACTTAGATCTTAGCTACTTGAAAAAGTGTCAGAAGCTTTAAAAGTTTACGAACAGCTCTGTAAAGATAAGCACATTGAATATAATATTAAGCAAAAAGATCTAGTTATTGAATTAGATAAATTTTTGTCAGGTTCGAGTAGAAATTTTATAAAAAAACTATTTCGATATAATTTAAATCAAAAGAAATGCTTTTATTTATACGGGGGAGTGGGCATTGGAAAAACACTCATTATGGATTTATTCTATGATGACGTAAATTTAAAAGAAAAACAAAGAGTCCATTTTCATGAGTTTATGATTGATATACATGATCAATTACACCAACTCAGAAATGAAAAAAATTCAAGAGATTTTATAATTTCAAAACTTGTAAAAGGTATTAAATCGAAATCAAGTCTCATATTTTTTGATGAATTCCAGGTCACAAATATAGCTGACGCAATGATTCTAGGGCATTTATTTGAGGAGTTCTTTAAAAATAATATTTTAATTGTATTAACTTCTAATTCCAGCCCAGAAGACTTATACAAAGAAGGGCTGCAAAGAGAACTTTTTATTCCATTTATTAATTTAATTAAAAAAAATTCTCTAATTCATCATCTATCAATAGACATTGACTATAGAACAAGATCATTAAAAGAAGAAAAAAACTTTTTTTTATCAAATTCACCGGTTAGCAAGCTTAAAATAAATGATATTTTTTCTATCCATTCAAATAAAACTTCAGTCGAGGATAAAGTAATAAGTGTGAAGAAGAGAAATTTTGTTGTTAAGAATTTATCTAATAGAATAGCTCGTTTTCAATTCAATGAAATTTGTGGAGATGATAGAGGCACTGAAGACTACCTCGAGTTAATTAAATTAATTGATAGATTAATCGTTGAAAATGTTCCAAATTTTGGAAATACAAATTCTAATCTTCAAGAAAGATTTATTAATTTAATTGATGTTCTCTATGATAATAAAATTAAATTATATTTAAGCACAGAAAAAGAAATAAGTGATCTTGGAAGTGCATATCATTTGAAAGATAAATTTAACAGAACCATAAGCAGACTTCTAGAAATGAAATCACAATAATTACAAATGAAAATAGCAGTAATAGGAGCGGGAATAGTTGGTATTTCTTCAGCTAATTGGCTTAAGAAGTACGGTCAAGATGTGACTTTGTATGATATGAATGATCCTGGATCACAGGCAAGTTACGGCAATGCTGGAACTTATGCAAAATATGCAAATATACCAACAAATTCATCATCCTATTTTTATTTATTTCCATATCTATTGCTAAACAAAAACAGCCCCTTATTCATTAGCTTAAAACGATTAAATGAAACATTTCCTTGGATTATTAAATACTTGAGCAATTGCAGAAATGAAAAAGTTAACCACACTGTTCAACATTTAACAACTTTACTGTCACATATGGATGATGGTTATGAAGATCTTTTCAACGAAGCAAATGTAGAAAATTATATTTCAAGAGAGTCTATTATGTATGGATGGTCTACAAAATTATTTTTTAATGCTGCAAAACGAGATTTTTCTAAAAGAAAAGAAACAGGCGTTAAAATAACAACTCTAAGTCGAGATGATATTTCTGATCTTGAACCTAATATTAATAATATCTTTTACAAAGGGGCCTTATTTGAAGGTAGTTATTTTGCAAAAAGTCCGATCAAGGTTAGCGAAGCATTAATGAAACTGTTTATTAAAAAAGGAGGAAAATTCAAAAAAGAGAAAGTTATATCCATCAAAAAAACTGAAACTAATCAAATAAATATTAAAACAAACTCAGGAGAGACCCTGCACGATAGAGTCGTGATTACATCCGGAGTATGGTCTAATGATCTGCTTAAACATATAGGCGACAAAGTGCCACTAGAAGCTGAGAGGGGCTACCATTTGGTCAATCCAGAATTGAAGAATATTGTAAAAAGACCAATATCTTGGCAAGAACGAGGAACATATTTTACACCTATGTCTGACGGTCTAAGAACGGGTGGAATTGTTGAATTTGGAGCCTTAAATGAAACAAAAAATGAAAGAGTCCTTAACTTTTTGAACCGGGCATTAAAGGAAGTTTTTCCCTCAGCAGACCTTCCTCAAAAAACATGGGTAGGGTTCAGGCCATCGGTGCCTGACTCTCTTCCAGTGATTGGACAATCTCCAAAAAACCCTTATATTTATTATAATTTTGGCCATCAACATATTGGGTGGTCATTAGGTGGCATATCAGGAAAACTGGTTGCACAACAAATTTGCGCAAACAATACAGATTTAGATTTGTCACCGTATTCTGTAAAGAGGTTTAGGTTATGAAATACTCACTATACAATTTAGTTAAGAATTCATTTTCTTATCATGAGAATTGGGAAAAAGCATGGAGCAGTCCTGATCTTAAACCTGAATATGATGTAGTAATAGTTGGAGGCGGCGGCCATGGATTAGGAACTGCCTATTACCTAGCAAAAGAATTTGGTGTTAAAAATATTGCTGTTCTTGAGAAGGGATGGATTGGTGGGGGTAATACAGGACGTAACACAACCATAATAAGATCTAATTACTTATGGGATGAAAGTGCAGCTCTATATAATCATGCTGTTAATTTATGGGAAGGCCTATCTAGTGAGCTTAATTTTAATGTAATGTTTTCACAAAGAGGTTTATTTCACTTAGCGCATTCAGTTCATGACATGCAAGAAATC
>LUMQ01001173.1_pt1 | contig 15639 bp, 16 predicted proteins | sample 729621 | NCBI WGS metagenome assembly LUMQ01 (sample SAMN03860259, study PRJNA289734) | marine metagenome | biome: seawater column; feature: ocean; material: water; isolation source: Red Sea water column Station 12 - depth 25m | place: Saudi Arabia: Red Sea | collected 2011-10-15 | depth 25 m | reverse complement strand
ATAAAAAGTTTGAAAATAGTTTTCTGAAATCTTCATGGTTTTTTAATTTTGATACAATATCCTTACTTATATCTTCAGAATTTTTTAAATAGTGTATTTTTTCTATTTCACCATCATAAATATTTTGTATTTTATTTTTAATTTGGGTTATTAAATCATTTGAAGTTTTTGATTTTTGAAATACAAAAACTTTTCCACTAAAAATATCTTTTTTAAATTCTTGAAGATTTGAAATTTTTTCTATTGGTATAAACATTCACTTTATATCACCAACATATACCCCAAGTGCTAAAGCAGTTTCAATTAGAGGATCGGATCTATCTACAACTTTATAAGTAGAAATTCCTTCACTAATTGGAACATCAACAACTTTCCTATCTCTCCAGGCAACCATTCTTCCATATTTTCCTTTTGCTATTAAATCAACAGCATAAACTCCAAAAGCACTTGCTAAAATTCTATCACGTGGAGTAGGAGGCGCACCTCGTTGAACATGCCCCAAAGAAGTAACCCTACACTCTATATCAGTACTTTTCATTATTTCCTCTGAAAGATAATTACCTATACCGCCTAATCTTTTTTGACCATCAGCGTATTCAACAGTATAACTTTTTCCGTTTTCTGTTTTTACTGCCTCTGCTACTACAATCAGCGAATGAACTATTCCTCTATTTTTCATTTCAGTGAGTTTATTGACAATTCCTTTGATAGAGTAATTTAATTCAGGAATTAGGATTACATCTGCTCCACCTGCAATGCCTGCGTTAATAGCTATGTGTCCTGCGTCTCTCCCCATTACCTCTAAAATCATCGTTCTTTGATGACTTGCAGCAGTTGTTTGTAAGTTATCTAGTGCTTGGGTAGCAACATTTACAGCTGTATTAAACCCTATGGAGCTTTCAGTGGCTCCCACATCATTGTCAATTGTTTTAGGTATGGCTACAATATTTAAGTCACCTCTTTTTGCAATTTCAGTTAATATCGACATACTTCCATCTCCGCCTATAACAATAAGCCCATCAAGACCTAATTCTTTGTAACCATCAATAATGTCTTGGGATCTATCTTTGTATTTACCATCTGGCATGGGAAATTTAAAAGGATTACCTTTACTTGTTGTTCCCAAAAATGTCCCACCTTGTCTTAGAAGAGAACCGCTAAAAGTTTGATAGTCTAATGGAACATAAGCCACTGGTCTTTGCATTAAACCAACAGTGCCATCACGAATACCCATAACTTCCATCTGATATGTATTTTTAGCTCTGAAAAATATCGATCTAACTGCCGCGTTTAAACCACCACAGTCTCCACCACTAGTAAGAATTCCAATCTTTTTCATTTAAAATTTATCTGAGTCCCACAACCACGCTGCCCCTCTAACACCGCTGGAGTCACCGTGAGTATTCCGTAAGATCTTATTTCTTATCTTATCACTAAATGTGTATTTAGGAAGTAATTTAGGTATATTGTCATAAAGTCTACCAACGTTTGACATACCTCCACCAAAAACTATTACCTCAGGGTCAACGACACCTATCATTACAGATATTAATCTGGCAAAACGATCTTCATATAATTCAAATTCTTTTTTTGCTCTTTCATCTCCATTTGCTTCCAAAGCGACTATTTCTCTTGTTCTTAAACTGGTGCCATATTTCTCGTTAAATAATTTTGTAAAACCTATTCCTGATATAAATTGCTCAGCACATAAGGGTCTTTTGCAATTACCTACATTACATTGGACATTAGAATTAATTTCCTCCTCAGTAGGATAGGGTAATGGTTGATGTCCCCAATCTCCTGCAATTTGGTTAACACCCTCAATGACTTTCTTTTCATAAACAAATGATCCGCCAAAACCAGATCCAATAATTACACCCCAAACTGATTTATAATTTGCCCCAGAGCCATCGATAGCTTCAGATAATGCAAAACAGTTAGCATCATTCATGATACGAATTTCTCTATTTAAACTTTTTTCTAAGTCTTTATGAAATGGTTTGTCATTAATCCATATACAATTAGCGTTATTTACTAAGCCAGTTTCATATGAAGAAAATCCTGGTATGCAAACCCCTACAGAATTTTGTTGATCTGTAAATTTATCAAATTCTGAAACTAAAGATTTTACGGTATTTAAACCACTTTCGTAATTTTTTTCATAAGTAGATCTTTTTCTCAGAATTTCTTTACCATTTGAGTCTATTAAAATACCCTCAATTTTGGTACCACCGTAATCAATGCCTATTTTAAAATCACTCATTTTTAAATAGATACCATAAGTTATAAAATATATGTATGAAATCTTTTAAATATATGTATGGATTATAGTCAAGTAGGTTTAAATTTTTTTTATGAAAAAAAGAATTATTAATTGGGGTATATTGAGTACTGCTAAAATTGGTTGGGAGCACGTAATACCTGCAATAAAAAAATCTAAAAATAGTCAGGTTATTGCACTCGCTAGTAGAAATTTATCCAGAGCAACGGCTCTAACAAAAAAATTTAAAATACCAAAAAGCTATGGCTCTTATAAAGAGTTATATGAAGATAAAGATGTAGATGTAATTTATAACCCTCTTCCTAACCACTTACATATAAAATCAAGTATTGATGCCTGTAAAAATAAAAAAAATCTCCTATTAGAGAAACCTTTATCTTTAAAATCAAAAGATATAGACCCATTAATAAAAATTGCCTCACAAAATAAAGTTATTGTTAAAGAAGCATTTATGGTCAGGCACCATCCTCAATGGCGATGGGTTAAAGAATATATAAAATCAGGTAAGATCGGATCAATATCAAGTATATCAACAGTGTTTTCATACAATAATAAAAATCCAAAAAATATCAGAAATATCAAAAAATTTGGTGGAGGCGCCATCTATGACATTGGATGTTATCCGACTGTCATATCAAGATTTCTATTAGATAAAGAACCAAAAAGAGTTATTGCAACTTCTAAAAATGATAAAAAATTTAAAACAGATATTTTATCATCTGCATTGTTAGATTTTGGAGATATTTTCTCAACCTTTACAGTTGCTACACAAAGCACATATTCACAACAAGTAGTAATTCTTGGAACAAAAAAAACAGTTGTTATTGAAAATCCTTTCAACGCAATTGCGAATAAACCAACTACAGTTGTTATCTACAATGGAAAATCAATCTATCGAAAAGACAATACAATAAAAGTATTTCCAGCGGCTGATCAATATGAGCATCAAGTTACAAAATTTTCTAATGAGTTAATTTATAAAACTAAAATAGATTATGGATTATTAGATGCAAAAAAAAATATGAAAGTATTAGATGCAATTTTTATGTCTATTAAGAAAAAAAAGTGGATTAAAATTTAATTTATTAGTGAGACAATAAAAAATTTGAATTAATCAATGGGCACTAGAAGGAGCCCATATATTTATATCACCCTCTTTTGCAGCTTTATTTATTTCTTTTATTTCTTTTTTTGAAAATTTTAAATTATCAAGTGCAGCTAAGTTTTCTTTAAGCTGTTTTACGGTTCTAGCTCCAATTAAAGCAGAAGTTATTGCACGATTATTTAATACCCATGCTATAGCCATTTGGGATAGAGATTGATTTCTTCTTTTCGCAATTTTATTGAGTTCATTAATAATTTTAGTGTTTTTTTTCGTTATTAAATTTTTGCTGAAAGAACTATTTTCATTAACCCTTGAAACTTTGGGAATTCCTTTCAAATATTTATTAGATAAAAAACCTTGGGCTAGTGGAGAAAAGGCGATACAACCAACCCCTTTTTTTATGAGAGTTTTTGTTAAATCTTTTTCAATCCATCGATTAATTAATGAATAAGAAGGTTGATGAATTAATAATTTGATTCCTTTGCTCTTTAAAATTGAAATCATTTTATTTGTCTTATTGGAGGAGTAAGAAGAGACACCAATATACAGGGCCTTACCAGCTTTATAGATACTTTCTAAAGCATCAGCTGTTTCCTCAAGAGGTGTATTTGGATCAAAACGATGAGAATAAAATATATCTACATAATCCAGTTTCATCCTCTTTAAACTTTGATCGCAACTAGCAATTACATGTTTTTTTGAACCCCATTCACCATAGGGTCCATCCCACATATCGTAACCTGCTTTAGACGATATAATTAACTCATCACGGTATTTTCCAAGATCACTTTTCATGACTTTTCCAAAATTAGACTCAGCACTGCCATAAGGTGGTCCATAATTATTTGCTAAATCAAAATGAGTAATTCCTGCATCAAAAGACTCAAAAAGAATTTTTTTTGACTCTGAGGCCATCCCATTGCCCCCAAAGTTATGCCATAATCCTATTGATAAGACAGGTAGTTTTAAACCACTATCACCACAGTTTCTATAATGCATTTTTTGATAGCGATTTTTGTCTGAAATATATGGCATTTTTAAAGTAATTCCTCTTTGTATGGCATTGAATTTGCTGCTCCCTCCCTTGTAACAGAAACACCTGCAACAAGATTAGCAAACTCAATAGCTTCTTTGTAGTTTTTATTTTGAGAGATTGCCACACTTAAAGCCCCATTAAATGCATCTCCCGCACCTGTTGTGTCAACTACTGGTTTTTTTAAATTAGAAGCAGGTACTATAAACTCCTCTTTATTGTTTTTAAAATAACAACCATTTTCTCCAAGTGTAATAATTATATTCTTTATCCCTTTATCTAAAAAAAAATTTCCTGCTTTTTTACAGTCTTCCTCATTTTTAATTGATTGACCGTAATAAAAACTCGCTTCCGTTTCATTGGGGGTAAAAAAATCAAAATATTGATAGTTATCGTCAGTTATTTCACTGGCGGGTGCTGGATTTAGAATTGTTGTACAATTAAAATTCTTTGCTTTTTTTATAGCATAGAGTGTTACCTCTTTTGGTGTCTCTAACTGAGTTAAGAAAACATGAGAAGACTCTATTATATTTAACTTTGAGTCGATTAACTTTTCATCAATTGTACCAGCAGCTCCTGGAACAACATTTATTGCATTTTGCCCAGTTTTTTCATTAATCAAAATACCTGCAGCACCAGTTGATTCATTTTCAGAGATAACCAAACCATCATAATTTATTTTATCTCTCTCGTATAAAGAGATTGCAAGATCGGCATAGCTATCTTTACCTACTTTACTTACAAATGATACATTACCTCCAGATCTTGCTGCTGCTATTGCTTGGTTAGATCCCTTACCACCTGGTCCGATAATGTATTTTTTTCCTAATATTGTTTGACCTGGTATTGGAATATCATTTGCAAAAAAACATAGATCTGCAACGAATATCCCAAATACACAAATACTCACTTATCTAGTACCCAAACAGTACCATCAGGTTTGACAACTCCTTTAGTTAAAATAAAGCATCCAAATGGTCTAGTTTCGTTTGTTGTTATTATGGCAAATGCTTTCTTGGCTTCATCATAAAATTTAAACCTCTCAATAGATGAAATTTTCCAATGTTCTCCTGAGATTTTCTTAGTTATGTCAATTATTTCTTGGTGAACTTCATTTAACTGATCTGGATTTCCATCAATTTCCATCCTTTGAATAGGAGAGTCAACAAAGCTATCTAGAGGAAATACGGAGAGTATAGCCTCGGCGGCTCTTGAAGCATTTACACCATCAATACGATGAACTCTGGAGTTCATCGAATAGGCAGGAAAATTTGAGTCACATAAAATTAATTTATCTCCATGACCCATTGCTCTTAAAGTGTGCAAAACCTCTGGACTGAGAATAGGATCAATATTAATAAGCATAGTATATAGAACTAAATTAATCAAAGCTTTGGAGGGAGACCTTTATTTATAAGTTTTAAATCTTCAAACACTATTTCGCCCATTTCATAAAATACAGACTCTAGAGCTCCCGCTCTATGTGCTGAGAAAAGAATATTTTTTGATTTACGTATGGGATCATCTTTTTTTACTGGTTCTTCGGGAAATACATCTGTTGCAACTTTTATTTTTCTTTTTTTTGAAATTTTTAGTAGGTCTTTAAAATTCACTACATTAGCCCTACTTAAAATTAGTAAACAAGAATTTTGTTTCATCAGATTCAGTAGCTTTTTATCAATCATATGTTTGTTTTTTGTCGTGATCGAACTTAGAACATATATCACATCTGATTTTTTAAATATTTCATTAAGAGAATTAATTTTACAATTATTATCTTCAAGCAACTTTCTTGGAAGCCAAGGGTCGTATGCAAGAAAATTATTTGTGAAAGGCTCTAACAAGGGTTTTAACTTTTTGGCTAGATCTCCAAAACCAATAAAACTGACAGTATTATTCTGCAATAAACTACAATTCATGTTACTTTCTAATCCATATTTTTCCTTGTTATTAATAAAATCCATATGTGATTGATGAATTTCCCTTTTAAGAGATAAAGTAAAACCAACTGCTATTTCAGCAACTGTTTGTGCAAAAACAGGTGCAGTGGATAGAATATAGATACCATTTCTAAAACAATACTCATAATCCATATTGTCCATGAAGTTGCTCTCAACATTGAATATAGCTTTAAGTTTTGCTGCCTTTTTTAAAATTGAATTCGGAAGATCAGGTTGTCCAATTATAAAATCTGCTTTTGATATATTGTTTTGATAAAAATTTTTTTTATTTTTTATTGGTGCGTTAATAAGTTTGAAATTTTTTTTTAAATAAACAAGCTTATCTTTAGAGAAAATAAGATTCATTTGTCTTGGAAAAGGATCAACAATTATTGTTTTCATTACTTGATTATATCAATTATTTATTTTTTTGATAATCTAAGTTGAAATGAAAAGATCTGAAATAAATGCTGCAATATCTGAAGCTAAAGACATGATCGATAGATATTCGTGGGTTCTACCTAAATGGGGCTATTGGTCTAAAGAAGAGTACAACAATAATCCTAACTTAAAAAATTATTTAAAAAATCATCAAATGGGCTGGGATGTTACTGATTTTGGTAAAGGCGAATTTGAAAAAAAAGGTATAACCTTGTTTTGTATAAGGAATGGAATACAGGGTAATAACGATGACAAACCCTATGCAGAAAAGTTATTGTTTATGAGAGAAGGTCAAGAAATTCCTTTTCATAGCCATAAGGTAAAACTAGAAGATATAATTAATCGGGGAGGCGGGGAATTAGTAATTGAATTTTTAGAAGTCGACTCAAATCAAATTGAATTAAACTCTAAAATTGATGTTCTTGTTGATGGTGAAATAGTTTCCGTTGCACCAAGAGAACCCTTAATTTTAAAAAGAGGTCAGAGCGTCACTGTTGAAAGAAACATATATCATAAATTTTACTCAGCTGAGGGTTCAGGAATGGTTATGGCAGGAGAGGTTTCTCAAGTCAACGATGATAATAAAGATAACTATTTTTTAGAAAGTGTGGGAAGGTTTACAGAAATTGAAGAAGATGAAGTTGCAATACATCCTCTCTGGAATGAAATATAATGCAAAGAGGTATAATTGGCCTTGGAATGTGGTGTGTAGATACCACTTACAAAATAGATAATTTACCTGAGAGAGGTAAATTAGAGCCAATTTCGAATACTTTTCAATGCGTAGGTGGAGGTCCATCAAATGTTTTAACAGATTTAAATTCTTTAGGATTTAAACATCCAATGTACGCAATGGGATCAATTGGGCTTGATACAGATGCATTAATTATAAAGAAACACTGTAGAGAAAATAAAATAGAGACTAAATATTTGATTGTATCAAAGCAAATTTCTACTTCTCATACCGTTTGTATGTTTGAAAAACAAAAAGAAAGAACTTTTTTATATTATCCAGGGGCAAACAGCTTACTTGACAAAAAACATTTTAAAATAAACCAATTAAAAACTGCACCTAAAGTTCTTTATGTCGGATATATTACACTACTAGGTAAATTGGACAAATTTGATGTTGACAAAAAAACTCGTTTATCAAAAGTTTTAAAAAAAGCTAAAAGTAAAAATGTGATAACAGTTTTAGATTTAGTTTCAAATAAGCACCCTAAATACAAAAATATTATTGAAAGCTCATTGCCATTCACCGATTATTTGCTTTTGAATGAAATTGAAGCAGAGATACTATTTAATAAAAAAATTTACGACTTCAATAAAAAACTTAATCAAAAAATCTTAACTGAGTTAATTAGTAAAGTTTTCAAAAAGGGCATTATTAGAGGAGTTGTTATTCATAGTCCAACTGAGTCGCTCTATTTTGATAGATCAAAAAAAATCTATACTAAATCAAGGGTTTTACCAAAAAGCAGAGTAATAAATTCGGTTGGTGCTGGAGATGCTTTTTGTGCAGCGTTTATATTTGGAATACATGAAAATTGGGACATAAAAAAAACTCTCAAAAAGGCTCATGCAGCTGGGACATCTATGATGAAAGTTAATGCCTCTTCTGGAAATTTACCCAATATATCTAAATTATAATTTTAAAACTTTTTCAGTGATCTCAACGTCTTTTAAAAGCTTCCTGTCAGGTATGAGTTTATTTTTCTTTAATTCAGAATGGTAAAATTTAACAGCATCTATAGGTTTAATGTTATTTTCAACAACTTCTCTCATAATTTTTACTAATAAGATAGGATCTTCAGCTAAGTTAATTTTTCTCCCAAACAAAGCTACTTTCGCACCATATTGACTGGCTTTTTTAATTAATTCAAAACAATCTCTTGTTGTGCCCTTGCTACCCCCAAGAATGCCAACAATAAGATTTTCAGGATCGAAGCTGGCTAGCTCCTCCATTGCTTTTGGACCATTGTAAGCTATTTTCAAAAAAAGAGGTCTCTCATCTTTAGTCTGCCCAGCTATTGCTTTTATAATGCAATCGTTAACGTAATCACCCATTTGTCTTATGTTCATATTTAGATCAATTGGGGAATTGAATACTTCTAAAAAATGTTTGAATTTATATTTAGAAGCTTCAATTCTAAACTCTTTATAGGCATTTAACATTGCAAGGTCATAGTCAACATTATTAGAAAACGTTACAGAAAATAAACCGAGGTTAACTAACTTACTTACTTTGTCCATTTGAGCAGACCGAAAAGGTCTAGGGTTAGTCTTTCTATAATTTCCATTTCTCATCAGCCAGATATCAGTCGTATCATTCATTCTAATAGCAGGTGTAATATTTGAATTTTTAAATAAATTTCTTTTTACGAGATCTTCACCAACTGATGCAGACATTAGCATAATATCTACTAAATTAGATTTAGTCATCGATATCATTGCCATTTTTGTAATCTACTAGATTTTTATACCCTTTTAGTATTTTTCCATTTTCATTTCTTTTTGATCCAGGTGTTGTGACACCCATTGCTAAATCACCATCTTTAGCATCTGCTATAATGAAGTCTCTTGGCGAATATTTATTATTTTTTATTCTAAGAATTTTTTGATCTAAAGACTTCTTCATAATCTGATTATACTCAATTCTATAAATAGAAAATAGTTTTATTCTATATATAATATAAAAATGTATTTAGGTATTGATCTTGGTACTTCTTCGATGAAGTGTTTGCTACTTGGAGAAAAACAAGAAATCTTGTTTAGTGTCAATAGTGAAGATATACCATTGTCCACTCCTCAAAATGGTTGGTCAGAACAAGATCCATCATTTTGGATAAAAGCATTAGATCAGTGTATCAAACAAATTGTTTTAAAATTTGATTTATCGCAGATCAAAGCTGTATCTTTTTCCGGACATATGCATGGTGCAACTTGTATTGATAAAAATCATAAGGTCATAAGGCCTTGTATACTATGGAATGATACACGTAGTTTTAGGCAGTGCAGTCAAATTATGGCTGACGAAACTGTTATGGATATAGCTGGAAATATAGCAATGCCTGGTTTTACATCACCAAAAATCTTATGGATGAAAGAACACGAAAGTGAAAATTTTAATTCAATTGCAAAGGTTTTATTGCCGAAAGACTATTTAAGGTTTTATTTAACAGGAGAGTTTTTTAGTGATTTGTCAGACGCAGCAGGCACTTATTGGTTAGATGTAAAAAATAGAACTTGGTCTAATAAACTTTTAGATATTGGCTCAATGGATATCTCGCAAATGCCTAAAACTTGTGAGGGGACAGATCAAACAGGCGTAATTAAAAAAGAGATTGCAGAAAAATATGGTTTTAGTAACTCTTGCAAAGTTTTTGGTGGAGCAGGAGATAATGCTGCAGCCGCTGTTGGATTAGGGCTTTACCAAGAGGGAAATGCTTCATTATCTTTAGGCACTTCTGGTGTTATTTTTGGTTCAACAAAAAACTTTTTAAAAAATTATGATGATGCGATACATTCCTTTTGTCACTGCTTACCTGAAACATGGCACCTCATGTCAGTGATGCTCTCTTGCACCTCAAATGTTAATTGGTTTATAAATAATTTTAATTCATCAATTGATGAGATTAATAAAGAGTTAAATTCTGTTTTAAATAATTTTTCTGATGTAAGTAGATATCCTTATTATCTTCCTTATCTCACTGGTGAGAGAACACCAATTAATGATCCTCATGTAAGAGCAAGTTTTCACGAAATGGGTATAGACACTAATCGAAATACATTAATCTATAGTTTAATAGAAGGTATTTCTTTTGGTTTGTATGATAATTATTCATCCTTAGTTAAGACAGGTATAAAGTTAGATAACATCTTTGTAATAGGTGGTGGTTCTAAAAATGAGAGCTGGATACAAATACTTGCTTCATTGATGGAGAGAGATTTATCTATAACTGATGCTTCAGACACAATGGCTGCTTTTGGAGCTGCTAGAATAGCATTTCTTGGTTACAATAATTTAAAACCAAGTGAAGCCCTTAGTCTTCCAAAAGTCAAAAAAATTATAGGTAAAAATGAAATTCAAGCAGGTATCTTAAAAGACAGATTTTTAAAGTGGAAAAGCTTTTATTTAGGAAAAAATGTCTAGCAACCAAAGAATAGAATTCCCTGAATTAGTAAAAAAAATATTAGAGAATGTTATTAAAATTAATCAAAGTCGTTATTTTATAGCAATTTCTGGAGCACCAGCATCTGGGAAAAGCACAATATCTGAAAAATTAAAGTCAGAACTAATATTAAATAGTCATAAATCAAGTGTTCTTCAAATGGATGGTTTCCACCTTGATAATAATATACTTGAGGAAAAAAAATTAATTGAGAGAAAAGGGGCACCAGAAACATTTGATGTACTAGGTTTATTAAATTGTTTATTAAGATTAAAAAACGAGGGTGAAGTAATTGTCCCTATCTTTGATAGATCATTAGAGCTATCAAGATCATCTGCTTTAGTAATATCTGAGAATACAAAAATTATAATAGTAGAGGGTAATTATTTATTGCTTGATCAAGAACCATGGAGAAAAATTCATAATTTTTTTGACACAACTATAATGATTGATTGTAATAAAGATATTTTAGAAAAAAGATTAATTGAAAGATGGGAGAGTTTTGGACTACCTAATGATCAAATTAAAAATAAAGTTTATAAAAATGATCTTCCAAATGGATTAAATGTTATTAGTAAAAGTATTTCTGCTGAATTTAATTTAATAAATTAATTTTGAGGTGGTTGCTTAGCACCTGTCATATATGCGACAGCATCAGACATTTCATGTTTCTTAGGGTCAATTACACATAATCGGGTTCCAAGTCTATGAATGTGTATTCTATCAGCTACTTCAAAAACATGAGGCATATTATGTGAAATTAATATGATGGGTATTCCTCTAGACCTCACCTCACCAATTAACTCTAAAACTCTTCTACTTTCTTTAACACCTAGAGCTGCAGTAGGCTCATCCATAATAACGACTTTAGTTCCAAATGATGTTGCTCTTGCAACTGCAACACCTTGTCGTTGACCTCCAGACAATGTTTCAACTAATTGATTTATATTTTGTATGGTTAATAGACCAAGATCAGACAGTCGTTTTCTAGCTTCATCTGCCATTGCTTTTTTATCTAAAAATTTTAAAAAACTACCCATAAAGCCTTTTTGTCTAATTTCTCTACCTAAAAACATATTATCAGTTATTGATAAAGCAGGTGAAAGTGCAAGGTTCTGATAAACAGTTTCGATACCTAATTTTCTTGCTTCTATAGGTGATGTAAAAGTAACATTTTTACCATCAAGCAATATTTCACCGCTATCTGGTATAACAGCACCACATAGCACCTTAATTAGTGTTGATTTTCCAGCACCATTGTCTCCAATTACTCCCAAAACCTCACCTGGATAAAGCTCTAAATCAGCACTATCAAGTGCAACAACTTTGCCGTATTTTTTTGACAACTTCTTTGCTACTAGCACTGGCTGCATTACGCTGAGACCTTTCTTATCCATTGATCTATTCCAACCGCCACTATAATAAGACAACCTAAAGCAAATCTTTGCCACAATACATCAAGACCTGCTATGGACAGACCTGAGCTAAATACTCCCACAATCAAAGCCCCAAATAAAGAGCCAATAATAGTGCCCCTTCCACCAAAAAGAGAAGTTCCACCTATCACAACAGCTGTAATGGAGTCTAAGTTACCTTCATAAAAAGATGTTGGAGATACTGAACCAACTCTACCTATTGAAACCCATGCTCCAATCGCAACAACAAGTCCAGCAACAGCATAAATTGAAACTAACATCCTGTCAGTTCTAATACCCGATAACTCAGCAGCCTCCTTATCATCGCCAATTGCGTAAACATGCCTCCCCCAAGCAGTTTTATTAAGTAAAAACCATAGAAAAACAAAAATACCAATCATGAGGAACGCACCGTAAGTGAATACAAAACCTCCAAGATTAATTCTTTCACCCCAAAAGTGTAGAAGAGGAGCATTTACTTCAATATCAGAGCTTCTGATAGATTGAGATCCAGTAAAGAAAATTACTAGTGCAAAAAATATATTCCAAGTTCCTAAAGTAACTATGAACGGGGGCAATCTTAAGCGGGTTACCAGTAACCCATTGAAAGCACCTGTTGCAATACCAGAGATAAACCCTACTGCTATTGCTGGGAGAGTTGGAACTCCCATTTCAACAGAAAGCTTACCCATGAACACTGATGCTAAAACCATCATTGCCGCAACACTTAAATCAATTCCAGCAGTTAATATTATTAGAGTTTGAGCTGCTGCAAGAATACCGACAATTGTAACTTGTTGTACAATCAGAGATAAATTAAAAGCAGAGAAAAATTTTCCTCCAGCGATAAAACCAAATGCAATAACGCTTAATATTAAAATAATAACAGGAACTATTGTTGGATTACCGTGAAGAAAATGTTGAATTTTTTTTAGTGTAGTTTGTTCACCTAAATCAAAAGAGTGATGATCTTGATCTTTTTCACCTATATCAGTTGTGAATTTAGGTTGATCTTTTAGATCTTTAGAAATGTCGTCAGAAACTTTATTCATTTAAAAAATATCATGACTTCAGGGCAGAATAATCTGCCCTGAATAATAAAATTATTGGATTAACCCCAACATCTATCCATACCTTCTTTGACACTAATTGATGGAACTCCGCTAGCAGCATCATCTGTAACTAAGTTCACACCAGTGTTAAAGAAGTCAAGACCTGGAGTATTTTCAGGCTTTGAACCATCTTCAGCCCAAGCTTTAATAGCCTCAACACCAAGTGAAGCCATTAATAGTGGGTATTGCTGTGATGTAGCACCTATAATTCCTCTTTCAACGTCAGCTACACCTGGGCAACCTCCGTCAACTGAAGCAATAAGAACGCTACCATCATCTTTTCCAACTGCTTTTAATGCCTCATAAGCACCAACAGCTGCTGGCTCATTAATAGTGTACACAACGTTTATGTCTGGGTCTTTTTGTAGACATTTTTCCATTGCAGTTCTTCCACCTTCTTCGTTACCGTTTGTAACTTCATTACAGATAATTCTTGGATCATCTTCATCTCCCCATCTGGAAACATCTTTTACATCGATTCCAAATCCAGTTAAGAAACCTTGATCTCTAAGAACACCAACAGAAGGTTGACTCTCGTTAAGGTCTAACATTGCAATTTTGGCATTAGCAGCATCTGCTCCTAACTTTGCAGCAACCCATGCTCCACCTAATTCACCTGCCTTGAAGTTATCAGTTGCAAAAGTAGAGTCTGCAGCTGTAATTGGCTCTAGTGGTGTGTCAAGAGCAATGACTAGTAAACCATTGTCTTGAGCATTTTTTAATGGAGTAACAATAGCTTTTGTGTCAGATGCAGCAATTAAAATACCTTTTGCACCTGAAGCAATACAAGTCTCAATAGCTCTTACTTGAGTCTCATGGTCACCATCAACTTTACCCGCAAAGAATGATAATTTGACACCTAATTCATTAGCTCTCGCTTCTGCTCCCTCTTTCATTTTAACGAAGAAAGGGTTGATGTCTGTTTTAGTAATTAAACAAGCTTCAACAGCATGGCTTCCTGCTTTTGCTGGCATAGTAGCAAAAGTAAAAGCAGCAACCATAAGTGAAGCTAGAACTAGAGATAATTTTCTCATAGTTATTTCCTCCTATATATAGTTATGTTCAGAATATCCTATTGTCATGTCAACTTGCTAGTTAAATTTTAATTCTAAAAGAATTTCTGATAGTGTCATCGTTATTAGGAATAATTTTAGAGTTTTTCACCTTAAAATCCTTTAAATCACTTGTATTTTTTAAATTATGATAATATTGCATTCCAAAAAGTAACGCACCATAAGATGACATATCCTCCATTTTAGGAATATTTAACTCAATTTCTAAAAGGTTACTAATAAGTTGAAGGAAAAACTTATTTTTAACCATACCACCATCAACAGATAAGTTTTTTAAATTTAGATTTTTTGATTTTTTCATAAATTCTAAATACACAACCATTTGATAAGCTACAGACTCTAGTCCAGCTCTAACTAAATGATTGGTATTTGTAGAAGCACTTATTCCAAAGAATGCAGCCCTAGCGTCGGTTATCCAAAATGGAGGACCTAGCCCTGAAAAGGCAGGTATTAAATAGACCCCATTATTATCTTTTTCTTTTTTTGATAAGATTTCACTATCTTCAGCCTTACTAATTAATTTTAAATTATTTTTAAGCCATGAAATTGTTCCTCCAGCAAATGAGTTTAGGCATTCTAATGCGTAGATATTCTCTTTATCATTTGTGAAAGCCAGGGAGGTTAGTGAATTTTCATCGATAACCATTTCATTACCAATATTTGTTTGAATGTTAAAACCAGTTCCTGTCGTGATTTTAGTATCACCTTTATTAAAACAAAAATTTGCGAAAAATGAAGCTTGCGCATCACCAGCAACTCCAATTATAGGTATTGACTTTTCAAATGCTTTATTAAAATCACTCTCTCCAAAAATATTTGAACTATTGAGTATTTTTGGAAGTTTCAGATTATTGCCATCAAAAATATTTAATAAATTTTGATCCCAAGAATTTTCTAAACAATTAAATAATAAGGTTCTTGATGCATTTGTAGTATCAGTCACATAAGAATTTAGGTTTGTAAGTCTATAAATGAGATATGTTTCGATTGTTCCAAATAAGATTTCTCCATTGTCGATTTTCGATTTAACTTCTGATTTGTTCTCATAAACCCATTTTAGTTTACTT
>LUMQ01000217.1_pt1 | contig 15664 bp, 21 predicted proteins | sample 729621 | NCBI WGS metagenome assembly LUMQ01 (sample SAMN03860259, study PRJNA289734) | marine metagenome | biome: seawater column; feature: ocean; material: water; isolation source: Red Sea water column Station 12 - depth 25m | place: Saudi Arabia: Red Sea | collected 2011-10-15 | depth 25 m | reverse complement strand
TCATAAATGGATTCTTGAACCTGACGCATTTCCAAATAGTTATGCACTGCTTGAAGAAAAGCGTACAAAAAAAGGTAAAGAGCTTGCTCTTGCCTGTGAGGAAAAAGGTTTACTTACTTACACTTCTCAGGAAAAAGAACTGCTGGACAATATTGAACACGCCCTTGTTGAAAACAATTTTGCTTGGAAATATCTTCTTAGCAATGTCAAAAACAAACAAGGTTTAGCAGAACAATCTTTTTGGTGGAAGCATAGAGAAACAGGCTTGCAATGTAAATGCCGTTGTGATTTTGTGATTGATGATATGGTCATTGATCTCAAAACTACAGGTGAAGGTGGAGCATCACCAGATAAATTCACCAAAACCATAGTCAACTTCCATTACCACATGGCTGCGGCTCACTACCTTCAAGGTACTGGGGCAAAGCGGTTTATATTTGTGGCTGTTGAAAAGGTATTTCCATATAGCGTAGGAATCTATGAACTGTCACCTCATTTTATTGAGCGTGGATATGAACTACAGGAACAAACTTTGTCTGACATCAAAAACGCCCAAGAGTCAGGCATCTGGGCTGGATACAGCGATCAAGCTCCAGAGGGCATAAAAACACTTACGCCACCTAAATGGCTTTAATTAACACCATGACTAGACCACTACTTACAGGAATTATTCAGCCAGAGGACATTTACCTCAAAGGCAATTATAAATATGTTTCATGGGCAAAAATTGCTAATTACCTCCATGAACACGCAAAAGGCTGGGATTTTCATTTAGAACTCCCTCCAGAATCGCCTACAAACCCTCTGTCAAATCTTGCCGTATGGAAAGCACCTGACGAAACAGGCTTTTTAATGGGTTATTTTACAGATCCAAAAGGCAACAAAACAAGTTCTTTCCCTTATCCAATAATGGATTATAGAAACAATCCTGTTAAATGGGAAAAGATTTCATCAAGAGATATTTCTGATTCCCACCGCAGAGCTTTATGTGCTTGTGCAGCTTTTACTTTCTCTCTTGGCTCCGAACTTTGGACAGGAAACGAGATTGTAAGTAAAGAAATTGGATCAGATCCAGTCAAAGACAGATCAGCCCAGCCAGTTCAAAATCTTTCTGTTGCTGCTAAAGATGCAATCTTAAAAGCTAATACCAGACAAAGACTTGATAAATGTGCTGAGTCTTTGGAAGTCCGTTACACTAATGGACAAATACCGCAAAACGATTACAACGACCTTTGCGACCTAATCAAAACTAGAAAGGAGGTAATCAAAACATGACAGTAGCTGAAAGCCAATACTTCAGCACCGATCAATTAGCTAGAAGATATGGCAGACATATAGACACCATAAGAAGATGGCGATACAAGGGCTATGGCCCTGAGTTCTACAGACTTGATGGATTTGCAGCCATTTATGGCGAACCCACAATTAGATATGATCTACACAAAGTCCTTGCTTGGGAAGAAGCAAACGGCATTACACCCATTGAACCCTTTTAATTATTATGGCAAACACCGCATTTAACGCAAAATTTAGAATCGTTGATAATAACAGCGATAGAGACAATGCACCAGAAAGAAACCTTATTATCGACATATCAGTTGATGAAGCTATGAAAATGGCAAACTGGTTACAAACTATGGTTGATAATGCCCATATCGAAGATACTAAGATAAGGGTTTATAAAAGCAAATCAGACTATGATGAAATAGCTGGTTTTTCGATCTGGGGTGGCCTCTGGGGTAACTCAGGTAAGATTGCACCACTAAACCCTAAACCAGCCTCTGAAAGGACTGTAAACGTCAAAGCAAACCAGCGTGAACTTCCAGAAGATTTACCTTTTTGATTATGTACTTAGTCACTTTTCCAAACAAGCCCTACATAGGTCAGATTTTTTATCATGCTAAATCTAAAAGAACCTATGAATTTTGTGAAACAACAAGAACAGATGAGCTTACTGGCATGGTGCATGAATCTGCAACATGGTTCGATATTACAGAAAAGGATTTAGTCCCCTAACTTCTTATTAAACAAAACGTATCTCATGCGATCCCAAAGGGTCGCTTTTTTCTTTTTTAGTTGTTTTTCTAACTTAAGAATATAAGCGGCTTGCTGAGATATAACTTCAAGTGAAGTGCTTACAAAATGAGCTTGCTTTGCATTTGTTTTTAGTAGCTTGATTGAATAAGGCTTGAGCAGTTCAATGTCCTCTAATTTCTCAATAAACTGAATAGACTTTTGCACCTCGAACTCACCCTCAAGGCTGTAAGTAGATGTAAGAGCCTTGATAATATCCATTATTTGACTGGAAATAATTTTTCTTCAATCATCTTTACTATTGCGTCATCTACATCATTATCAGTTTTTGCCACCATAGCCTTGAGTAATGACAATGCCGCTTTTCTCAAAGATTCTGATTTTCCAAACTTAATAAATAAACCGATTAAAAATTTAGACATAATTTGTTTGTTTTTCCAAACATAGCTAAGATGCCAATATTAGACAAGAAACCTTAATTTGATGGAAGATAAAGAAGAAAAAGAAGGGACTGATCTGGCTGAATTATTTGGTCATGGTGTCCGATTTATGATTCTTTGTTGGAGTTTGGCGATGATGACTCTTGGATACATGGATAAGATTCGCAATGATGGAGCTTTTTTAGCTGGCCTGACCAGTGGCGTTTTAGGCAGCTACGGTATCAGTGTTAACAAAAAGAAAAATGCCAATTCTCCTAAAATAGTAGATAATAGTAAAAACAAAGTTGGTATCAAATGAAAAAGCTCTTATTATTAGCCGCCCTCTGTGTTCCAACTGCGGCCTACTGTGACATTCAGAGTTCAATTACATCAAGCGTAAAATTAGAAAGTCTATCGGCTGCGACCTCTGCTGACAAAGTTGGCTCAAGCTATAGCATAAGTGGTACAAATATCACAACAGTTGATTCTAATAGCAATGCAACAGTAGGTGGTTTTGGCACTGTCACAAACGGTATTCCTAGCGTAACTATGCCTACAGCCAGTCAGACAAATGCCTCTGAGACCTTCAGTTTTTCTCAGGCATACTTGGAAGGTGATGCTAGTCCTTCAGCAGCAATAACATCACTGGGTACTGTTCAAAACTTCAGTGATTTGACATCAACTGCGGCTGGTTCTGTAGGTACCGCCAGCGTCAGTTTAGATCACCATACAATGTCATTAACAGGTGGAACAGGAACAGGAATAGTTCTTACTGGTCAATTCGTTACAGATTTAACTGTTGATTAATGTGGAGGACGCTTCCGTTTGTTTTTCTTATATCTAGCCCTATCCATGCTGTCCCTGTGGTTCCTAACTTCACTCAGGGTAGTTCCACAAGTCGAACAGAGACCACAACAAATATTACAGAGACTATACGAACAACAGACTATGGTGGATTTCAATACAGTGTTTCCGGCTCTGGAATCAAAATGGACGGAACTTCAATCACACCTCCTGTCACTACCAGTAACCAAAACATCAATGGTACTACTTATACGTGGACAGATTTAGATTTAGGCCAGAAACCAAATTGGACATTAACAAATCAAGGGGCTTTTCAATTTGTAGAAACATATACTCCAAGTGGGATTCAATCTATAACAGACATAACAAGAACCATACAATCAGAAAGCGTAACCGATACAACTACAATATTCTCCCAGTAATAGGATTATTGTTTGGGAGTCCAGTATTTGCTAATACCTCAAACACTGCGGCTCCACAAGCATCAGCTAGTGGATCAGTTTCAAATTTTGCTACACAAGTTTTAGGTGGCCCAATGGTAGAAAATAGTTATGGTAATGGGATAGTTTGTTCTGGCCCTCAAATGTCTATAAGCCCGTTTGCCTATACAAATCTAAATATCAAACGCCCTATGGATTACACCTATGAAACTCCTTACTATAATCAAGCCGTTGATGATGATGGGAACCTCACCAATGCTGGTGAAATTCTTTTTTATCAAGAAAATTACAGTGGTAATAAAGATTCTTTAGGTTTAAATTTTGGTGTAGCTTTAACATTTAACATTCCTTTAGATAAAAGATTTCAAGATGCTTGCTTAAAAAGTGCAACGACACAAGAAAAAATACAACGACAAATACTATCTAAAGAACGCCTCAACTATGAACTCGCAAGGTTAAAAAATTGCGGACAGCTAAAAATTGAGGGAATCGAGTTTGCAAAAACAAGTATTTACCACAAATTATGTGAAGATGTAATTGTAAGTCCAAAAAAAGGGCAAGTATTACCGCATAGTCATAAATTAGAAATTAAGAACTAGATTTATTAAGTTTTTTCTTAATTTTTTTGAATATTTCAGAAATTACTTTTTTTATTAAAGGAGCCAAAAGCGCAGAGCTACCAGCAACCACACCGATAACAGCAGTAGAAATGAGTGCTTGAGGTGTACCAATAAAGCTTTCTCTGAATGGTACTTTCTCCCAGATCGGGTCACATGAACCCCCTATGGTTTTTTCATATTTTACCAGCCTTTCAATTTTTTTATCATTTCTGTAATCGCCTTCCCGAAATTGTGGTTTTTCAGGTGGACAAGGTTCAATCTTTATTTTTTCTTTTTTTGTTTCTGGAATCTTTGGTTGTTCTGGCATTATCTCTTCTGGTTCTTGGCTCTGTGGACTTGTAGGGGCTGTATAAATAAAATTGTTAGGATTGTATTCCAAAGGTTCAAAACTTGGTATATCAAACGTCCCACAGGCTTGATAAGTGCCTTTTTCATCTTTTCCTATAAGACTCGGTAAATTATTTCTATGTGCATCAACACAGGCTGGTATATCAACTAAAGGTTTATAAATGATATCAAGGGTTGGTCTTTGTAATTCCCATATTCTAATTTTTGGAATATCTATCTCTTTAATTTTTATTTGTGGTATATCAATCTTTGGTATTTCCATCTTCTACATCTCCAATAGAAATTGACCAGTTATCTTCTCCAAATTTACCCTTTTCTACAATTTTTGGTTTTTTTATTTTTTTATCTAATTCTTCGTGATATTTTTTTATCTCATCATCTAATTCAAGTTGTAGTTTTTTTACTCTTAACCAAGAAACAAGCTTATCAATATAATATTTTATTAGTTTTTTAAAAAATCCAAAAATCATCAAATTTTAGGCTTTTTAAATTTTGGTATTGTTGGGCCTGTCATATCTGGTAACGCATTATCTAATATCTTAGGCATCATTCCAGAAACATTATCAAGCACCTCATTCATGACTTTAGCCTTAAATTGTTCGCTGGTAACGAATCTGTACGCATAGTATGAACCGCCCAGCATTGACAAGGTAAGAAATAAAGACAACAATGAGGCTATCTGACAAATACGAGCAAACATGATTAGAGAAATTTTAGTAAAATTAGCAGGGCCACTTACATTGATGACTCTGTTTTTAATTGTTTCTTTGATGCCTCTTTATCTAATGGCTGGTCTGTTGCGGAGGGCTGTTGTAGTTCCAAAATCTGCTGATCCAGCAACTTTATCGCGCCAGTAATCTCATAAAGGTTTGCAAGCTGCTTTTCTTTTTCCAATAAAAGCTGTTGTTTTGTTTCTTGTAATTTTTCGAGGTTCATAATTTAGTAAAGTTTTTTACCAGCGGTGATGGCTGCATCGATATCTGTAAAATCTTCTGATGTCCAGATAGATGTGGTTTTATCAAGTTTTGTATAAGCCTTAACGGTTTCAAGATGCTCTACATTTCTTTTAATCATATCTTTCCATTCCGTTTCAGTAGTGACCTTATCAGAAGTTCGAGTGCCATAAGCAGAAAAATCAGCATCTGCATTTATTACAGTTACGCTATCAGCAGCAACAGAAAAGATTTTTGCAATTTCATCTGCGGTTTTTTCTTCCATGATTAAAAATTAAGTTACTTTTAGTTTACCCTTCTTCGAGGGCTGTGACTTTTACTGACAATTCTTTTATTGCATTTACAAGTATTGGGACAATTCTTTCATATTTCATTCCATAATTACCACTACTATTTTCATTAACTATAAGCATCAAATCTTTTTCACTTGCAAATCCATGTTCTTTTTCAATTTCTAAAACTTCCTGTGCTATAAATCCTAGGTTTAATCTAGATTCTTTCTTTGATCCATCTGGTTTTCCATCTTCATAATTTGTTCTCATATCCCATCTATAAGTTACAGGTCTTAATTTTGTAATCCAAGAAAGGCCATGCTTGAAATCATCTACATCGGTTTTATCTCTTATATCAGATGTTTGTATTGTACTAACTTTACAAAACAAATCTGTAATATTGTTATCACCTAAACAAACTTGATTACTCTGTGTAGTTACGTGGACAGGACTGGTGTTTGTTCCAGCCGAAGCACCTACAAAAACGTTATTACTACCTGTCGTGAGTGTGAATCCAGCATTTAAACCTAAGCAGGTGTTGACTCCTCCTGTGGAGAGTGTAAATGCCGATTGGATACCAATAGCAGTATTATTACTGCCAGTAGTCAAATTAAGCATAGAATTAAGACCCACAGCAGTGTTATTACTTGCTGTAGTTGCAGTTGCCATAGCTCCTCCACCAACACTTACATTTTGAGTTCCAGTTGTGACATTAACTTGCGTTGATGAGCCTACAGCAGTATTTGATTCACCAGTAGTACAGGCTGATAATGCAGCGTATCCAAGAGCGGTCTGGTTACTTGATGTGGTAACTGAATCACCAGTAAAAGCACCAAGTCCTGTATTTTGAGTTCCTGTAGTACTTACGGCAAATGACTCTCTTCCTACAGCAGTATTGTTACTAGCAGTTGTATTGGCTGACAATGCACCATACCCACATGCTGTGAGACTATTTCCAGTAGTGTTAGCATCTAAACTGAGGCTTCCCACTGATGTATTTAATGTTCCAGTTGTGTTGAGTGCCAAAGCACTATGACCGAAGGCTGAGTTATTTGAAGCTGTTGTATTTGCTGATAAAGCAAGAGATCCAAAAGCATTACAAGCATCAGCAGTAGTAAGAGCATCTAAAGCACCGTTACCATATGCACAATTTTGCGAACCAGTAGTTAATAAGTTTAATGAGTTATATCCCATTGATGTATTTGCACCGCCAGTTGTTGCATTTGCCAAAGAAGATGATCCAACAGCGGTATTAAATTCAGCAGTAGTATTAGAAGTTAACGCTGCGTAACCTAAAGCCGTATTATGATTAGCCGTTGTGTTGGCATCTAAAGAAAAAGATCCCATTGCCACACATGCAGTTCCTGTAGAGTTGGTTGTGAAAGAACTTGATCCAACTGCTGTATTATTTGAAGCTGTTGTTTGACCTACCCCTGCTGACGTTCCAACCATAGTATTACCAGTACCAGTAGTGAGAACTTTTAATGCACTGTTCCCGATTGCAGTATTAAATGTCCCTGACGTTAAAGCTGATAATGTTAATGACCCTATTCCAGTATTACCTCCACCAGTAATGGCAGAATCCATAGAGGCAGCACCAAAACAAACATTACCAGAAACAGAGTTTGCTCCCATACCAATGTTTTGTGAATTTATTAATCCATCAACGGCAAATTGTGGGCCACCAGTTAAGCTAAATAAATTAACAAATCCATTATTAGATGTATTTCTTAGCTGCATAATACCTGTCGAGGTATTGGCAAAATATTGACTAGCAAAAGTTGTTGAGGGATCTGAACTTCCAGAATTATTTGTTGCTATTGCTGATAACGCATTATTTAAATCTGCTCTCACAGCGGCGCCTGTGCCATTCGCGACATTCATATCATGTTGGGCCATTTTTTAGTTATAGCAAGGGATTTGAAGGTTTTTTAATTATATTTTTTAAAGTAAATTACAAAGAAAAAGTAATAACAATAAAAAATAAACTAATATTTAAATTTATTCTACCCATTTTTTTGATATTTACCAAATTAGAAAGCATTTTTATCCACCTTTACCAAAACCGACTGCGGTATATTTAAAACTCAAATCCTTAAAAGCATTACTTGAGTCTCTTGTCTCGATAACAAATTGTGTACTTGTAATTGAAGTAACTTTGAAATAATCTCCAGAAACAGCACCTTCAAGAGTGATTCCTATGGTTGGCAAAAATGCAGAAGTTGATCCTCCTAAAGAACCAGTGCCTGTGAAGAAGGGGTCAGTGAAAGTTATTGTCTTAGCTGAATTATTAGTTGCACAACCACTTGCAATAGCAGTATTTACAGTTTCTGTTCTTTGTTTTACGCTTGCTTCAAAACCTAATTCACTAACATTTATTGTTTCATCTTGATCTGTGGTAGTTAATTCAGTCTTAAATTTAAAACCTCTAGCTGTAAATTCACCATTAGCAAAAATGTTAAAAGGACTAAAAGCTGCTGATCTATTGCAATTTCCAGATGTTGTAACATTATTACCAGAACTGTCTTTTACTTTGACAAACTCAACTATCCCAGATGTAGAAAAAGTATTTGAAGAAGTTGAAATACTTACAGTTCCAAAAGGTAGTAATGTTCCAACTATATAATCACCATTTTCTGCATCACCAGAAATAAATCTTAAATTAACAGTATCGCCAACAGACAATCCTCCATAGTCTCCATCTGTAAAAAACCTTATTTCACCCACCGCAACATTTACTGTAGCATATTCAGCTATTTGTCTTTTTGCTTCTAAAACACAAACATTTGCATTCGTAACAGATTGAACTTTTAGAAATCCATCATCTGCTGTACCGCTTGTGAAATTTAACCTAAAATTATCTCCAACTGCTGCTCCATGACTGTTTGAATTTAATGTGATTAAATCTTGTGTTTGACTATATGTAGCTGCTGTAGATATTGCGGGATCTCCTTGACTTGTACTTACAAATAATGAGGCATTACAATTTTCAGCAGCAGCACCGTCAAAGTCTAAAAACTGATCGATTAAAGACAATCTGCTATCAAATAAGTCATTAACTGTTATACCTGCCGTTATAAAATGTCTTTTTAATGTCAAATTAAAAATCGCACCTAAATCAACAATATTTTGAAAATCATAAGTTCCAAATGTTGAAATACCAGCACTTCCAAAGTCAAAATTGCTTATAAACAAATCAACGTCATTAACATTATCAAAAAACCCTGTGCCATCAAGAACTAAGCCATCAAAATCAGCATTGTAAACAGTTCTTAATTTTTCACCTTGAAATGGTGGTGAATCTGTTTCCTCTCTTTCTGTAAGAATTATTTGATTTGGTTGAGGATTTGGCTGTTGGACAATAATTTTTGCAGCATCAGGAGACAACCTACCACCGTCATCTCTAAATTTTATAAAATATGTCCCAGTAAGTGCAGGGACTAAAGTTTCAGAAACGTTACCAGCCAAAGCAGGAATTATGTCACAAGCATTCACAAAATTAGCAGTTGTTCCATCTGTATCCGCTGTATGCCTTACAACCACATTTCCACCATGTAAAACGTCAATATCGCTACTTTGATTAAATCTTAATCTTATAAATGATTCTGATACTGGCTCACTAGTTAAACCTGATGGAGAACTTGGTAGGGCAGTTTTTCCTAATGTTGTAAATGTTGTTTGTGCAGGTGTTATGCTTGGTTTTCCTAGTGCGTTATAACTAAAAACTCTTACTTCATATGTACCGACTTTTGTTTCAAAAATTGTAAAATCAGGGCTTGAGACTTTTTGTGTAATGAAATTTTCATTTTGAAATCTGTATTGCACCATATATTCGGTAACACCTGAAACTGCCTGCCATTGAATAAATAATTTAGAGACAGCACGATTATTTATTTCAACAATTTGTTCTGAAGCTTGTAAATTACTTGGAGCGTTTTTAAGTGCAGTTAATGTGGTTACTGATTTTGTTTGTAATATTGAACCATCTTCAACATTTGCATATTTAGAGGGGTTATGAGCAACGGCAGTAATTTGGTAAGCAAGCTGATCTACTTCTGTAACACCAATTACTCTAAAAGTTTGGTTTTCAACTGTTGTATTTTCTATAACCCAAACACTATTTGCTTGAGGTACAGATGAAAAAGCACTTGAGACTGTGATAGTTCTATTTGTTATAGAAGAAATCGCTCTTGTTTCTAAAGTGCCATCTGACAAAATTACACTTAAAGTTGCATTATTAACTGAAACTAAATCTGTATTATGTTCATCATCTACAGTAACAACAGTGGTTGATGCTGCACTCTGTATTCTGCCACCTCTTCTAACTCCTGCCCTCATAGGATCAGCGATTAAAATTACTTGTGAGGGTCTTACTAAAGTTCCAGCTTCAAGTGTTGTAATAAAAGTAACTATTTCTGATTCATTATTTTGCGTATAAAGAAACCATTTTCCTAATCTTGCAGCTTGTCCCCTAGATGTTGTCGCTATCGCTTTTAAATTTTTAACAACTATTCCATATTTGTTTTCTAGTGCTGTATCAACAACAGTTTCATATTCAATAGTTCTAGTATCCATGTCAAAGTAAGCTACATTTACACGACTATGTTTTGTTCTTAAAGATGTATTACTGTAAGAAAAACCTGCATCTGTCACGTTTGATAAATTAAAGAGATAGCTTGCGTCTGTTGGCCTATCACCGCCCAGAGCCACAGTACCAGCAGAATAAAACGGCATAACTCGCATAATGCTGCATAATTCGTTTATTAAGGTATAGGCTTGTTTTTGATTCTGTATTACCACGTTGCATGAAAAGCGTGGTTCAGTATTTCCAGTGCCTGTCATATCATCTACTAATTCAGAGGCATAAACAGATGCACTATAAAAACTAAATACATCAAGATTAGTAGTGTCTATTTGATCTCCAAAACCCTTTGAAGTAGTTAACAAATCATAAAGTATCCATGCTGGATCATTTGAATATTCTTTGTCCGTTTTAAAAGTACCGTTAAAAGTGCCAGAATATTCTATTGAACCATCAGATCTTACCGTTCCATTATGTGGAATTTTTATTTTTGTTCCTCTTACTCGATACGATCTCTTTGGCGTTGACGGAAAGGTCTCAGCATCAAACCTCAAACCTATATAAGCTGAATTGTCGTAGGTTTTTTGGTCATTAATAATTTCTGTAAAATTGGCAAATACAAGAAGATTTCTTAATTTTGTATCAGTACTATCTGCTGTCACTCTATTTACTCTGACAGTGACAGGAAAACTTATACCGCTAGGAAGGTTAATTTTATAATCTCTAAAATAAACACTTGCAGTTCTACCTTTTACTGTGTCAGTAATAACAGTTTGTGTTGTTCCATCATTTTCAATCGTTTGAATATTTAACTCAACTTCAGCTCCATTTATATCTCCATCATCTGTAAATTCTTGAAGTTCTGGAAAAGCAACTGTAACTCTAACAGCATCTATATTTGTGTTAGTGATACTTACTGAAACTGGTGAACTAGTTGTTACTGTCTGCTGAACACTTGACTCAGTTTCTGATTCAGAAATATTTTTTATCGGTGTTTGTGATGAAGTACCAAACCTAGGTTCAAAAGAAACATTTTGAAAATTAAAATCAGAATCTATTGGACTTGTGCCAGCATTTTGTTGTAAAACTTGAGTTCCATTAAGGAATACGTCTTTGAGACTACTTGTGTTATATTCATCCGAACCCTTAGAACCAGTAGCAGAGGGGAAACCCTCAATTTCACCCTCTCCAAGCAGTTCAACCAATGTTTGAAACTGTTTTGAAGCTAAAACATCACTGGGGATATTAGGATCTGTTAAATCAGATGGAATACCTATTAAACTCATTCTGCTGTTCCTTCTACTTGAACTGTATCAATTCCAGCACTTATTACTATAGATCCTGTAAAAACTTCTCCATAAATGATCGGGACAGCAATACCAGCTCTGGAAATATTAGTGATTGCAGAAAATCCAAAAGAATTTTGCGCCCTTGTGTCTGCTAAAGATACGTCAGCTTGTGATATCTCTGAAAAATCTGGCTGCTCTGGTGTGGGAGCAATTAAAGAAGTAATACCTGATATTGCAATAGTATCAACAGCAGTGGTAGCAAGAGTTCCTAATATACCTGTAGTTCCGTATTCAGCAGCTATAGCCCCAACTCCTGAAGCTACAGCACCACCAACAGCAGTTGCAGCAGTCGTAACACCACTTACAACCGCACCAGCAACAGTTGTAGCAGCCGTAATAGCAGTTCCAGCAACAGCAGTAGCAGCAGTAGCAGCAGTACTAACCACAGCAGCACCAGCACTAAATAAACCACCTATAGCAGCAGCAACAAAACCAGATCCAGTTGCAACAGGAATTATTTGAATATCTCCTTGACCTTTCATTGCTAGAAAATCTAACGAAACATCTAAATTATTCATTTTTATCTTGTAATATTGTTCACACATATGTTTTTCTAATTCTGGAAAATTACATAAAAGGAATCTAAAAGCTTCAGATGGACTTGTAACAGCAGCTTCAAAGTAAGAAGAACCAAGAAATCTCCTTAACTTCCCATAAACTTTAATTTTCTTAAGAGTCATATCTATAAATTTTTTTTGTGGCTTGTTGGTAGTTTAAATCATATGGCTCTCTACAACTCAGCTTTCCCATTGAATGATGTAAAATTGTTGAATCTCCAATGTATAAAGCAGCATGAGCTAGAGAATTTTTTACAGATTCCATAAGAAGAACATCTCCAACTTTAATCTCAGATTTATCATCAACTTCTTTAAAACCTAGATTTGGTAAAGTTTGTTCAAATAATGGATTTCTAACAAATTCTTTTAAAGTATTAGGTCTTTTTGTATATGCAATATCTATATTTTTATTTTCTAAAAACCAATCTGTTATTAAAGACCAACAATCAAAAATTCCAAAAATAAATCTTCTACCAATGAGTGAATTTGTTTTCCAACCAGAAGGGTTTAAAGAAAACCAATCATCATATTGTATTGAATAAATATAGTATGGGAATCCCAAATGTTCACAAGCTGCCATGTCTGCATCTGAAGCTGTTGCTGCGCCTATGGGGTGACTATGTACAACACCTATAATTTCTCCTTTATCTTCACAATCAGCCCAATCATCAGGGTCTAAAACAAAAAAATCATTTTTTTCATCTGCAAGATTTTTACAAGGGTAAAATTGTTTTTCACCTTCAATTATTGCTAACAAACCACACATTTCATTAGATGCGTTTTCAAGTGCATAGTTTTTAAAATTGTCTTTCCAAGTCATGCGTTAATGAAAGTAGCAACAGAAGGAAAATCTTTTCTAGTAACTTGTCTTTTTGGTGCTTTTACACCTTCTAAATCTAAAGCAGATATTAATTCAAATTGTACAATGTTTCTATTTTCTGTAGTTTTTCTGTTTATAAAATATATTTCTTGAGGTAGTTCTGCTGTGCTGTCTGGTGTTCCAAATGGATTTGTATTTGAAGGAAAGTTTGCAGCATCCAAAAACTGACTGAGAGTGCGTATGCGTACAATTTTTGCTCCTTGAAGATCATTAAAAGGAGTTGTTGAATTAACAGATGCCATCAAACTTGTGATTGTCCCTAAAACATTTGACACTGTTAAAACTGGTCTTGGTAAAGTCCCTACACCAGAATACTCAAACCCAGTTGCAGTCAAAGGGAACTTATCATATGTATTACCCTGCCAAATAATTGAAGCATTGCTATTCATTCCTACACCAGAATGAAATCTAAAAATACTTGTAGAACCATGTAATGTAGAATCTAAAGTTAAAGTAAAAAGTTCAATAATTGACTTATTTGATAATGATTGTAGTTCCGCTGTGGGTATAGCCATTAGGGTTCAAATACCTCCCTGAAAGTGCAGTTTAAAATTGCTCTATTATTAAATGGTATTGTTTTTGTCCAAGCTTGGCAAACATATTTTCCAGCACCAGATAAAGTAACCGAAACATTACCACTATTTGTTGCACTATTAGACGCAGTAACTGTAAAAGTATTTTGGTCTACAGCAGTTGTTATTGTGAAAGTTCCATCTACGGCTGCTCCTGTAGTGTAATCAATAGTTACTACATCCCCTATCGCTAATCCATGATTTGCAATAGTAATTGTAGATGTGGTAGTTGATTGTGAGTAAGTGCCTGTTTTAACAAAACCCTCTGCTGGCGGGGTAAAGTCAAAACCAGACTGATCGTTTACACGACTTCTTAAAAACGCTTCAATTACATCTGATTCTTCCTCTGAGACGTTAAAAACTAAATCATATATTTTTGGGTCTTGAGTCAATGGAAGACCAAATAAAGCTCTGAACTCATAACCATCACCCAGAGCAGTTCTTCTTATTTTTGGAACGCTTGCTTTTTTTGTCCCATAAACAGGAGAAATATTAGGAAAAGTTGCCATGTTACCTCCTTAAAAGACCTCCTGATCTGCTTTCTTTAACAAGTTGAGCTTGAACAGCAGCCCCGATCATTTGTCCTAATTGGTTTAGATCTGGATTATTTCCAGAAGCAGTTGCTCCGCCACTTTCTACATTAACTGTAACGTAATTATTTATAGTGCCACCACCAATTTTATTGTTTGGAATTATGTTGCCACCTTTAGAACCCATTTGCAAAATTTCTGGCCCTTTTTCTCCAACAAGGTATGCACCACCAGCAGATACAGGGCCACCACTTGCTCTCTTGCCAAATACTTTTCCTAAAAATCCACCTATTTTTCCACCTATACCAGAAACAGCCCTTTGAATCGCTAACTCTACAAGTTTACGTTTTAAATTGTTTAATACGTTAGTTGCTGCTTCTGCAAGAGTTTTTGTTCCCATCACAGCATCAGTAAGATTACTAACAATACCTTTTTCAATATCTTGACCAATTTGCATAAACTTTTCTGTTAACTCATTTGATGTATCTGATACCTCTTTTGTTTTAGTTTTTGTATTGTCAAGTGAAGTATTTAATTGATTATTAGTTGTAACTATTTTGTTTTTTGCATCTAATTGTTTATTATTTTCATCTGTAATTTTTTTCTCAACACCAGAAAACTCAATAATACCATCCTTCAATTTGTCTAAATTTTTCTGTGCATCTTTTAAAAAATCTTTACCAGTTTCTTTTATGCCTTTGATATTCAAATCTATTTCTGGTAATTCAAGCCCTCCTAGTAATCTTTTTAAAGGCTCTGGAATAAAGCTTACTATTTTTTCAAAAGCTTGTCTAAAAAAATCGACAATACGTTGAGCTAAATTTCCAACTTTTCTCCTTACTTCATTAATAAATGAAGCAACAACTTTTATTGAATTTCCTATAACACCTCCAATTATTTTGCCAATAAAAATAGCTTGATCAGAAGCTTCAGTAATTGCCTCTTTTATACCTATCCATCCTTGCTCTAAATCAAACAAAACATTTGTAGCATTAATTCCAAGTGCCTCTCCTATTACTTTACCAATTTGACCAACAGCAGAAATAATTCCTCTTATAGGAGCAGCAACTAATTTCACTGCACTAGCAAAACCCTCAACAGTAACAGCAGCTACTTTTAAAACTTCCCTAATAATAACCCCAAACTCTGAACCATCTGTTGTTAAATTTGTAAACGCAGTTCCAAGTCTTGTTAATTGTCCTTGAATTGTATTTGATGCTGTAAATGCAGCTTCAGCCGCAGTGCCTTGAGCATTTGCTTGGTTTTCTAGGTTTTTATTAAAGCTTACAAGCTGGTCATTTAAC
>LUMQ01000394.1_pt1 | contig 15674 bp, 19 predicted proteins | sample 729621 | NCBI WGS metagenome assembly LUMQ01 (sample SAMN03860259, study PRJNA289734) | marine metagenome | biome: seawater column; feature: ocean; material: water; isolation source: Red Sea water column Station 12 - depth 25m | place: Saudi Arabia: Red Sea | collected 2011-10-15 | depth 25 m | reverse complement strand
GGCTAAAGATTTCATGGCATTGAATCCCATCATTAGTAATGCTCTTCAAGGGATGAGTGATGATGAAAAAGAACCTATTGTGACTGAATTGGCCGAGGTATATGAATCCCATAAAAAAAGCCAAGGCTTAGAATTCGAGAGTGCTACTTGGGTTGTTAACGCTTCTAGTTAACTTAAAATAACTACATGACTTTTTGGCAAAAGAATTTAATTCTTTTATCTTCCTTATTATTTTTTTGGTTTCTCTGTTCCTTTGGATTTGGAATTCTTTTTTCAGAGTACATATCCTTCATGAAAATTGGAGGCTTTGAACTAGGTTTTTGGTTTTCTCAACAAGGAAGCATCTACGTTTTTATTATTCTAATTTTTACTTATTCTTATCTCGTTGAAAGACTAGAAAAAAAAGAAAAGAAATAATATGGAAGCGCAAACTCTTACTTATATTTTTGTAGGTCTTTCTTTTGCTCTTTATATTGGCATTGCTATTGCTTCAAGAGCTAAATCAACAAATGATTTTTACGTTGCCGGAAAAGGAGTTAATCCAGTAGCTAACGGTATGGCTACAGCAGCAGATTGGATGTCTGCTGCCTCTTTTTTATCAATGGCTGGATTGATAGCATTTTTGGGTCGCGATGGTTCGGTTTATTTAATGGGTTGGACGGGTGGATATGTCCTTTTAGCTCTGCTCCTGGCTCCATATTTAAGAAAATACGGTAAGTACACCGTGCCAGATTTTATCGGAGAGAGGTACTACTCTAACGTAGCAAGAGTTGTTGCAGTTATTTGCTTAATATTCATTTCTTTCACCTACATAGCAGGACAAATGCGTGGTGTTGGCATTGTTTTCTCAAGATTTCTTGAAGTTGAGATAGAGATGGGAGTCATTATCGGCATGGGTATCGTTTTTATTTATGCTGTTTTAGGTGGAATGAAAGGAATTACCTACACTCAGGTTGCTCAATATTGTGTCATGATTTTTGCTTATCTAGTGCCGGCAATATTCTTATCTATTATGTTGACTGGCAATCCAATCCCGCAATTAGGTTTTGGAGATAAGCTCTTAAACAGCGAGATCTATCTAATCGATAAGCTTGATAAAACGATAATTGATTTAGGCTTCTCACCTTACACAGAGTATTCAAAAAGTCTGATAGATATTTTTTGCATAACCGCAGCTTTGATGTTCGGAACGGCTGGATTACCTCATGTGATTGTAAGGTTTTTCACAGTACCCAACATGCAGGCAGCAAGGCGATCTGCTGGATATGCGCTCTTATTCATTGCAATTCTCTATACCACTGCCCCTGCAGTGGCTTCATTTGCAAGACTGAATTTTATAGATTCGGTCCAAAATACATCTTATGAGGATGCGCCCGATTGGTTTAAGAATTGGGAAAACATAGGATTGATTTCTTGGATGGACAAAAATCAAGATGGAAAAATTCAGTATTCTTCTGGCTCTCCTTTTGTTGAAAGCAGACCAATTTTCTCTGATGAAAGAGGAAATCTTGGGCAAAGATTGTTGGAAAATGAAGCCAATACATCTAGTTCAAATGAGGTTTATTTGGACAGAGATATTATTGTTCTAGCCAATCCTGAGATAGCAAACCTGCCTATATGGGTCATCGCACTAGTTGCTGCAGGAGGTTTAGCTGCTGCGTTGTCTACGGCAGCAGGATTGCTGCTGGTGATTTCATCATCCATTTCTCATGATTTGATGAAACAAACCTTTATGCCCCAGATTACAGAAAAAAAAGAGCTTTTATACGCGAGGTTAGCAGCTGGGATAACTATTCTTCTCGCAGGCCTTCTGGGTATCTTCCCTCCTGCATTTGTGGCTCAAGTGGTTGCTTTTGCATTTGGATTGGCGGCATCAACACTTTTTCCAGTTTTATTCATGGGAATTTTTTCAAAAAAGACAACCAAAGAAGCTGCAATAGGAGGAATGCTTACAGGTTTAGTTTTCACATTTAGCTACATTGTCTTTTTTAAGTTTATTTCTCCAGAATTAAATAATTCCGATTATTGGTTTTTGGGAATTTCACCCGAAGGAATTGGAGTTATCGGCATGATTCTCAATTTTTTGGTTATGCTATTAGTAACCAAATCTTCAAAGAGTCCTCCGGAATCAGTTATTAACTTAGTTGAAACTATTAGGCGTCCCTAGAAAGAACTTTAGGTTTAAAAAGATTGGTCAGAGCAATTCCTATCAGAATGAAGAATGCTCCTACTAAGACTTTAGCTGAAATCACCTCTCCTAAGAAAATAGCACCCCAGAAGATCCCCGTAACTGGAACCAAGAATATTATAGAAGACGCCTGAACAGGAGACGATCTTTGTAAAAGAATGACGTAGGCAATAAATGAAATTCCTGTAGAAACAAGACCTAAAAAAAAGATAGCAAAAATGATTTCGGGAGAGATATCCCATGAAAATGCTTTAGGCTCTACCAGAATTAAAGGCAACGAAAAAAAGAAGCCAGAGATCATAGTCACAGAGGCAAGAGCAGAGGACCTTATATGATTAAGTTTAAATAAAATATTATTGGAGTAGGCATAACAAAACGCGCCAATTAAACAAAGCAAGACCGGAAAGAAAATAAAGGAAAGTTTATCAACGCCTATAAAAACTAATAATCCGATGAAACCCAATCCTAAGCCAAAGATCTGCATAATGGTGGTGTTTTGTTTAAAAATTATAATGGCAATAATCAGAGCGAAGAGAGGTGAAGTTCCGTTTAATATGGACAGCATACCTGCACTTAGCTCTTGAGCTGCGTAAGCATAAAGAAAAAAAGGTAAGGCAGCATTTATGATACCGAGAAGCAGGATTGCAGGAATTTGCTCTTTCATAAGAGCAAGATCTTTCATCCTAATAAATATTGGTCCTAAAAGAACGCTTGCAAGAAAAAGTCTTAATACAACTAAGTAAGTAGGAGCAATTTCCTCGACCGCCAGTCGAGTAAACATAAAAGATGCTCCCCAACTAAAGCTGACAAACAAAACCAACAACCAATTAATTAAAGAAGAATTCATAAAAGAAAATTTTCGAGATCAATTCTACATGCGTTTTGCGATAAAAATTATTGTGATAGTATTTTTTTAGGAGAGAAATATGAAAACTTATCAGGTAGTAGAAAATGGAAAACCTCTAATTGAAAATGAATTAGAGAAACCCACCCCAACTGGAAAAGAAGTTCTCTTAAAAACAGTTTCTTGTGGAATTTGTCATTCGGATGTCCACATTCACGATGGTTTTTTTAGTCTTGGTGGAGAAGATAAATTACCTATTCCTTTAAGAGAGCCTCTCACAATGGGTCATGAAGTCTTTGGAGAGATAGTCGAAAAAGGAGATGAAGCAAATTCGGTTGAAGTAGGAAAGAAATACGTTGCCTTTCCGTGGATAGGATGTGGGAACTGTGATTTATGCAAAAAAGGTGACGAACACTATTGCGGGCCAATGACTTCAAAAAATCTTGGTATAAACACCGCTGGAGGATATGGAGAGTATGTTTTAGTGCCTGACGAAAAGTATCTTTTTGATGCCGGAGATACTCCGGATGATTTAGCTGGCTCCTATGCATGCAGAGGATTGACTGCATACAGTGCTCTGAAAAAGGCTAATCCAGAAAAAGGAGATAATTCGCTTATTATTGTGAGTGCTGGCGGACTAGGTTTGTTAGCATTAAAAATTGCTAAAGCTGCTTATGACATAAATCCAATTATTGTCGATATAGATGATGAAAAGCTTGAATTAGCAAAAAAAGCTGGCGCCTCAGAAGTCATAAACTCAACTCATGAAGGTGCTTTCGAAAAACTTTTTGAATTAACTGGCGGCGGAGCAAAATACGTAGTTGATTATGTTGGTGCTCAAGCTTCAGTAAGTTTTGGATACAATCTTCTCAGAAGAGGCGGAATCTATGTAGTTACGGGTTTATTTGGAGGATCTATGAATCTTCAACTTCCAATGTTAACTATCGGTGCAAGAAGTTTAGTTGGAACTTATGTTGGGAGCTATCAAGAAATGAAGGAACTGATGGAACTGGTTAAGGATGGAAAAATTGATCCTGTTCCAGTTGAAAGTAAGCCTGTTAAAGAAATTAACGGGATTCTTGATGACCTAAAAAATGGCAAGGTTCCTGGATTAGTATCTATTTCTCATAACTAAGTGGTTAAAGAAAAAAAAATTGTCACCATCAAAGATGATGTCTTGATTGGTAAAGCTGGTGGTAAGGATCTCTTAGGAGACCTATTCCTGCCTCCAGAAAACGATCCTAAAAAACCAGCTATTGTAGTTATTCATGGCGGCGGATGGATGGAAGGTGATAAAACTCAACTAAGAGGCTATGGTATCTTGTTATCTAGGATGGGTTTTGTATGTTTATGTGCATCTTACAGGCTGTCTCAAGAAGCTAAATGGCCATCTCATATCGAAGATGTAAAGTGTGCAATTCGATATCTAAAAGCTAATGCAAAAGAACTCGGCATCGATCCAGATAGGATTGGAGTTACTGGTAACTCAGCAGGAGGTCATTTAGCTTTGATGTGTGCTTCGAATGATTCAAACCTCGAAGGAAAAGGTGGTAATCAGGAGTTTGATAGCAAAATAAAAGCAATATGTGCTGTGTATCCACCGACGCTTGTGAGAGAGAAAGTTCCAGAAGGAAAATTCAATGCTTTTGCTTTTATGATGGGAGAGGAAGCTTCTTCAGAAGATTATATAAAAGCTAGTCCTATAAAACAGGACCTACAATCTTTTCCTCCCTGCTTATTGATACACGGTTCGGAAGATAAAGTCGTTCCTTTGAGTGAATCTACAGATTTTTATGAAGAGCTTCAAAAACATAATCGAACTGCAGAAATCCATATTTATGCTGATGAAGATCATGCCTTTGACAGTCAGCCAGCTTTGGGTAGAAATGTTGTAGATATTCAAGGAATATTCTTCCTCAAATATCTATAACCTCTAACTTACAAAGTTTGTAAGTCTTTCGTATGCAGAAATAAAGTCTTCCTTGAATTCCTGAACAACATCACTTGCTGAAATGCTGGCGTTCATCAATCCGACTCCCTGACCAACCCAATAAGTGGAGAGATCTCTAGCTCCTGCATGACCGCCTTCTGCCAATTTATTAACTTTTTGAAGAGCTGGTTCAGCAACCATTGGTTGCAAAGGCATAGGCAATGGATCAGGAGCCTTGTCAGATTCCCATGCTTCCGTCCAAGGAGAAACCAACTGTCTAGAATGTTTTCCTGTTCTGCTTCTTGATCTCACAGTTTGACTAGAATTTGCAGCAACCATTTTTTCTTTTATAACTGGAGGCACTTCTGATTCGACAGTAGTTAACCAAACTGAACCGCACCATGCTCCGGATGCTCCCATTGCCATTGCAGCAGCCATTTGTTGGCCTGTAACGATGCCTCCGGCAGCTAAGATTGGAACATCTCCATAAGGTTGGATTGCTTTGTGCACTTCGGGTATCAACACCATTGTCGAAACACTTCCGCAATGTCCACCTGCTTCAGTACCTGAAACAACTAAAATATCCACTCCTGCTTTAACTTGATTAATTGCATGTTGAGCAGTTCCTAGTAAAGCTGCAACCTTCACGTCATTTTCTTTTCCCATCTCTAAAAAATTATTGTCATTAAATTTTTTATTGGTTATTTCATTTAATAATTTTTGGTTATAATCAAATTTATTTTTTTGAAAAACTAATTCGAGCACTTCTTCTTTAATTTGTTTATCACTTAAATCTGGTGATTTTTGGGTAATATTTTTTATGTTATATAGGATATAATCATTTTTATTTTCAAAAATATCAAATTTATTATTTCTTAATTCGTAAATTTTTTTTTCAATTTCATTTTTATCTGTAGAAAATCTAAAATTACTAATATCAACCGATTTTAAATCAAAATTTGATGTGATTGTTTGAAAATCAATTTCATTGGATATAGCAACTTCAATTTCATCAATTTTGTCAAAAAAAGATTGATTGAAATCATCTACTCCAATTAAATTTTTAGGATTTATGATTGTGTAGCTGAAATCTAAGTACTCTATTTTTAACTCATCTTTATTATCCTTAATAAAATTTTCTAATTCTTTATCTGTGATATCATCTTTATTTACATAAAAATCATTTAAATCAATAAATTCTATTTCAAGTTTTTGATTTTCTTCTTTAAATAGTTTTGTTGTAAGAAATTGAGGGGAGGTTGTACCAGCACCAATATAATCAAAAAGATTTCTTTGCAATTCTCGTAATTTAAGTCTCTGTTCAAATCCCGGAGCAGATAGATTATTTTCTAATAAAAATTTTTCATATTTAATTCTTTGAAAAACACCATTTTCATCTCTAAAATTTTTATTTTCTTTTATCTTTTTTAATAAAGTGACTTCAGAAATTGTCAGATCAAAATCTTTTATTTCTAGATCCAGTAAAGTAGTAGAAACTAAACCAGACAGAATTTCTTCAATAATGTTTTGCTCTAAATTTTCTCTGATTGTTTTTTCAGGGATTCCTGATTTATTTATGTAATCAATAAAATCTTCAGTGGAAATACTATTATTATTAATTTTAGCAATATTGTTAGTATTACCACTACTGAACATTCCACCCATACCCCAAAATACAAATGGAATTATCATTATAAAAACTAACAAACCAGCAAACTTAGTTTTTGCAAAATTTCTTAAACTACTAATCATTACTATAAATTTATTGATCTATAAAAAGCAAACCTATAAATTAAAATAAGCCTCATGACAAATAAATATATGTATTTTATTGCCAATTGGAAAATGTTTGGTGTTTTAAATTCGTTAAATACGCTGAATAGAGTTGTTAAATTTTTTAAAAACTTCAAAAAAAGAAAGTCTTTGAAAATAATTTACTGCCCACCTAGCACTTTAATAGAGCCAATGTCAAAAAAATTGAGAGGTTCAAATATTGAAGTTGGTGCGCAAAATTGTCATGAGCAGGATGTTTATGGTGCTTTTACAGGTTCAGTCAATTCGTCAATGTTAAAAAGTGTTGGTGCTAAATATATTATTATTGGCCACTCTGAAAATAGACAATCTGGTGAAACTGATAAATTAATAAATCTTAAAATTAAAAGTGCATTGAAGTCTGGGCTGAATGTAATTTTTTGTATTGGTGAGACGCTTAAAGCAAAAAGAAAAAAAATTACCAAAAGTGTTTTAAATAAACAGATTAAAGCAGGTTTGAAAAATATTAAAAATAATAAAAAAATTATAATCGCATATGAACCAGTTTGGTCAATTGGTACAGGAATTATACCAAAATCTGATGACTTATTTAAGACAATCAGTTTTATTAAAAAAGAAAAAAAGAATTATAAAGTTCTTTATGGTGGCTCAGTAAATCCAAAAAATATTAATCAATTGAAATCTATAAATAATATTGATGGTTACTTAATAGGTGGGGCATCTCAAGATCCTAAAAAATTTATTGATATAATTAAAAAAACATATAATTAACCCCTCATGGAAAATATATTGTTAATTTTGAACATCATATTCGGATTAATATTGGTGTTACTAGTTTTGATGCAAAAGTCTGAGGGTGGTGCTTTAGGAATTGGAGTTTCTCAGGAAAGTTTTATGTTTTCCAGATCAGCAGGTAATTTTATGACCAAAGCAACAGCCGTTGTTGCCACTTTATTTATAATTTGTAGTTTAGCACTTACAATTGTATCTAGAGGAGAATTAACACCTACATCATCTGTTTTGGATACTATTGAAGAAAAAGCAGAGGATACTCCCGCTATTCCAGAAAATAATAATTAATACTTTTAATTTTCTTTTTTATTCGCTATAAGATACTTCCATGGCGCGATTTATTTTTGTCACGGGCGGCGTGGTTTCATCGTTAGGAAAAGGTCTCTCTTCTGCATCTCTAGCTTATTTACTTCAATCGAGAGGGTATAAAGTTAGATTAAGGAAATTAGATCCTTATTTAAATGTAGATCCTGGAACAATGAGCCCATTTCAACACGGAGAGGTTTTTGTAACTGATGATGGTGCTGAAACAGATTTGGATCTTGGGCATTATGAGAGATTTACTGGAGTATCTGCAAAGAAGTCTGATAATATTACAACAGGTAAAATTTATAATGATGTATTAAAAAAAGAACGTGAAGGAAAATATCTCGGAAAAACAGTTCAAGTTATTCCACATATAACTGATAGAATAAAAGAGTTTATAAAGAATGACTCGTCGAAAGAAGATTTTGTTATTTGTGAAATTGGTGGAATTGTTGGTGATATTGAGAGTCTACCATTTATTGAGGCCATAAGACAATTTGCAAATGATATAGGAAAAAAAAATGCATTATTTATCCATCTTACTTTAGTACCTTATTTAAAGTCCTCAGATGAAATTAAAACTAAACCTACTCAACATTCTGTTAAAGAATTGAGAAGTATAGGTGTTCAACCTGACATTATAATATGTAGATCAGAAAGACCTATCCCGTTAGAACATCGTAAAAAAATCTCACTTTTCTGCAACGTAGATATTAAAAATGTAATAGAAACTGTTGATGTAAGAACAATTTATGAAGCACCGATAAGTTTTTTTAGAGAAAAACTTGATGTTCAAGTATTAAATTATTTTAAGCTTAAATCAAAAAAACCCGCAAACCTTAAACCATGGAAAAAAATAACTAAAATTATTTTACAAACTAAAAAACAGGTGAATATTGCCATAATTGGTAAATATGTTGAGTTAAAAGATGCTTATAAATCTTTAGATGAAGCTCTTACTCATGGAGGTATTCAAAATAATGTAAAGGTAAATTTAGTAAGAATTGACTCTGAAAAATTAAAAGTTTCTGAGATTAAATCAAAACTTAAACACATTTCAGGTATATTAATACCTGGTGGTTTTGGTAAACGAGGAACAACTGGAAAAATAGAGTCAATAAAATATGCTAGAAAAAATAAAGTTCCTTTTCTTGGGATATGTTATGGAATGCAAATGGCAATTATAGAATTTGCGAGAAATCAATTAAATTTAAAAAAAGCAACTTCGAGTGAATTTGATAGAAATGGTATACCTGTAATTGGATTAATAAATGAGTGGATTAAAGATGGAAAAACTATCAAAGGAACTGATAAAAATCTAGGTGGAACAATGAGATTAGGTTCTTATGATGCGAAATTACAAAATAATTCTAAAATTAAAAAAATTTATGGAAAAAAGATTATCAAAGAAAGACACCGACACAGATATGAAGTTAACATCAATCTAAAAGACAAATTTGAAAAAAAAGGAATGAGTTTTTCTGGTTTATCGCCTGATGGTTTTTTACCTGAGATCATTGAGTTAAAAAATCATCCTTGGTTTATTGGCGTACAGTTTCATCCAGAATTTAAATCTAGACCTTTTGCTCCACATCCATTATTCTCATCTTTTATCAAAGCATCAAAAAATCATAAATGAGTAGCATTAAAGTAAATTGTGGAAAAATAGATATTTCGAACAATGATAAGATTTGTATAATTTCTGGACCTTGCCAGCTTGAAAGTGAACAACATGCAATGGATATGGCAGGAAAAATTAAGGAAATTACTTCAAAATTTGGTCTTGGATTTATTTACAAAACTTCATTTGATAAAGCGAACAGAACAAGCTTAAAAGGCAAAAGGGGAGCTGGATTAGAAGCTTCATTGCCTGTATTTGATAAGATTAAAAAAGAATTAAATGTCCCTATTCTAACAGACATTCATAATGCTGAGCAATGTGCAATCGTTTCAAAACATGTTGATGTTTTACAAATCCCGGCTTTTTTATGTAGACAAACAGACTTGTTAATTGCTGCAGCTAAAACAAATAAAATTATTAATGTAAAAAAAGGTCAATTTCTTGCACCATGGGATATGGTTAATGTAACAAAGAAAATTTCAGAATCTGGAAATGACAAAATATTAGTAACTGAAAGAGGTGCAAGTTTTGGATACAACACTTTAGTTTCCGACATGAGGTCGTTACCAATAATGGCTAAGAATGGTTATCCAGTAATTTTTGATGCAACACACTCAGTGCAACAACCAGGTGGTCTTGGAGAAAAAAGTGGTGGTCAAAGAGAGTTTGTTGAATATTTAGCAAGAGCTGCAGTTGCAGTTGGAGTTGCAGGAGTTTTTATTGAAACCCATCAAGATCCAGATAATGCTCCATCTGATGGGCCTAACATGGTACCATTAGATAAATTAGAAGATCTTCTAAAACAATTAAGCGATATAGATAATCTTATTAAAAATTAAGTGAGTAAAATTCTAAAAGTTAAAGCAAGACAAGTTTTTGATAGTAGAGGAAATCCAACTATTGAAGCAGAGGTTTATGTAAAAAACAAAAGTGCAAAAGCAATTTGTCCCTCAGGAGCTTCTACAGGTACTTATGAAGCCTACGAAAAAAGAGATACCAATAATAAAAGATATTTAGGCAAAAGTGTTTTCTCTGCAATTAATTTAATTAATTCCAAAATATCAAGAGCTCTGAGAAATAAAAATATACATGATCAAGAAAGAATAGATGAAATACTTATTAATTTAGATGGCACTAAACAAAAAACAAAACTAGGAGCTAATGCAATATTAGCGGTATCGATGGCTGCAAAAAAGTTATCAGCAAAAGTAAAAAGAATTCCTCTTTATAAATCTTTTTATGCAACAAAAAATTTTCAATTACCTTATCCATTAATGAATATTATTAATGGTGGAGCACACGCAAATAATGGTCTTAGAATTCAAGAATTTATGATTAGACCAGATAAAGCAAAATCTTTTTCTGAGGCGATGAGAATATGTTATTTAGTAATTAAAAACTTAAGTAAATTAATTAAAGCAAAAGGTTTAGCCACATCGGTTGGTGATGAAGGTGGATTTGCACCGATGATTAATAGCAACAATCAGGCCTTAGATTTGATTGTTTTATCAATTAAAAAATCAGGATTTAGAAATGGTAAAGATGTTTCAATTTGTTTGGATGTTGCAGCTAATGAATTATTTAAAAAAGGTAAATATTCTATTCACTCAAAAAAATATGTTTCTGTTGATAAAACAATTTCAGAGTACAAAAAAATGATTGATAAATATCAATTTTGATAAAACTAAATCAAATTGGTACAGTTACCGAAACACTTGATGTCATAAGATTTGCTCAAACTATAGGGTTTAATACTATTATTTCACATCGATCAGGAGATAGTGAAGATACATTTATTGCCGATTTAGCGGTAGGTACCAACTCCAACCAAATAAAAACAGGATCTTTAGCTAGATCTGAAAGAGTGGCTAAATATAATCAATTAATTCGTATAGAAGAAGAACTTGGAAAAAAAGCTAGAATGAATAAGATTCATTAATGCTTCAAAGATTAAAAAAAAATTACCTTTTATTAGTTTCTACTTTTTTGATTCTTTATTTCTTTTTTAATCTTTTATCTGGTCAAAGAGGGTTAATTTCATATTTTGAAAAAAAAGAGATTTTAAAAAACTTAAAACAACAAGAATCTTTAATAATTAACCAAATAAGTGACTTGGAATTTAAGAATTCATTGTTAAGTGACAATCTAGATCTTGATTATATAGAATCTTTGATTAGAGAAAGGTTCATATTTGGTAAAAAAAATGAAAAAATTTATATAATTAAAAAAAATGAAAATTAGACACCCAGAAAAGCAGAACAAACCGATAAATCCAATTAAAAAAAAACCAGATTGGATAAGATCAAAATTAGTAAATAGCAAAGAATTTTTTTTAACAAAAACAATTGTAAATAAAAATAATCTTGTAACAGTTTGTCAGGAAGCTAATTGTCCAAATATTACGGAATGTTGGAGTAAAAGACATGCTACGTTTATGATTATGGGTGATACATGTACAAGAGCGTGTGCTTTTTGTGACGTAAAAACTGGTAAGCCAGGAAAACTGGATAATCTCGAACCAATAAAAATTTCTCAAGCTGTAAAAAAATTAAATTTAAAACATGTTGTAATAACATCAGTTGATCGAGATGATTTAGAACTTTTGAAAAATGCTAAAATGATAAATAAGAAAATTTTTACTAAATCAGGGATAATGGTTGGCTTAGGTGAAAAAAAAGATGAAATTTTACAGGTAATGGATGATTTAAAAGCTGCTGATGTAGATTTTTTAACTATTGGTCAATACTTACAACCATCTGTTAGACATCATCCTCTTGATAGATACTATACACCAGAAGAATTTGATGAATTAGGAAGTATTGCGAAATCAAAAGGTTTTTTATTAGTTTCTTCATCGCCATTAACAAGATCTTCTTATCATGCAGATGAAGATTTTGCTAAGCTACAACAAAATCGGATAAACAATCATTAATGCCAAAAGCTTCAGTTAAGCGATTAATTGAATGTGAAAAAAAAGACTTAATTGAACTTGTTTTAGATATAGAAAAATATCCTGAATTTGTTCCATTTTGTTTTGATGCGAAAATATATGAAAACAAACAAGAGGGTGATTTACAAAAAATTATTGCTGATTTAACCATTGGTAAAGGCCCATTTAAAGATACATACAAAAGTGATGTTGCCTTTAATAAAAAAACTGATTCAATCTATGTAAAAAACATAGAGGGACCATTAAATCATCTAACAAATAATTGGACTTTTACTGATAAAAATAATGGTATTACTGAAATCACCTTTGATATTGATTTTGAAATAAAGAATAAATTTTTAAATTCTTTAATGGTAGTCTCTTTTCAACCAGTTATAGAAACGTTAATATTGGCTTTTGATATTTTAGATAAGTTATTTACCATTGCCAAACAACATTGGTGGCTAACTGCACCATAATTTTTAATAATATTTTTATTAACTTTGAGAATTCTAATTTTAGCTTGGTTAGAGTAGGTGACTAGTCCTAAATTGAATACTTTTGAGGCACCACTTATTGAGGTAATTGAACTAGCTAACATCCCTCCAGTACAAGACTCAGCAACAGAAAGTTTTAATTTTTTTTTGGTTAAAAGCCTGACTAAATTTTTCATTAAATTAAATAACTGCTTAATAACATAAAACAAATTAATGATAGAACAACATATAATCCTGCACAAACATCGTCCATTATTACACCGAAACTATTTTTATAATTTTTGTCAAAATAATTTACTGGAAATGGTTTTAGAATGTCAAAAAATCTAAAAAGTACAAAGCAAATTCCATAAAAAATTATAGCTTCATCAGATGTTTTTTGTGTTCCATGGGATATTTCGTAGAGATAAATTGGTATAGATTGACCTATAAATTCATCGATAATGACCTCTTTTGGATCTTTATTTTCTTTCTCCTTTATATGGGATGCTACTGCTATGAATGAATAAATAAAAATAATAAGCAAACCTATTAAGACTATATTTGGTGATAACTTTAATATATGAAAAAAAAAATAAAGAAAAATAGTTGTAGCTAAGGATCCGAAAGTTCCAGGAATAATCTTAATTTTTCCTAGCCCAAACATTGTTGCTAATAATGAATTAAAAGTTTTAATCATATTTTGTGATTGAAATTATGGTTTCACAAGCGATAGCCTTTTCTTTTCCAATTAAACCTAATTTTTCCACAGTTTTACCCTTTAAATTTATTTGGTTTTCATTAATACCAGTTAATTTTGAAACTGATTTAATTATTTTGTCTCTATATTTTGAAACTCTTGGTTTTTGACAAATTAAGTTTATATCCAAATTGTTTATAAAAAAATTAGATTTGTTTAAATTAATCATGATTGGTTTTAGCATTTTTGGAGATCTGATGTTTTTAAATTGTTTTGTGTTTGGAAAATAAGTTCCAATATCTTTTTTTCTAATAGCTCCTAAAATAGAATCAATAATTGCATGTAAAATTACATCTCCATCAGAATGACCTTCAAGACCTGAATGAAAAGGAATTTTTACACCTCCAAGGTACAATTTCTTATTTTCTACTAATTTGTGAATGTCGAAACCTATACCATAAAAAGTCTTGGGCGTTTTTATATCTTCAATATATGTAATTTTACTATTTGCTTTTTCACCTGGTATAAATTTGATTTTAAAATCATTATTTATAAATAATGTTGCTTCATCAGTGACTTTATTTTTTTGATTTTCTGTAATTTTATAAAGCTCTTTAAATCTAAATGCTTGAGGGGTCTGTGTTAATAATAAATTATTTCTGTTAAGATTAAATATTTGATTTTGAGTTTTATATTTTATTGTGTCTTTTGAACTGATAATTGGAACTACGGCTTTGTTATTTTTCAAATTTTTAGCAATATTTTTTAGTAATCTAATTGAAAAATTGGGCCTAGCAGCATCATGTATAAATACATTTTTTGGCTTATATCTTTTAAGATATTTTAAAGCTTTAAAAGAGGAGTCTGATCTTTCCTTTCCTCCTTTAATAATACTTATTGATTTAGGATACTTCTTTTTTTTTAAATGTTTAAGATTATTTGAAACAATTAAAATTTTCTTAAATAGCTTTGAATTGAGGGATTTTTCTATGGAATGATCAATTATTTCTTTATTTCGGTAATTAAAGAATTGCTTGGGTATTTTTTTATTAAATCTCTTACTTTTTCCAGCAGCTAATATTACAAAATAGTTGTTCATTCGTTTAAATGCTATAATTCTAATTTATGTTAGAATTTTTGAAAAAAAATATAATTATTATTATTCTATCTAGTATCACACTATTTCTAGGTTTTTTAACCTTTTTGACATTTATTGATAGAAGTTTTGTTGATTTAAATGAAAAAAATTTACAATATTTACTAATTTCAAATATTTTTTTACTTATTTTATTATTCATATTTATTTTTGTAGAAGTTAAAAATTCAATCAAAATTGATATTGATAAGGATGGCTTAACATCAAATAAAAAATACATAACGTATTTTTCATTATTTACTTTAATACCATCAATTTTAATTTCAATTTTTTCCTTATTTCTTTTTTCTTTTGCTCTAGAAAAGTACTTCGATAAGAAAGTTACAACTGTCGTAAATAATTCCTATGAACTTGCTAAAAATTATGTTGAAGAAGTAAGAAATAAAATTCAATCAGATATAATTTTGATTGCTTTTGATACTAATAAAAGTGCGAATTTTTTAAATGAAAATGCAAAGGAGTATTTAAGGTTTTTAAATACACAAAAACTAATAAGGGATGTTGACGAAATTCATATAATTGATGAAAATAAAAAACTATTATACTCAACTGAAAAAAAAGAAAAATATATTCCTCCTGTTGATAAAGCGCTTAATTTAGTTCTTGAAGATGATAGACCATTAAAGATAATTGACACTAAAGCAAATATTTCAGCTGCGATAATGAGATTACAATCATCAAAAGATAGATTTATTTATGTGGTAAAATTTTTAGATAAAGATATTTCGAATTATTTAGCTGAATCTCAAGAAGCTATAAATTTTTATTATACTGTTGAGGATAGAAGCACAGGCATAAAAATTTCTTTTTTTATCATTTATATTATAATTGTCTCACTGTTATTATTTATCTCTATTACAATAGCAATTAGATTTTCATCAAGATTTTTTAGATCTATTAACAATCTTATTCTAGCATCAACAGAAATAGGTTATGGAAACTTAAATACAAAAGTACCA
>LUMQ01000416.1_pt1 | contig 15704 bp, 17 predicted proteins | sample 729621 | NCBI WGS metagenome assembly LUMQ01 (sample SAMN03860259, study PRJNA289734) | marine metagenome | biome: seawater column; feature: ocean; material: water; isolation source: Red Sea water column Station 12 - depth 25m | place: Saudi Arabia: Red Sea | collected 2011-10-15 | depth 25 m | reverse complement strand
AATGGTGATTTGAAAGTAGGCTGATTATACTTTAAATAGTCTTTCGGCAGTCTTTTCCTATTTTCGCCATCAAAACTCCATTTTCCTCCCAGAGGATTTCCATTTTCTATAAGTATATCTAACTTTTTCCTGATGCTGCTGTAAAAACTAGCAAGTTGAACTTTTTTATTTTGATAAACTCTATAATCGTCTTCTTGAAGTAAAAACATAGGTGATTTAATGAACTCATATTTAACTTTCTGTTTGTTACAATACTTTTCAAATTTATTTCGAAATAATTGATCTTCTATTTCAAAAAGATTAATTTTTTCAATATTATTTTTTTTTAAAAAAAAATTTAATCCCTCAAAGTAATCTTTGTACTCTTTAATATTTTTTTCTAAATCAATATAAGTAATGTTGAAATTATTTTTTTTAAGATATTCATGATACTCTCTCATACATCCTAAAAAATAATAAATTTTTTGTTTGTGATGTTTAAAATATGTGCACAAGCCCATATCTTCCTGCATAAAGAAAATAGAATTCTTTTTAAATGAAGATAAATATTTCTTATCGAATAATTGATTGCCGAGAATTAAAAAAGCTTCTTTCAAAGAAAATTATTTTGTAATGAGTGTTGACCTACCACCATCAACATTAAAATTTTGTCCTGTAATCCATGAAGATTGGTTTGAAATCAAAAAAACTGCTAATTCTGCTATATCATCTCCATTTCCCAATCGTGACATTGGATGAAGTTTACCCAAACCGTCAGCTACTTTTTCATTAGATGTAATGAAATTCGACATTTTGGAATATGACAAGCTTGGTGAAATTGTATTAAATCTAATTTTTGGAGCAAAATCTGCAGCTAAAGATACACTTAATCCTTTTAAAGCGCTTTTTGCTGAAGATATAGCAGTATGGTTTTTGAAACCTCTGGAAGCGGCTATGGAAGAAAAGAATACAACAGAAGAATTATCAGAAAATTTATCAATGCTATTATGTAAAAAATTAGCAACATTGAAAAAATTGCTATTCATAACATCCATAAATTCTTTAGTCGAAGTTTGTTTGAAAGGTTTTAAGACTATAGATCCTAGGGCAAAAATAATACCCGATATTTCGTAATCAATTGAATTAATAAATTTTTGAGTATTTTCATAGTCATTAATATCTAGAGTAAATGAGGATATGTTAGTGGAGTTTTCGATATCTCCTTCTTTACTTCTTGAAATTAGAACAAGTTCATTTTTATCTTTACCCATGAATACTTATACTTTTTTTATTTATTTTAGATTTTTCTACGATTTAAAAGAAGAAAGTAGCTAAAAGTAAGAGCAAACAATAGTGAGCCCACTATTTGATGAATAGACCCAAGAGAAATTTGAACATTGCTGAGAACTACATAAATACCAATAACAACTTGTATTATCACTAATGAAATAATTGAGATAAAATGAATTTTTTGAACAAAATATTTAATTTTTTTGAAGTGTAAAATTGAGATAATTAAAATTATAGCAATACAAAGATAAGCCAGACTTCTATGAAAAAAATGAATAAATATACTATTATCAAAAATGCCCATAAATTTTTCTTCTGCGAAAAATAGACCTTCAGGAAAAAATGTTTCACCCATTTTAGGCCAAGTATTGTAAGACTGACCTGCATCTAATCCAGCCATAAAAGCGCCATAGGTTACAGTTATAAAAATCGAACATGAGAAAATTAAAAATAGTAACGAATGAGAACTGCTTATTTTCTCATACCCTTGCAATGTTAATCTTTTTAAAAATAAAAATGTTATCAATGATAAAATTATTTGAGCAATTAACAAATGAACTGCTAACCGAAAATGACTGACATATGGATTTAAATCTAATCCACTTTTAACCATCCACCAACCAATCAAACCTTGAGTGCCACCTAAAAAAAGAAGAAATGTATAAAAATATAAATCTTTTTTTGAAAAACATTTTTTTAGGAAAAAAAAGATAAAAGGAACAATAAAAAGGATTCCAATAAATCTCCCAAGAACGCGGTGTCCATATTCCCTCCAAAAAATAAATTTAAATTCCTTTAAAGTCATACCAAAATTTTTAATTTTGTATTCAGGAAATAGTTGATATTGGCTGAACAAAAAATCCCAATCAGCTTGTGAGAGTGGGGGGACTATTCCCATAATTGGATCCCAATCCACCATCGAAAGCCCAGAACCGGTAAGCCTTGTAAGGCCACCAACCGCGATCATTATCAGAATAATTGTGGCTAATGAAAGTAACCAAATGTTGATATATTTTGAATAGGAATTGTTCATTTAATCTAAATTTATAATCTTTAAGAATATTATTTATAATGTGATTTAGGTCGCACAGAAGTTATTGCAGAAAGATAAAATTGATATAATTTACAGAAATTCAAAATGACTTATTTTATTAACGTTACAGACCATGATGGCAAAATTCATCAACTTGAAGCTACCGTTGGTTTTTCTTTGATGGAAATTATTCGTGATGCAGGGCTAGATGTTGAGGCTATTTGCGGTGGTTGTTGTGCTTGCGCTACGTGTCATTGTTATATTCAAGAAGATTGGATCTCAAAAATACATACCGCAGATGACGATGAAGAATCCATGCTAGATCAAGCTTTTGATGTTCAAAAAAATTCGAGATTATCTTGTCAAATTCCATTTACTGAGGAACTTAATGGTATTAATGTGACTTTAGCACCTAAATTTTGACAGATTACAGCCAATATAAATCATGGCCTTTTGTTGAGGCCAAAAAAATCCTCAAGCGATTAGAGAATGGACAGTCAAAGAAGAAAATAATTTTTGAAACTGGATATGGCCCATCAGGACTTCCTCACATAGGGACGTTTGGAGAAGTATTAAGAACAAATATGGTTCGTTTTTGCTTTGAAAAGTTAACTGGTTTAGAAACTGATCTTATTGCATTTTCTGATGATATGGATGGTTTTAGAAAAGTTCCTGATAATGTTCCTAATAAAGAACAGCTATCAAAATATTTAGATTATCCCTTAACTACAGTTCCTGACCCCTTCAACATATGCAATAGTTTTGGAGAACATAATAATGCTAAATTAGTTGAGTTTTTAAATAGGTTTAACCTTCCTTTCACCTTTCAGAGTTCTACTGAGGCTTATAAATCAGGTGTATTTAATGAAACAATTAAAAAAATTCTCTTGAATTATGAAAAAATTTTAAATGTGGTGCTACCGACTCTGGGAGAAGATCGTAGAAAAACATATAGCCCATTTTTTCCCATTGATGAAAATACTGGTAAAATTTTACAAGTTCCTGTTAATGAAATTAATACTGACGACTTTACTATCTCGTTTACACATGAAGGAAAAAATTATGTAAAGTCAGTTCTTGATGGCCAATGTAAACTTCAATGGAAGGTTGATTGGGCAATGCGCTGGGCAGCTTTTGGTGTTGACTATGAAATGTGTGGAAAAGATTTAACTGAAAGCTACGTATTATCTTCAAAAATATGTCGAATAATTGGTTCAAAACCACCAGAGAATTTAATTTATGAGTTATTTCTTGATGAGAATGCTGAAAAAATAAGCAAATCTAAAGGGAATGGCATAAGTATTGATGACTGGCTGAAATATTCAATTGAAGAAAGTCTATCTATGTTTATGTATCAAAGACCAACTACAGCAAAAAAATTATATTTTGACGTCATTCCAAAAAATACAGATGAATATTTAAGTCATTTAAATAAATGGCAAGATGAAGAATTGCCCGATAATCCTACTTGGCATATTCACAAAAATAATAATCCTGGATACCAATCAAAAATCAATTATAGCTTAATTCTTAATTTAATTTCAGTTTGTAAATCAAATGATCCAAATGTAATTATGGGCCTCATTAAAAACTATCAGACAACATTTAGCCCTATTGAATTAGACTATATTAATAGAATGATCTCTTGTGGAATTAATTATTTTAATGATTTTATTCAACCTAAATTAAAATTTAAAATTCCAAACTCAAAAGAATTATCTATACTGCAAAATGTGGTTTCAGAAATTAACAAAATTGATGATTCTGCTGAGGCAGATGTTTATCAATCAGCTATCTTTAGTGTTGGTAAGAATTCAGAATTTAAAGATGATATAAAGAGTTTCTTCAAACTTATTTATGAAGTAGTTTTTGGACAAGAAAATGGCCCTAGACTCGGATCTTTTATTAAAATTTACACCAAAGATAAAACTGTAGAGCTCTTTAATTCAAAGCTTAATGTATAGCTTAGCTCATCGGATATTAAAAAATTTAAACCCAGAAACAGCTCATAACTTATCAATTCAAGGTCTAAAACTTGGCCTTTATCCAAAAGTTAATTTTAAAAATACTAATGTATTAGAACAAACAATATGGGGTAGGAGATTTCAAACACCAATTGGTTTGTCTGCAGGTTTTGATAAGAATGCTGAAGTAATAAAACCTATTTTGAATATGGGTTTCAGTTTTACTGAATTAGGCACTGTTACTCCATTACCTCAAAAAGGGAACCCTAAACCAAGAATTTTCCGCTTTCCTCAACACCAAGCTTTAGTTAACTCTCTTGGTTTCAATAATAAAGGATTAGATAATTTTGAAAGAAATATAGTTAACACAAACAATTCCGAAAATTTCCAAGATAAAATTATTGGAATTAACATTGGCAATAATAAAGAAACCAAGGAAATCATACATGATTTGGAAAAACTCTTTGATCGTCTTTATAGACTTGGTGATTATATTGTCATTAATCTATCATCCCCGAATACACCAGGATTAAGAGATAACCTTAAATCACAATCTTTTGAGAAAATTGTAAATCACCTGCAAAGGCTAAGAGAAAAAAATAATTCTAAAATTCCTATCTTATTCAAGATTTCGCCAGACATATCAGAGCAAGAAAAGAAGGACATAGCTTTGATCTCTTTGGCCAATGATGTTGATGGATTAATTTTAACTAATACTTCAATAGATAAATCCACACTAGGTACTGAAATGAATGGTGGAATTAGTGGGAGACCACTTTTTTTTAAATCTAATAAAATAATTAGGGATTTTTATACTTTAACTTCAGGTAAGATAAGAATTATAGGTGTTGGAGGAGTATTCACAGCTAATGACATTTTAACAAAAATGAAATTGGGGGCTTCTTTGGTTCAACTTTATTCAAGCTTTACCTATCAAGGACCTTATCACGTCAAAAAGATCACATTAGATTTGATAGCCTTAATTCAACAAGAAGGATATCGAAATATATCTGAAGTAATAGGTCAACATTCTTGAAAAATATATCTTCGTTTAAAGATTTAATAGATAAATATGATTACGTTTTATTTGATCAATGGGGTGTATTACACAATGGTCAAAAAAAATTTGGAAAAGCTGAAGAGTGCTTAAAGCTTTTAAAAGTCAAAAAAAAGAAAGTAGTGCTAATTTCTAATAGCTCATTACCATCAAAGTTTTCAATTTCTAATTTGAAAAGAATTGGTATTTCAGAGAGCTTATATTCTTATTGTATAACCAGCGGTCAAATAGCTTTAGATAATTTAAAAAAAGATATATATAAAAAATATGGAAATAAATGTTTTCCTATTCGCCTTCCTAGAGAAAAGATTAAATACTTTAATCTAGATATTGAAAAAAATGCTTCCAAAGCAAACTTCGGAATGATTGCAGATATAGAAAAAGGACTTTCAATACTTGACTTTGCAAATCTCTTAGACAATTTAATGAAAAATAACCTTCCATTATTGTGTTCTAACCCTGATTATTTAGTTGATGATGGCAACAAATTATCAATGTGTGGAGGAACAATTGCACAGTTATATGAAGATATGGGTGGAAAAGTTTTCAGATATGGCAAACCCTATGAGCCAATTTATTCAAATATTGAAAAGAAAATGAATATTAAAAATAAGAAAAAAGTCTTAGTTATCGGAGATTCTTTGTGGCATGATATTTGTGGCGGTCTAAAAATGGGCTATGACAGATTGTGGATTAAAAAGGGTATCCATAGGGCGCAATTAAAAATTAGTGTTGAAATCAATCCTCTATTGGACAAATATCCTCCAACTTTTGCCCAAAATGAATTAAAACTTTAATTAATAACTAGTATTGTAAAAAAGGAACTTTTGTATTATAAACTCACTTCATGTCTAGAGCTTGTGAAATAACAGGAAAAAAGCACCAAACTGGTCACAATGTTAGCCATTCTAATATCAAAACCAAGAGGCGCTTTATGGTCAATCTTAATAACGTTACCCTTTTTAGTGAGTCACTCAAAAGAAAATTTCGTTTCAGAATAGCGTCTTCCACACTTAGAACTATTGATAAGCATGGCGGTCTTGATCAATATTTAAATAAAACTAGTTCCAGATTACTTACTGATAAGGCTCTAAAATTGAAGAAACAAATTGAGAAAAACGTTAGCCAAAAAGCTAACTAAATGCTTCAAGATTTTTTTTTAAATTTATCCTCTTCTTTAAATTCTTTACCCGTAATAACAATTTGGCTATTTCAAATAATTTTTTGTTATTTATCTATTTTATTATCATTAAAGTTTTTTGGTAAAACAGGTATCTATGTCTATGTCTCAATTGCTATTATCCTTGCGAATATTCAAGTTCTAAAAGTAGTCGAGTTTCCATTTTTTCCTGAGCCCATGGCTTTAGGAACAATATTATTTATTTCAATTTTCTTATGCACGGATATTCTTAATGAATATTATGATAAAAAATCTGCAACCAAATGTATTTATTTGGGAATAAGTGCTTATCTATTCTCTACTATTATAATGTTTTTAACTATCTCTTTTAATCCTATCGACCCAAGTATACATCAAAATTGGGGATGGAGTTATGAGATGCATCAATCTATTACAACAATTTTTCTTCCTCAGTTCCCAATTATTGCCGCCAGTATCTGTGCTTTTTTTCTTAGTCAAAAATTAGATATTTTTATTTTTTCTTATTTGAAAAATAAGGACAATAGTAAACTCTGGCTCAGAAATAATGTATCGACCATCATTTCGCAATTTATAGATAATCTCATTTTTAGCATTCTTGCATTTAATCTACTTTCATCAAATCCTGTACCTTTATTCGATTTAATCATTTCATATGGGATTGGTATCTATTTAATTAGAATAATATTAAGTTTATTTGACACGATTTTTATATATTTAGCGAAAAACTTCCTACCAAAAAATATTGACTAGCTTCTTTGAAGTTTTAAAACATAGCTCAAATTCTAGAGCTCGATTGGGTAATATAAATACCGCTCATGGAGAAATTAAAACCCCTTCATTTATATTTTGTGGAACAAAAGCCACAGTAAAATCAATTCTCCCAAAGCAATTAAAATTAGCTAAAACACAAATTATTTTATCCAATACTTACCATCTGATGATTCAACCTGGACCAGAAATTATTGCTCAAGAAAAAGGATTGCAAAATTTTACTCAATGGGGAGGCCCCATGATGACTGACAGCGGAGGCTACCAAATTTTTTCTCTAGGTCATGGCTCAGTATCAGAAGAGATTAAAGGCAAAAATAAAAATATCAAAAGAAAGTCTTTAATCAAAATATCAGAGGAGGGAGCTACATTTCGAAATTATCTCAATGGAGATAAGGTTTATTTAACTCCAGAGAGATCCATAGAATTACAAAGGCATTTTGGTGCAGATTTAATTTTTGTACTTGATGAGTGCACTCCATTTAATGTTTCAAAAAAATACACTGAAAACTCAATGTATCTCAGTCACCGTTGGGCCAAAAGATGCTCAGCAGCATTTAAAACTATTTATGCCAATTACGAGTCTCAAATGGGATCAGCAGGTAAGCAATATTTATATGGAATTGTGCAAGGAGGTGTCTATGAAGATTTAAGAAAAATTGCCTGTGAGGAGACTTGCTCAGGCGATTACCATGGATTGGCCATAGGGGGTTCTCTTGGAGGTACCAAAGAACAAATGCATGATATTTTTTCTTTTTGTTCTGAATTAATTGATACATCAAAACCTGTTCATGTTTTAGGTATTGGAGGGTTGGACGATATTCTGCATGGCGTTAGTTGTGGGTATGATACTTTTGACTGCGTTTCTCCTACTAGAATAGCACGGCATGGTATTATGTTATCTCGAATTAATTCTAAAGGAATTAATTTAAATAATTCAAAGTTCAAAAATGACCATTCATTATTAGATGATGAATGTGAATTGTCAGAAATCAATAATTTTACAAAATCTTATTTGCATCATTTATTTAAATCTAATGAAATCTTGGGAATAGTTATTTTGTCTTTATATAATATATGGTTTATGAATAAATTTTTTGAAGATATTAGAACCAATATTGAAAGTGATACTTTTGAAAAGTTTAAAAAAAATTTTTTTGATAATTTAACTAAATAAAGACTCTATCTTTTCAAACATAATCCCACCAAGTTCTTCTACATCGTGTATTGTAATAGCTTTTGAGTAATATTGACCAACATTATGACCAATGCCAATTGCTAATAATTCAATATTCGACCTCTCCTCAATAGATAATATGGTACTTTTTAAATGTTTTTCTAAGTAATTACTGTTATTTACCGATAGGGTGGAGTCATCTACTGGAGCTCCATCAGATATGACAATTAATATTTTTCTACTTTCAGGTCTTTTGGACATTCTTGAGGTTGCCCATAACAAAGCTTCCCCATCAATATTTTCTTTTAAAAGACCCTCTTTTAGCATCAAACCTAAATTGATTTTAGATTTTTTGGAGTTTTGATCAGCGGATTTATAAATAATGTGACGAAGATCATTTAATCGACCAGGATTTTTTTCTTTTCCATTTTTAAGCCAGTGTTCTCTTGTTTTCCCACCCTTCCAAGCTTTGGTTGTAAATCCTAGTATTTCAACCTTAATTTTACACTTTTCTAATGTTGCGGCTATCATGTCTGTTGTAAGAGCGGCTACCATAATCGGTTTTCCCCTCATAGATCCTGAATTGTCAATCAATAGTGTAACTGTAGTATCTTCAAATTTTATTTCTTTTTCTTTCTTGTAAGATAATGAGTTATTAGAGTTTGTAATAATTCTTGTTAGTTTGGAAGTATCTAAAATACCTTCATCTAAATCAAAATTCCAAGAACGATTTTGTTTAGATTGTAGCTTTCTATAAAGTTTATTTGCTAATCGAGAAATTTGTTTTTGATAAATATCATTTTTTTCATCAAGCTGTTTTCTCAGAGCAATTAACTCCTCAAGATCACACAGTTTATGAGCTTCAATAATTTCATCATATTGACTAGTAGCGGCTTTATAGTTTTGACTTAAATTTTTATAACTTTCAATTAGTTGAAGGGTCTCCTCAACCTGCTGGTCAGTAATTTCTACATCAATCTCTTCTCCTTGAACGCTTGATTGATTATTATCTAGGTCACTTTCTGGAGTATGTATATCTTCATTGATTTCTTGTTCTTCAGGGCTTGATTTTTGATTTTCTTCATTATTTTGTTGCTGATTTACATCCTCTTCTTGAGGACCGTCTTCAGTATTTTTGTCTTCAGGTTTATTATCATCTTGTTGTTTTGGAAAAATAAGTCTTAAAAGTTCAATAGAATTATTAGCAAATAGTTTTTGGTTACCTATAACCTCAATAAAATTTGTGAGATATTCATATATTTTTGAGTGATTTTCTTTAGTTGAAATTTTTTTAAGATATTCGTTTTTTTTTGTCCAAATTTTACCATTACTAGCATCTAGAAAAAAATGCGTTAGCGTAAAAAGTAGCAAATCAAGAAGGTCAGATTGTTTCTTTAGTTTTATATTTTCAAGTCTTTTTATCCATTTTGATTGTATATTTCTTTTTATGCCTAAAAAATTTTGGGATCCTAAATACTCATACCTTATTCTCTCTAAAAAAATAATCTCTTCTTTAATATCTATATTTTGATTAGTAATTTGATTTAATAATTTTTCGTTATGATGTTTTTTCTTTAATGCAAATGAATCCGATGCCCCTCTCATATCCTCATAGTTAAAAAGTGATGAAATAGAGGGTAAATTAAGAGTATCCTCTTTCTCTAAAATGATATTTGAGTTGATATTAATTTTTAAACTTTGATTGCTCGATATAGTTTTATTGACACTGTTTAAAGTGGTCGATATTTGTTTTGGAATATTTGTTATTTGTTGTTTTGCCAACTAAAAATCTTCACCAAATGTTCTTTGGAAATATTCTTTATATATATCTATTTCGCTTTCATCACATTTGTTTAAAAAAGTCATAGCAAGAGAACTTTGAACATTATTAATTAATTTATAGTTTTCTGCCCACATAATGACTGTGCGAGGGCTCATGACAATAGAGATATCTTTTTGTTCAAATCCTTTTCTTGTCAAATTAGCCATTTGAACCATTGATTTAATTAATTTTTTTTCTTCGGAATTAGCTGAAATTTTTTTAGAGATAATTTCTATTTCTTTTTCCTCATCTAGGTAGTTTAACTTTGCAACAATATTCCATCGATCCATCTGACCTTGATTGATTTGATTAGTTCCATGATAAATACCAGAAGTATCTCCAAGACCAACAGTATTAGCTGTAGCAAAAATTCTAAAAAATGGATGAGGTGTCAGAACTTTACTTTGATCCAATAAAGTTAATTTACCTTCAGTTTCTAATACTCTTTGAATGACGAACATAACATCTGGTCTCCCAGCATCATATTCATCAAAAACCAAGGCTACATTATTCTGAAATGCCCAAGGTAAAATTCCCTCTTGGAATTCTGTAACTTGTTTGTTGTCCTTTAAGACAATTGAGTCTTTTCCAATAAGATCAATTCTTGATACATGACTATCTAAATTAATTCTTATGCATGGCCAGTTTAGCCTAGCACAAACCTGCTCTATGTGAGAAGACTTACCAGTTCCATGAAGACCTTGGAGAAATACTCTTTTGTTAAATTTTAAACCTAATAGAATTGCAACAGTTGTATCATCATCGAAAACATAATTTTTATCAATTGGGGGGCAATGATCAGCTCTTTTTACAAATTGTGGGACTTCAAAATCATATTTTATTCCAAAGAGTTCTGCTGAAGAGACATTACTAGTCTCATTTAAATCTTCTTTTTTTATAGACTCAATCTTATTCATTTTTTATATCTTTCTAAAAGGTAATTATAAGCTTCAACAATTTCTCTAAATTTATCAATACTATTCTTACTGTTACCCTTTATATCTGGATGATGCTTTTTCGCCAGTTCTTTGTACCTTTTTTTTATCAAGTTTAAATCAGTTTTAATATCTAAATCAAGCTTTGAAAGAGACCAGAGTAACTTATTTGAGTGGCCAGGTTGTTTGGCATTTGGATTTTCGAAAGAACCCATATCTTCCCCATTTATTGAGAAGTTATAAAATTTTGCACCCGAGCCAAAGCTTTTGGTAGGTCTTCTCCAGATAGTATCAAATCTGATATCGTTTTCTATTTCATCTGAATTCATTTTATTGTGATAATTCCAGCTTTTATTAAATTCTTTAATGTGCTCCAAGCAAAACCATTGATAATCATTTAAACTTTCATATCCTGTAGGTGCACGATAATCCCCTTCCAATTCACAATCGGGGAAGTTACAAATTTTTTTTTCTTTATTATTTTTATTCATCTATGATTAATTGTATGAATTTAGAGAAGATTAAAAACCTTTTAATTAATATTAGTCAATTTGAAATTATCAAAATAATTGACAACAGTTCAAGTCATGCCAGTCATAAAGGGGTTCAGGGCTTATTGAATAATTTAACACATGTTGAAATTCATGTAAAAAATCCAAATAATTTAAATAGATTAGATATCCACCGACAAATATATAATAATTTAAATTCAGAAATTGAGCTAGGTTTACATTCTATTGAAATAAAAATATTAAAGAATTAGCTTAACTTTATTTATCTTATTTATTGATCGTGAAATTATTTGTAGTTTAAATTCTTTATAAGTTACAATTTTACCTACTTTTGGAATTTCTTTCGCAATATCGTGAATTAATCCAGATAAAGTAAATTCTATACTCAAACTTCGGTTTATTTCTCTGATACTAGCATTTCCATTAAAAAGAAAATTGTGATCATCTATTTTTTCTAAATAGCTCTCATCAGTATCTGTCTCATCAAAAATCTCACCTATAATTTCCTCAATTATATCCTCTAAAGTTATTAGCCCTTGTATTTCACCATACTCATCCACAACTAATGCCATGTGCTCACGTTGACTTTTAAAATCTATTAATTGTTTTATCGCAAGTTTGTTTTGTGGAATGAATACAGGTTGAAATGAATTTTTTTCTAAATAATTGTTATCACCATTATCATTAAATGAAGGATCTTTTAATAGTTCTCTTATATCAATTATACCAATCAGGTTATTAAAATTATTTTTGATTAATGGAATTCTTGTAAATGTTGAATTATTTATTGCTTTTAGATTGTTTTTAAAACTATCCTCTATATCAAGATAATGAATTTCATTTCTATGGGTCATGAGTTCGTCTACTTTTAAATTTTTCAGTTCAAGTAAATTACTCATATACTCTGCTTCATTGTCACCCTTTTTTGATAGTTGCCTTTGTAATTGAACTGCTCCCTCAAATTCTTCTTTAATGATTTTAGATTGATCGGTTTCAAGGCTAAGACCAAGTTTTTTTATAATTTTTTCTGAAATATAGTTAATAAGTTTAACAATTGGTTTAATTAATTTTGTATAAATATAAAAAAATCTAGCAACTTTTAATGCATAGAGCATAGGTCTATTAATTGCAAAAATTTTTGGAGTCACCTCAGAAAATATAACAATCATAATTGTCATAAATATGGTAGCCACTGTTACGCCAAAACCACCAAACTCAGAAACCAATAACTCTGTCATTAGGGCCGTAGCTAGGATATTAAAAACGTTATTGGCTAAGAGTATTCCTGTAATAAATTCATCTTTAAGCTCTTTAATTTTCAAAATAAAATTTGAATTTTTAATACCTTTTTCATTTTGTCTATGCGCTTGAAGCTTAGAAACAGCAGTCAACGCCGTTTCAGATCCAGATGAAATTGCAGAAAGTAGAAGCAATATTAAAATTGCTATCAATTTTAATAATATCAATAAAGTCATTAATTAATTTGAAGTAGTATAGCCTCTAATTTTTTAAAAGTGATATTTTTAACGAAGCCACCTTTGTCATCAATACAGATAAAGCTAACGTTATCATCATTTACTTTTTTATCAAATTTCATTTTATTTATTAATTTATTAATATTTTTCTTCGAAATATATTTTGAATAATTTAAAGGCAAGTTAAAATTTCTAATTATGTTAGTTATAGGTTCAATAGATTTTTTATAATAGCCTAAGTGTTGAGATATTTTTAATTCAATTATCATTCCAATGGCTATTGCTTCACCATGTTTTATTGAATTATTATATGAATTTGAGTTTTCTATAGCATGTCCTATTGTGTGACCAAAATTTAATACAGCTCTAGAACTTCTCAAATTAGACTTTTCCTTAAAGTCAGATACATAATTCAATTTAGTTTTGATTGAATTTTCAATTATCGAAAATAAAAATTTTCCATTATTTTTTGGTTTTTCTAAAATCTTTTTTAAAGGATGTGGCTTAATTAGAGAATATTTTATAACTTCTGCAAAACCACATGCTATCTCTCTTTTAGGTAGGGTCTTAATGAATTCAGGACAAACTAGAACCTTTTTTGGTAGATAAAAAGAGCCGATTAAATTTTTTCCATATTTACTGTTTACTCCCGTTTTCCCACCAATAGAACTGTCTACCATAGCCAAAAGTGAAGTTGGGATCATGATATGATCAATACCTCTAAGTAGAGAGGAGGCTAAAAATCCAGAAAAATCTCCAACTGTTCCTCCACCAAAAGAGTATATTTTACTTTTTCTTTGAATTCCTATTTTTATTATTTTTTCAATGTTCTTTTGAAAGTTTTTTAGGTTTTTTATTTTTTCATTTCCTTGAACTATTAAAGTTCTACTTTGAAATTTTTTTGAAAACTTTTTTATAAGCCTGATACTAGTTAAAGATTTATCAATTATTAAAATATCAAGATGAGATATTTGTTTATTTAACTGCTTTTCTAATTCTTTATGGCTAATTATATTAATAATATGTTTCTCTTTATTTATTAACTTGCTAATTATCATTATTAATTTCTTTTAAAATTTCGTTTATTGTATTTTTTGGATTTATAGTTGCATCAATCGTTATATCAGCTGCCTTATTGTAAATATCTTTTCTCTCATTGAAAAGATTTTTCATTTGCGAGGATGTATCCTCATTTAGCAATGGCCTAAGATTATTTCTTGATGCTCTTTGAGTCAATATATCTAAACTACAATATAGGTAGATATTAAAAGATATCTTCAATTTATCTAAATTTTCAATGACAAGTCCGCCCCCAGTAGAAATGATTATTTTATTTTTATTTATTAGCTTACTAAATACAGCTGTTTCAAGTGACCGAAAATAATCTTCTCCTCTTTTAGAGAAAATATCTTTAATTTTAATTTTTTCTTGCTTTTCAATTTCTGCATCAGTATCAAAAAAAGAATAATTTAATTTCTCCGATAATTGTTTTCCGATAGTGGATTTACCTGAGCCTGGCATTCCAATTATGCAAATACGTTCTTTATCCTTGTTCATTTGATATGTTGTTTATTTATTTGTTTTGAATATATAATAAAAGTTCCTATATAATAATTAACAATGAGAAAAATTATAATAATTTCAGCAATTTGTGCTCTAATATTTATAACATTTATCGCGATAAATAGTATTAAAATACCATCTCCTTCAAAATTAAATAAATACGTCATTCCAACTGAAGAGTTTTTATGAAGAATTTTATTCTTATATTTTTATGTATTCTTACTCCAAATATTTTAAAAGCTAATTTTGAGGAGAATATAGCATTTCAGCTTCAAACAATATCTCAGAATAATTTAATTACAGAAATTGAAACACAGAAAGATTTAGCAAATTTAATTGAACAGATTGAATATAAAGATAATTTCTTTTACTCCTTGTTTGATCCTTTAACTAATTCTGATATTTTTCCAAAATATTCTGATAATAAAGATTTCTTTTTTGAAAAAATAAAAACATTTTCAAATAAATCATATGGTTTCCAAATTAATTCTAATTTATTTGAAAAAATTTTATTTGAAAACTTCCAAGACCCTGAAATAAATCGCGCATACCTCTTTAACCTTTTTCAATCAAATCAGGTAGAAAACTTGTGTGATTATTTAAATCAACTAGAGGGCAATCAAAAAAATTTTGATAATTTAATTGAGTTTAATATTGTTTGTCTTTTAAACGACAATCAAGATCAGCAGATTTCATTATTATTAGAAATTTATAGTGAAGATGAATTTACTAAGCTTAACACTATTCTTTTGAAAGATTACTTAAATAAAAAAGATCTTAATGATGAATATAATTTATCTAAATTAGGAATTATTGATCTTTTTATACTTTCTTTAAAAGATGAAGTTAATTTTTATATAGAGTATATTTCAAATATATTTGAATTGGAGCTATACAGAAAATCAAATGATTTAAAGGTATATGAATTAAATTACTTATTTAAAAATAGAATCATAAATAATTCTCA